>WNFX01000507.1_pt1 | contig 37678 bp, 32 predicted proteins | sample 5400111 | NCBI WGS metagenome assembly WNFX01 (sample SAMN13153363, study PRJNA577476) | soil metagenome | isolation source: 40 cm soil or saprolite under grassland replicate 1 | place: USA:California | collected 2016-06-15
CAATCTTTAGTCGCACACCCTTCACCTGTGTTGCGTTGCACTCGGCAGCCCGTGTTTCGATAACGTCCACGATACTTTGGGCAATTGCGAGTTCGTGCATGACCAGCCTTGCTCCCCACGGATACGAACTTGTGGCTGCACCTTGTGTGATCGGTGCTACATGTTTCGCAGCCTCATGTAGCGTTGAATATCGGGAACTTGGCGAAGGATTACTAGGCCTATCACAATGACAAGAAGTATAAGGGGTATAAAAAGTAATCTGAGCATGGTACTGTTTCCTTTCTTAACCTGCTAATCCTTAGTGAGTAATTTTTCGATGAGCGAGTCAATCATTTTGACTGCTTCGTCTACGGCGTCCTGCACCGGTTGGCTCAGACCCATCTGCATGTCTGAGTAGTCTTCACCTGCGATGATTGCGGAGGGTTCGCAGCCAACCAGCAGGGTGCGAATTGGCCGGACGCCCAGAGTTCTGGCGAAAGCAAGAACCTTCACAGGATCCATGCTGTGAGTGTCTAGCGCTACTCTGCCAGCTATCACCCCTTGTTCAGGACTGCTGTTTGCCAGGTCTGGCTCAATCAGGTAGAGTGTCCCTGGAGGGCCACCCCTTGGGACCGCATCGACCAGTACGAGCGTGTCGTAATCATCGAGCAAGGTGTACGCCAACTCTATGCCGCGAATACCGAAGTCGACGACCTGTACATTCTCCGGGTATTGCTTGGCCTTGCGGCTCAATAGCCGTTGGGCCACTTCTACGCCGAAAGCATCATCTCCCAGGAAGATGTTGCCGATGCAAGCAATTAATATGCGCCCCGCTGCATTCTCCGATAACGATGGAGGGTTCATAATCCTCCCCCAGATGTGTCTTCTTTATTGTCTAGCGGTTCCACCTCCTCTGGGAAGAAGAAGAAACGATGCCCAGGCAGCACGCGCTCGTCCCACTGTTCCTGGCCCGGGTCATCATCTAACGTGACTACCAGGTACATGCGATTTTCGAAGTCCTGCTCGATGGTTGCGACCCTGGCGGTCTTTCCTTGGAGCAGTACGTCGAAGGCATCAGCACGCGCCACCGGATGCAGACGAACGCGGTCTCCTAATTTCACTTCCCTTCCATCGATAAGCACTTTTGCTGGCGGTGTGTAATCCTCGCCTGGGTAATCCTTACCGATGAGACTCATGCTTTTTCTCCTTCAGAGCGATATACCTGGCTGCTATGGAAGCAATAAATCGTAACTATTCAGGTTTCTTTTCGCTTGCACCGCCTCCGGCGGCGGGGTGGGGGAGGAAGGCGGGGCCACCCCGCACCCCGCCAAGGGGCCTGCAAGGCCCCTTGGAACCCCCTGCTGAATTATTACAATAATCAGATTCCTAGGTTTCTCCTTCGTCGATAGGCCGCAGGCTGCGGATTACGCCGTGTAACTTCATGAATTGTTCTGGCGAGAGGGATTCGGTGCGCTCAAGTATTTCGCGAGTGCGTTCATCCCCCTGTTGCATCTCCTCTTTCTCCTCATCTGTGAGGGTCATGATACGCAAAGTAAGGATTTCATCGATCTCAGTTCCATCGAAGAGAGCGCCTGGACTTTCCGGTGCAATCTGCGGATAGTCATATAGGATGATAGGTGATGATAGCATTGTATCACAGTCGCCTTCCCTGCCAGCGAGCACCGGCCAGGTACGAACGTTCTGGCACTGCTGGGCGGCGGTCTTCAGTTCTTCGGGTGGATCCATGAGTGAGATGAAAGCACCCTGGCGTACCTGCAAAATGGTATGGGTGGAGACGAATGAATGGGGCATCACAGTATTGCTTGTCAAAGCGGCAGTACCTGATGTCCTGTTTTCGATGTGAACAGTGAGCTTGAAATGATGCGAGCCTGCCGATTCGATGGGCTGGGCTTCGATGATGATGGCTCCTACGAGTGGCTGCTGCTCGTGAACAATGACGTCAGCCGATTCATCCGTAGAGTCCTCGATGATGCGATCAGCGGGGAATTCGATTATTACAAGTACCGGGTGGTCGAGGAGGTCGCCCAGGGAAAGGTCCAGCGCGCTCACTTCACGCTCCATTCCCTCTTCCCATGGTTCGTTTGCCAGGCGGCTGGCCAGACTCAACTCACCTGCGTCCAGAGTATTTGATTGAGTTTGTGAGGGAGCGCTTCCAATTTTAGATGGCATAGATGTGCGTAGGAGCAGATGCAGGAAGCGTACATGGATATCGAGGGATGTATCTGCTGATCCTTCTAGCAGGCAATCTGTACGCATTGACCAGGGTTCTATGCCGTCATTTGCCTCGCTATACTCACGTGGGTATACTACTCCGAACGTCCAGCGCTGTCGATTTTTGATAGCCGAGTGCCGGTAGGGGTAGAGCAGATAGCCTTCGTAGAGGATGGCGTTGGCAATTTCCTTTGCTTGCTCAAGTTTCATGGCTGCACCTCCTCACTATTCGCTTGCAAGAGATGCAGAATGACTTCCTCCCAGGTGGGGAGACTATGGGTGGCCTTATAGTGATAGAGCTGGTCGAAGACATCTTTGTGCAAGCGAATCCAGGCGCTATTGGGATAGTAACGCTGGATCATTTCCTCCCAGAGTGCGACCGGTAGACGGTAAGTTGCTTCCTTGGACCAGGAGATTTGCCCGACCTGTAAGTTGCCTTGCTCGGCTTCGTAGAAGATGGTGCCGCTGAACAGGAAAGTAAGTGGGATTTCGCCATCTTCCAGGGCATTGAAATACTTTGTAGCAATCACCTCGAAGTCGTAGGTGCATGGGACTGGTAGATCAGTAATAATACTATCTGAGAACTGCGGTACCGATGTGCTGACATGAGTCCAGAGCAGGGGACGGAGTGTTTCGCCCCATCGCTTCGGCTCACCGAAGAGCTCGAGCAGCCGTGCCTGGGCTTCAGGAGTATAGCGCCGGCGGGTGACGTTGATCTGAATCTGGCAGCGCAACGCAACGCTAAAGATGCGTTGTGTCTCTATGGCATTAACGATACGCAGTTTGAAGATGAGCGTTGGGACTGCGGCAAAAGGCGGGACCTCGGCGCTAACTACCTCAAAGTTCAGATCGGGTATCAATGCAAATCTCCATTCACAGGTCGGGACCTGGTCCTGACATCTTCAAAGAACCCGCTAATTGCTTTCCAGGCTTCCTCTCCTCCACTCAGGCCTTTCCAGGAAAGGCGTATCAGGCCGACGAGCTGATAACAGGCATCGATTGGAACAATGTAGTATTCGCGCGTATCTCGCACGCGGTTAATGAGCAAAGCCTCCACATCGGGTTCCAGCTCTTGCAGGATGGGATTGTTTCTAATAAGCTCCTCCCAGCTCTCCAGGTTGAGCAGCGATTCCGTAGCACCTGCGGGACTGGGATAAAAAGCCATGACACGGTTCTCCTTCGAACTACGAAAGATATAAACCATGTTTACCGGAATCATCAATTCGTCCCACTGTTCATCGGTCATGTGGAAATCAGGCAGTAACGAGTATCGCCTGGGTACAAGGCGATACTTTCCACTTCCAGACCCCTGCTCACTGAAGAGCAATGAGCAGGCCTGACATGCACACATCAACACATGACTGGAGAGGTCCAGCAAATGGCGGTGATCTGTTGGAATCACTTCACTACATAGTTCGCAATGCTCAGCAGGCGCACGCGATGGCTCACGTTTCCGTGCAAATTGGCGTAGCGCCTGTAGGGGCGATGCGGAACTACCATCGTTATTGTTGCCAGGGTAAGATGCTGACATACCTGCTTACCTCACTGACCTTGCAGGGGCCGAAACGGTCATTGGATCTTTTGTCGATGATGACAGGGCCACTTTCACTCTACCATTTTCCAGAAGTAATGGGACCGGTTCGAGGAACAGGTTGGGAGCATCCAGGCATCGTCCTGCGCGAGAGATGTCAAATTGCCGCCCACACGTGGAACAGGTGAGATGCGTGCCCTCTAACCTACTGCTCTCAAGCGATGCCTGGCAGTTGCTGCAGCGGTCGTAATAGGCATAGTATATCCCTGCGATCTGACAAAATACCAATTCTTCTCCCTGTACTGCTAGAACTTTAAGGGTTCCTGCTGAGAGGGAGCCAATCTCATCAATCACAACCCATGCGCTGTCGCGTTCGGCCGTATGTATACTTTCGTTGTGTCGAGACGGAGGAACGAACGTGACAGGTATGCCAGGTCGCGGTGGTGGATCGATAACGCCCTCTACTTCAAGCCCGTTGAGGTCTGGGGCTGCCTTGTAGATAGCCTCTTCAATCGCCAGCTTGAGGGTAATGGTTGAGGCAGGGCAGCCGTGGCAACTTCCCTCGAGACGCAGATAGGCTACGCCCTCTTCGATCTTGACCAACTCGACATTGCCACCATGCGACTTGAGGTAGGGACGTACTTCAACCAGGGCACGAGCTATCCTTGTCTCGATATCGATGGGATGCAGTCCATGGAGTAAAAACAAGGAACTGACCAGCTCATCGCCGGCAAACGTTTCGATCAGTGCATGACCTGAAGCTTCACTTTGGGCGGTTAGTTCGAGTATGCGTGCCAGCCCCTCGCCATACATATCCAGGAGCGCCTGGATAAGCTCCTCAGTTGTGGCACGAGCATGCGGGTCAGGGAACGCGGCAACCTTCTGAATCAGCGCATCGATGTGCTCTGCCCTGCGTTGATGTTCCTGCAAGTCCTGTTGCATGATGCCTCCTCCTCTTTCCCATAGGTTTCGGGCTGGCCGACTGTCTCAACATCTTGTTAACAAAAGTGCCAGGCTAGGCCGGCTGCAAATAGGGACTCTGTGGATCGACCGCACCTTTTGTAACGATCCCGCTAGAGCTCCTGGGGGTCGCCTTACCGGCAGGTCGGTTGGCACCCGTACGCCCGATCCTAAAGCGTCCAGGCTCCTTCCCCGCTTGCCTGACCATTTCCTCTCCCTTGCGCGTGGCAGGTTGATGCTCAGGCTTAGGCTGTTGTGTCATCGTCTATTCTCCTCATGACTTTATCACTTTGTAGATTATAGCTCAGAGGGGGAGAGGTGGGAGGCTTCCCCATCATGTACGACCGCAAGGGGTCCCTCCCACGCCAGCCCGCTCCCACACCTACATGGTTACACCAAATGTAGGTGAGTGAACGATGTTAAGCTCTTTCCCCTCGCCCAGGTACATATGGACACCGCATGGCAGGCAAGGGTCAAAGCTGCGCACTGCGCGCATGATATCGATGCCTTTGAAGTTTTCGGGGCCGTTCTCTTCGAAGATCGGCGTGTTCTGCACAGCATCTTCGTAGGGGCCGGGTGTACCGTAAATGTCTCGTACACTGGCATTCCAGGGTGTGGGTGGATATGGATGATAGTTGGCGATTTTCCTGTTCTCAATGACCAGGTGATGCGAAAGCACACCACGCACCGCTTCGTGGAATCCGCAGCCGATGGCCTCCTTTGGTACCGTGAAATCGTTCCACGTCTTGGTGTGACCAGCGCGTATCTCTCCGAGCGCCTTATCGATACAGTGCAGTGCGACAGCAGCAGAGTAGGCCTGGAAGTATGTGCGGGCACGGTTACGCTCGATGGCATTGCTCCACTGGGGAATTTTCCACTCGAACTCTACCTCTGGCTTCGTGGCACTCTTGGGTAGCCGGATCTTAACACTCTGTCCGGTTGCTTTGATATAGCCTTCCAGCTCCACTAGGCCAGCCAGTGCCGTTACCCATAGGCGAGCGAGGGGTCCACCACCAGTATCCAGAGCCAGGTGCTTCTCGGTTCGCTTATCATACCAACGCGGTGACATCACCCAGCTATAATTGCCCTTAAAGTCGCGCTTCTGTGGTTTAGGAATGGTCGTCTGATTCCAGGGATGGCGCTTATCAACTGGGTTGCCAAGTGGGTCGCGATCAACAAATGTTCTCTCGTTTTGCCAGTCTTCATAGTAGGAGCTACCCAGCAGAATGCGGATGCCCAGATTGATATCCACCAGGCTCGTCGTCACTAGCTCCCCGTCCACGACAACACCAGGCGTGACAAACATAGCACGCCCCCACTCGTCCATGGTACGATAATCGTAGTCGCACACATTTGGATCCTGGAATGATCCCCAGCAGCCGAGCAAGGTCTGCCGATACCCAACCTTCTCATAACCAGGTAGTGCCTGGTAAAAGAAATCAAACAGGTCATCGTGTAGGGGGACTATCTTCTTCATCCATTCGACGTACTTCATCAGTCGAACCAGGTAGTCCGTGAAGACCTGGATAGTGGCAACCGTTCCCACACCACCAGGATAGAGGGTTGAGGGATGGACATGGCGACCCTCCATCAAACAGAACTTCTCACGGGTTAACCGGCTCATCTGGAGGCCCTCGAGGTAGAGCGCACCTGTGAAGGGGTTGAATGCCCGCATGATGTCTGCAATGGTGCGATAGCCGTGTATATCCGCATGCGGAGCCTCGGTCTTCTCTGCCTTCTCGAGCACACCCGGATTTGTCTCGCGCACCATCTGCTCACAGTAGTCGACGGCGACCAGGTTTTCCTGGAAGATATTATGGTCGAACATGTACTCCGCGGCCTCACCCAAATTGAGGATCCACTCACCCAATGCCGGTGGCTTTACCCCATAGGCCATATTCTGGGTATAGACCGAGCAGGTCGCGTGGTTATCACCACAAATGCCGCAGATACGGCTGGTGATAAAATGAGCATCGCGCGGATCTTTGCCTTGCATAAAGAGGCTGTAGCCTCGGAAAATAGATGAGGTGCTATAACACTCCGCCACAATGCGCTGTTTGAAGTCAATCTTGGTATGGATGCCCAGGCTGCCAACAATGCGGGTGATTGGATCCCACGACATCTCTACGAGTTGTGATGGCGGAGTTGGAGTCTCTTCTCGTCTCACTTCTGTAGCCATAATGCTACCTCCTTTGGTAGTGCTGCTTTATGTGAATACCGTCTCGTCTTGATCACCATCTTGGTTGGTAGCCTGTCGTCAGCTCCTTCCCCTTGTGTCGCCAGGATGGCTCCTTATCTACCGTGTCGTGCGTCATTTTGCGCAGATTTCTGATGAGCACACCATAGCTTGCACTAATCATGCCCGAGGAAAGCTTCGCGCCAGGTGGCTCATCCATGAACGGCATAAATTTATCGGGGAATCCTGGCATGGTACAGGCAATGCAGATGCCTCCTACGTTGGGGCAGCCACCGATTCCAGCCATCCAGCCTCGCTTAGGCACGTTACACTGCACCACAGGTCCCCAGCACCCCAACTTCACGAGACACTTAGGTGAGCCATACTCAGTAGCGAAATCAGCCTGCTCGTAGTAGCCGGCTCGGTCACAGCCTTCATGAACCGTTTTGCCGAAGAGCCAGGTTGGTCGCCCGGCATCGTCGAGTGGAATCATGGGAGCCATGCCAGCCGCCTGGTAGAGCAGATAGAGGAGAGTTTCCATGAAGTTGTCTGGCTGCACCGGGCATCCTGGAACATTAACGATTGGAATGCCTGCCTTGGATCTCCAGTTCCAGCCCAAATAGTCAGCCAGGCCCATAGCACCGGTAGGATTGCCCTGCATGGCATGGATGCCCCCATAGGTAGCACAGGTCCCTGCTCCTACTACTGCCAGGGCCTTGGGCGCTAGACGGTCAATCCATTCGGCAGTCGTGATGGGCTGGCCAGTATCGGGGTTTACGCCCTGCGCCGCCCAGTAGCCTTCAGTCTTGATCTTCTCGTTGGGGATCGAGCCTTCTACTACGAGAACAAAGGGGTCGATTTCACCCCGCTCTGCCATATACCACCATTTCATAAAGCTATCGCCGCCAAGTTCATAGGCGAGTACGGGGTTATGCAGATGAACCTTTGGAAGCCCTGGGATGGCCCCCAACACCACATCCTCAATGCTGGGTTGCATTGCTGCGGTGATGGAGATCGTATCTCCATCGCAGCCCAGTCCACCAGTCATCCAGACGATGTGGACTTCCTCCACGCGCGTACTGGTCGCCATAATGTTCCTCCTCGAGCAATATCCGTTCGCTCGTGGCCTGCTTAAGAAGCCGCATACAAATAAGTCGCAATTGGAATCAATTGCAATTCACGAGGGTTACCACTAAAATAACGACAGTAGAGGATACGAGAAAGCAACAGCCGCCTTCGAGGGTTCTTAGGTCGATACGGAATAAGCTATGGATGCCGAACAGGAGCAGCATGATGACAACTCTGCTCGCCTGGTCTATCAGTGACCAGGGTGCTTGCTTTTAGTGCTGTCTCTAATATGCTACACTGCCCTTATTAAGTAATACGCCTTTCTATTCTGTAAAGAATACAGCAGAAAGAACAGGTCAGAAAGCCACCTGGCACGAGCCGTTTCTAGGGTTGTGTTAATTGCGAATCCTGATTTAACAGGAAAAATCAACTGAAAGGGGGGAAGGCGCGAAAATACTAAGAAAATAACTTGAGTGAAAGATTCGGATGCGGACTCCTGCGTAAGCAGCACAACAGGAAAGAGTCAGCAGTGTTATTGCGTTCTCCCCTCTTTCCTTTGATATTTAAGCCACACCGACAACCGTTAAGTGTAGCATAGACCGCTTATTCTGTCAATACTTGGGCGATTTATGGTCGAGTTTTTATAGAATTGATGTGATTGAAGCAAATAGGAAGAAAGCTATTCAGCGTTGCGTGTCTGAATACTCGACAAATCGTATCCAGTGCCGTACTTTCAGCAATAAGCGAATCAAGGTACAAAGGATGGTCTCGTATGTCTCCGCGCCTCACTGACTGGAGCATTGCGCTAGCCGCCGTCCTCGCTTTCACGGCAGGTTTGGTCAGTCTGATCAGTGGCCGCCCGCAAGACTGGTTCATCTTCGCGCTACACGGCATTGCGGGCTTCTGGCTGCTGCTGCTCTTGTGGGGTAAGCTGCGGCGCGTCTGGCCCCGACTGATCCATCCCCTGCGCTGGGATCGTCGCACCGTCTTTAGTCTGCTGGCACTGCTGCTTGTCACGCTGGCACTTGCATCAGGCATCGTGTGGGTCGCAGGCGGTGAGTGGTCCTTCGCCGGGTTCAATCTGTTGAACTGGCATATCGCCCTGGGCTTCGTGCTCACGGCGGCGATCGCGATTCATATGTTTGCACGCGCGAAACGGCTGCGCACACGCGACATTGCCGGAAGGCGGCGGGTGCTGCATTTTAGTGCCTTGCTCCTTGGTGGAGTGGCGCTCTGGCCAGTACAGCAGCTCGCCGAACGGGGCTTGAATCTGCCCGGCGCCAGGCGGCGCTTCACGGGCTCTCGGGAGAGCGGCAGTTACGCTGCAAACACCTTTCCAACCTCCAGCTGGGTCGCCGATGCGCCACATCCACTTGATGCGCAGACCTGGCGGCTCTTGCTTGGCGGTGCCGTCACCACGCCTCGCGCGTTCTCCTACGACGCGCTGGTTGCGACGGGCGATGAATTGGAGGCGACGCTAGATTGTACTGGTGGCTTTTACAGCACCCAGCGCTGGCGAGGCATCCGTATTGGGCGCCTGCTCGATCAGGTCGCTCTCTCCTCGCATGTGCGCTATGTAAGTTTCATCTCAGTGACGAGCTACCGCTGGAGCCTGCCGCTGGAGGAAGCACGCATGGCCCTGCTGGCAACACATATCGGCGAGGAGCCACTCTCACATGAGCATGGCTTTCCCCTCCGCTTAGTCGCCCCGGGCCATCGCGGCTTTGAATGGGTCAAATGGATCACCCGCGTCGAGGTGCTGACTGAGCCCGATCCAGGCCAGATTGTCAGCATCTTCACCAGCAGCTTCACTGATTCGGGGCGCGGGAAATGAGAACCACCATCGGTAATACTGCCTCAAACGCAAATGCATTCCCTTTCTTTTCTGACCAATCGGGCCTTTCCAGGATAATCTTTCTTCCTTTGTTCGACCCTCTGGTATCATTTACGTCGTGGAGCAGGTTTTCGAGGCTGAGCTGCTGTGTATCGTTCTGCTGTATCCTCTGTTGCTGGTGATTGCGTGGTTATGCTGACCCAAAGTAGACTTCCACTTCCTTAATTTTGTTTCCTTCAAGCTTATAATATTCTGTGTTACGAAATTTCGTCCCATTCTTCAGTTCTGCTTGATACAGAACAAAGGCTTCATTCCCTTGGACGAACAGCTTCTCAATATGATGGGTGAGAAATTGATCGCTCCCCGGCAGACACCTCTCAAAAAAAGCTGCCTTGCTAATATGGTCATCGCGCGGACTGGTAAACGTGAAGTCATCACTCAAGCCCTCTTCTAACGTCTTCCTATCTTGTGCTAAAAAAGCAGCAAAGTACTTGCGTATCACATCTGAAACGCTATCCTGTTGCATAAGTGACCTCCTTTCCGCTCATTATTCCATGTCGCTCCTCAAAAGGCAAGCCAGAGCGTAGAGACCATCCCTCTCCATTCCATCGCGCAAGGTTTCAGTTTGTTGCAAGCAAGTAATATTTGATGACGTTTTCTTGCCTTTTTCCTGCTTTTCCCTCTGTCCGATATGTTTGGACAACATGGTTGACAACCATACTAAAATTCAGTAAGCTTGCCTCAGATGGATGGGAATACTCCCTTTCCAAACAACGTATAGCAATCTGAGCCACACTTGACGGGAAAGCATCGGTGTTTGTGTATGCTTGTCAAGTGGGTGTAGGAATGCCTTGAGGCCTAGTGGCCTATCTGAAGGATATCCTTCCTCTTCTGAGTATGAAGGCAGGGGAGTATCATGACACAATCGCTGACTACCGCTCGTAATGCACTTCAGATCTTGAAAGCCTTTACTCCCGAGCAGCCAGAGTGGGGCGTCAGGGAACTGTCCAGTCACCTTGGCTGGTCACGCTCAACGACCCACTTACTCTTGAGCACACTGGCCCGCGAAGGCTTCCTCATGCAGTCTTCAGACCGCCGCTATCGTTTAGGTTGGGCCATCTTCGAATTAGGCAGCGTTTTTCTGAGTGGGCTGGAACTGCGAGAGGAAGCGTTGCCAGTCATGCGTCGTCTGAACCAGCGGTTCAACGAAATTGTCCATGTTGCCGTTTTAGATCATGGCGAAGCAGTGTATGTTGAGAAGGTGGCTTCAGCCAGGTCCATGCCATTATTTACCCGCATGGGTTTGCGCTATCCAGCTCATTGTACCGGAGTAGGGAAGGTGTTGCTTGCTCATGGGCCTGAAACCGCGCTTCGTGATATCTCACTCGTTCCTTTCACCCCGCATACCATCATTGATCCTCAGGTGTTCAGGGAAGAACTTAAGTGCATCCGAGATGTAGGCGTCGCCTATGATCGCGAAGAAACTCTCGTCGGTCTGTCTTGCGTTGCCGCGCCTATCTACGATTTTACAGGGGAGGTGATTGCCGCGCTGAGTATTTCGTTACCAACTGTCCGGTTCCTTCCAGCTGAATCCTCCCTCACCGAGGCGGTGAAGGAAGCTGCTTGTGAGATTTCCCGCTCACTTGGATATCTACCCAACGCTCGTGGATACCGTTTTGCCATCCCTGGCGCTTAGAAGGGAGGTGCAGCTTGCGTGCTCGCTGAAATCGCTCACCTGTGCATAAAATGACAGGGGTCCATGCTGTTGATGGATGTTTGCCTCGATGGAGCAGATACGAATGGAAGATCAACATGACAACCAGTCATCGTTATAGTTTGACCTGATACTAAGGAAGACATGAAGAAGTTCAAGTAGACTCTACGCGCAAGTTTGTAGAGCAGGAGTAACAACAGGAGGAATTCTCACATGCCAGAAATGAAGGAACCGTTATTTGAGGTAGCGCAGCTTGCTCACGTGGAACTGCTAACTCCCAAACCAGATGACACTCTGTGGTTTTTCAAAGAACTGCTTGGAATGGAGGAGTCTGGCCGGCAGGGGCAATCGGTTTATTTGCGAGCGTATGAAGACTTTTATCATCACACCCTGAAAATCACCGAGTCTGTGCAGGCCGGGTCAGGACATGTGGCCTGGCGCGCCACCTCCCCCCAGGCCCTGGAGCGACGGGTCGTGGCCCTGGAGGCGACGGGACTGGGCAAGGGCTGGATTGAGGGCGACCTGGGCCATGGCCGGGCCTACCAGTTCACTACTCCTGATGGACACAAGATGGAGCTCTTGTGGGACGTAGACTACTACCAGGCGCCACCAGAGAAGCGGACCGCCCTCTTGAATCGACCCCAGAGGCGGCCAGTACATGGAATTCCGGTGCGCCGTCTCGATCACGTGAACTTTCTTGCATCAAGCGTCACGTCCAATCGAGCATTCATGGCGGAGCAGCTAGGGTTCCGATTGAGAGAGCACGTCGTGCTGGATGATGGGACAGAGTTGGCCGCCTGGATGAGTGTGAGTGCACTCGTGCATGAAGTCGCGTTCATGGGTGACCAGACAGGCTCAAGGGGACGACTTCATCATGTCTGCTACTGGTATGGCTATCCCCAGCACCTGTCAGATCTCTCGGATATCCTGACAGAAAGCGGCATCAAGATTGAGGCAGGACCTGGTAAGCACGGTATCAGCCAGGCAAACTTCCTGTATGTCATCGAGCCGGGCGGCAACAGGATCGAGCTCTTTGGCGATGCGGGCTACTTGATCTTTGATCCTGCGTGGAGGCCGGTGACCTGGCAGGCGAAAGACATGGAAAAGGGGATTATCTGGTTTGGCTCCCCGCTACCCGCTGAGTTCTTCCTTTATGGCACGCCGCATGTGGAAGTAGCGGCCGCAGCCGTAAGTTAGTGAGAAGGAACGCTGAAGCGGCGGTGACCGCCGCTTCAGCGGGTAAGGGGGAGAGAGCATGCAGGCTACGCTAGAGATCGGTAAAAGCATTCGAGCAGGTGGAGCGCTCACCAATTATCATGAGGCAGGTCAGGGGACACCTGTGATTCTGATCCACGGGTCAGGACCGGGCGTTTCGGCGTGGGCCAACTGGAGTCGTACCATCCCTTCCCTCGCCGAACACTTCCACGTGTTTGCGTATGATCAGCTTGGCTTTGGCTATACAGAATTGCCCAGGGAGAATCGCTACGGACTAGAGCAGTGGACGGAGCACCTGCTCGACTTCATGCGTGCTGTCGGGGTAGCGCAAGCACACTTGATCGGCAACTCGATGGGGGCAGCGGTAGCGCTCGCTGTTGCGGTGAAGCACCCCGAAGTCGTCGATCGTCTCGTGCTGATGGGCGCGGCTGGGGTACGTTTCCCACTGACTGATGGTCTAGATGCAGTCTGGGGTTACACGCCCAGCATTGCCAACATGCGAGGATTACTGAATATCTTCGCCTATAACCGCGAGCTCGTCACCGACGAGTTGGCTGAGCTGCGCTACAAGGCGAGTATCAGGCCCGGGATGCAGGAGGCATTCTCCAGCATGTTCCCAGCACCGCGCCAGCAGGGAGTGGATGACCTGGCCGCTTACGAAAATCGTCTTGGTGAAATACATGCGCCGGCCCTCGTCATACACGGGCGGGACGACCGCGTGATCCCGCTTTCTACCAGCGAGAAACTGCTGCATACGCTGGAGAATGTCCAACTCCACGTCTTTGGGCACTGTGGCCACTGGACACAGATCGAACATGCTGCGGCGTTCAATCGCCTGGTGCAGGATTTCCTAATGGAGTGAGGGGAATGAAATGAGTATCATTGAGGAAATTGCAATGGCTCTCGATCGAGCCGAGCGGGAACGTTCACCATTGTCGCCGCTCAGCGAAACATATCCGATGCTCGCGCCTGCAGATGCATATGCCATTCAAAGCGCGTGGTTCGACATAAAATGCGCTCAAGGCGCACGCCTCATTGGGCGCAAGATCGGCTTAACCAGCCAGGCTATGCAGCAACAAATGGGGGTCGATCAGCCCGACTACGGGTTTCTACTCGATACGATGGCGGTTCCCCCAGGAAGCGTGCTTGCGTGCAGCGAGTTCATCCAGGCACGTATTGAACCAGAGATCGCCTTCTGGCTCAAAGAGGATCTGCCCGGGCCAAATATCACCGTAGAGCGGGTGCTGAAAGCCTCACGAGGAGTGAGCGCGGCGCTGGAGCTGGTCGATAGCCGTATTACCAATTGGCACATCACCCTCGTCGATACCATCGCTGACAACGCCTCCTCAGGACGAATGATCGTCAGTAAAGAGATTGTTCCGGTGGAGAGGCTCGACCTGGCGGCAGTCAGGACGGTACTTAGTCGTAACAGTGAGCCGGTCGGTATGGGGACTGGCGCTGCCGTACTCGGTCATCCGGCGTTCGCCGTTGCGTGGCTAGCCAACAAGTTGACCGAGTACGGTGCCACACTGCTCGCGGGTCAGGTCGTCCTGTCAGGTTCGATGTGCGGTGCTGTCCCCGTTGCGCCTGGAGATACCTTCCGCGCCACCTTCACTGAGTTAGGAGAGGCATCGCTGAGTTTTACATAGATGGGGCTTGAATGATGCACCTGGCTAGTTTGTATCAAAAGGAAGGAAAGCGTTACATGGGAGCGCAGGATTCTGCGAACGGTAGAGTGAAGGTCGCGATCATTGGATCAGGCAATATCGGCAGCGACTTAATGTACAAGCTCCTCAAGCAGCCCGGGCATATGGAGCTGGTGCTGTTGACGGGCATCGATCCCGCTTCAGATGGGCTTGCGCGGGCGCGTTCTCTTGGCATCCGAGCGAGCCACGAGGGGATCAAGGCCGTCCTTGAAGACCCTGACATCAAGATCGTCTTTGATGCTACCAGCGCCAAGGCCCATGTTCGCCACGCCAAAGCGTTGCGCGAAGCGGGCCGTATCGCGGTGGACCTGACCCCAGCAGCTCGCGGTCCCTATGTCGTGCCGCCAGCCAATCTGAAGGCGCATCTCGATGAGATCAACGTCAACATGGTCACCTGTGGCGGGCAAGCGACCACACCCATCGTCTATGCCGTCAGCCGAGTGACGCCAGTGCTGTATGCCGAGATGGTGAGTACGGTCGCCAGTCTCTCAGCCGGACCTGGAGCCCGCCAGAATATTGATGAATTTACCGAGACCACCGCCAAAGCCCTGGAAGTAGTCGGAGGAGCGCAGCAAGGGAAGGCCATCATCATCCTCAACCCGGCTGATCCGCCCATCATGATGCGTAACACCGTCTACGTCCTCCCTAAGGGAGAGTTCGACGAAGCCGCTATTACGGCCTCGGTCGAGCAGATGGAGGCTGAGGTGCAAGTATACGTGCCGGGGTATCATCTCAAGAACCTGCCGGTGTTTGATATGCGAGACACTCCCTGGGGCAAACGACCAGTGGTGACCATGCTCCTCGAAGTCGAGGGCGCTGGTGATTACTTACCACGGCATGCAGGAAACCTGGACATTATGACTGCGTCTGCTCGTCGTGTGGGGGAACTGTTCGCCCAGCGTCTGCTCGGAGTACGGCAGGAGGTAGTTGCATGAAGGCACCACGCATTACGGATACGAGTTTGCGCGACGGATCACACCCGATGCGCCACCAGTTTACCGTCGAGCAGGTCCGTGCCGTTGCGCAAGCGTTGGACGTGGCGGGGGTGCCGGTGATCGAAGTGACGCATGGGGATGGTCTGGCTGGCTCCTCGATCCAGTATGGGTTCTCGCGAACACCCGAGATGGAACTCATCTCTGAGGCCCGCCGCGTGTGCAAGCGGGCCAAAATCGCCGTACTCCTTCTCCCTGGAATCGGCACCGTGAAAGAACTCAAGGAGGCAATGGAGCGCGGGGCTCAGGTGGTACGTATCGCCACGCAATGTACCGAGGCCGATGTCTCCGAGGAGCACTTCGAGATCGCCAGGAAACTAGGAATGGAAACGGTGGGCTTCCTCATGATGGCACATATGCGTCCCCCAGAGGCGCTTGTCCAGCAGGCGAAACTCATGGAACGCTATGGTGCCGATTGTGTCTATATCGTGGACTCGGCCGGAGCCATGTTGCCCAGGGATGCCTACGCTCGCGTCAAGGCACTCAGGGAGGCACTCTCGATCCAGGTAGGCTTTCATGCTCACAATAACCTGGGGATGGCTGTCGGGAACAGCATCGCTGCTTTAGAGGCCGGGGCCGATCAGTTGGATGGATGTTTGCGTGGGCTGGGAGCAGGCGCGGGCAATGCTCCGACCGAACTCCTAGCGGCAGTGCTGGAGAAAGTGGGCCTCAACCCAGGATTGGATGTGTATAAACTGATGGATGCCGCCGAGTATGTGATTGCCCCGATGATGCCCTACCAGCCGATTCCGAACCGTGATGCGATCACGATTGGCTATGCTGGGGTCTACTCCACCTTTTTGTTGCATGCGCAGCGAGCAGGGGAGCGATATGGGATCGACCCACGCACGATCCTGACGGAATTGGGACGGCGTCAAGCAGTGGCGGGGCAGGAGGACTGGATATTGGATGTGGCACTCGAACTGGCACGAGACAGTTAACAAATAACCAACCTTGAGATAGCACCCTCTCATATGGTGCATTAGCATTTCTTTCTGGCAACTTCCGTAGGAAAAACTCCTGAATAGCAGAGGCAAAGAAGACCAGATCCACCCAGAAAGACACCGAGCCCCAGCAGTTCGTAACGCTTTCGAGACAGAAATATGGTACTATGCTATCGTGAAAGGTTACGCATACCACCAACAAGGATCAAAGGTGCTTCTTCTTTATTTCTCAGAGCCTGACTCGCGGCCTAGAGGGATACACATATGAGCTTGCCGGATGCATCATCTGATAAGGCTGTGAGTACGACTCCGCTTAACATAGCTGACACACGCTTGCACGGGCGCTGGCTTGTTCTTGCATGGGCAGCATGGATTGTCCTGAGTAGCGGCACCTTGACGGCATTCGCCCTCAGTCTCCCAGTGTACCTTACGCTCCTACAGACCGTCTGCACTGGCACGGGATGCGTTCCTGGACAACCCGCCCCAGACACTGCAGCAACCTTTCATGGACTTGGTCTCTCTCTTGGCAGCTACGTCGCCTTTAATCTCGTGCTCACTCTTGTCTCTATGCTCGTAGCCTGCACGGTTAGCGGCTTGCTCGTCTGGCGCAAGTACACTGATTGGATGGCGCTCCTCGTGGCTCTGATGCTCATCATGCTCGGGACAGCCAACATCATCTATATACTGGAGCTGAGCCACTCAGCATGGCATATCCCAGCCATCCTCTTAAATATCCTCACTTTTGGAACGGTCTTTCTCGTCTATTCACTCATCCCCACTGGGCGTTTCGTACCCCGTTGGACGCGTTGGCTTGTTCCCGTATGGGTCGTATGGGGGCTGATCTTTACCTTCTTTCCAGCACTGCCCTCCCCTGACCTGCTCAATAACCTCATCTGGCTGAGCGCGTTGGCCTGCATCAGCGTCGCCATGATCTACCGCTATCAGCGGATATCCAGCCCCATCCAGCGCCAACAAACCAAGTGGATCGTCTTCGGCGGATGTGCAACCATCTTGATCGTGATGGTATTTAACCTCCCCTTTCTCATCTTCCCAGCGCTGAGCCGAACAGGTTCGCTCTACAGCTTGTTTCTTACAACGATCAATACGCTCGTCTTGCTCCCTGATATCTTATGCTTCGCCATCGCCATCTTGCGCTACCGGCTGTGGGAGATCGATGTCATCATCAACCGCACCCTGGTCTACGGCACGCTGACAGGCACACTGGTGCTGGTGTACTTTGGCCTGGTCATTGGCCTGCAAGCGCTCCTACGTGGCCTCATCAGCCAGGACAACAGCATCGCCATCGTCATCTCCACCCTGGCCATCGCGGCCCTCTTCCAGCCGTTACGCTATCATCTCCAGAAGTTCATTGATCGCCGCTTCTACCGCAGCAAATATGACGCAGCCAAAATCATCGAAGCTTTCAGCGCCACATTGCGCAATGAGGTGGACTTGGACACGTTGAACGAGCGGTTGCTGGCCGTGGTGCAGGAGACGATGCAGCCCTCCCATGTCTCGCTCTGGTTGCGCTCACCTCAAGGAAGCGGCAACCATCAGGCAGTGTGGAACAGCAATTCTCCCGCATCCTCTCAGATGAGTCGAAAAATGGGGTGAAAATGGAAATCCGTCCCCTGGCCCCTACATGTAGGGTTCAAGCGTATTGATCACATCGTCTACTACAAACGGCTTCTGTAGGATCGCATCAACCTTGAGCGATGCAGCTTCCTCCAGGTTATCTATGGCAGACATCAGTACTATGATATGGCGCTTACGTAAATGAGGGTCCGCTTCGAGCATGGAACATAGCTCTTTACCACTCATTCCAGGCATCATGATATCTAGAAAGACGAGATAATCTTCTTCACTGCGCAGCAATTGCAATGCCTCTAGACCGTTACGTGCAGCCGAAATGGTATAACCTTCAAAACCCAGAATGTCCGACATCATATCCCGGATAACTGGATCGTCATCAACGACTAAAACCTTGCGAGTTTTGTTATTCTGGTTCATGGTTCTTACTCAATTCAAGGGGCGCGCCTATGCACGGGAGATAGAAACTAAAGACAGACCCTTCTCCAGGGATGCTCTGTTCAAGCCAGAGTCTGCCGCCCATCGCCTCGATGTAGCGTCGACAGATATAGAGACCCATGCCTGAACCGCGTATAGGAGTTGTCAAGGAACGAGGGGCACGTACAAACTTTTCGAAGATTTTCTGTTGATCTTCAGGAGCGATGCCTTCACCTTCATCGCATACACGCACCAGAGCCATGGGAGGATCAGCACCGTCTGCCAGCACAGTGTAATCAACCTGATCCTCTGGTAACTGTGAAAGCGTGGTGGCGCTCCCCGTCACAATTATGCGGCCACCAGGCGGAGAATATTTGGCAGCATTATCCATCAGATTGGTCATTACCTGTCGCAAACGCATAGCATCGCAATTCACCCAAATATCATCTGCTATCTGCATAGTGATCTTCTGCTCGATATTGATACTGAGCATAGTTGATGCCATTTCCGCCGCCGCAAGAAGCTGTACAGGTCCTAGCTGTAAATCCAACTTTTTGTCGAGCGCGCCCATTTTCGCCGCCTCGGTCATGTTGACAACAAGGTCGCTTAATTGCTGTGTGGCACTGCTAATTTTTGAGGCAAAGCGCAGGATCTGTTGCGGGGTAATACGCCCGCTTTGCCGCTTTAACAGCGATGAGTAGCCACTAATGGCGCTCAGTGGCGTGCGTAGCTCGTGAGAGGCGGTCACGATGAACTCGTCCTTGAGCTTATCCATTCGCTGTAACTCGGCGTAGGCTTCTTGTATCTGTTCAAAGAGTTGGGCGTTACGTATAGCGCTTGCGGCCTGTCCAGAGATGGCGAGTAGTGCTCCCAATTCTTCAGGACGGAAGGTGCGATTTGAATGCGGTGTATGTATCGCCAGGATACCAACAATCTCCATCTGGTAACGCACTGGAAGCATCAACATCTTTTGAATGTGTGTCTCGTGCAGGAAGATCGCACCACCTTCTCCGCTCACCCTGGCGAGTTCCTCGACCATGGTCGAGTCGAGATAGAAAAACGTCTCTTCTTCAACCTGGCGTTCCAGGATTGAACCTTTGAAAGGAAAGCGAATCATCTCAATGAGATCATCGTGCTTCTCGTCTTTACTTCCGCCTATGTTTGCATCTTTCCACTTACCAGTTCTGTCATAGATGGCCTGCGCAACCAGTTCTTGTTCACCTGCTGAGAGTTGAAAAAAGGTACACATCTCGGCCTGTACTAGATTTGCAACGGTCTCAACAAATTTGCGCAGCAGTTCAGCTACGTTCAATACGGTGCTGATGGCTTGCAGAGCACTGTACATTGCAGCGAGAGATTCCTCACGCTGCTTTGCCTTGAGTAGAGCCTGGCGAGAACGGTCGTAGAGCTTGGCATTCTCGATACTAACCGTAATAATTTGTACCATGGTCTCAAGTACCAGTATCTCCTCAGGGCTGTATGCCTCAGGACGCGAACTAGTCAGGCAAAGCGAGCCGACTACTCGTGTAAACATCTTCATAGGAAGTAACAAAAAGGTTCCTGCTTTGCTTTGATCTCCCCAGGTACCCTTCAATAATTCCTCGTACTTTGCAAAATTGCCGTGCTCATCGCTGTCGAGCGCTAGCAGCAAAGTGCGCTTTTCTTGCTGGGTGATTTGCCACCACACCGGACGGCTTTCAGGGAGATCTACCACTGGCTGCTCCAATAACAGATCATTGCGTTTTCCATCATCGATTGCGAACACGTCATAGATCTTTTTGGTGTCGCGATCATAGAGGGTGAGCAGCATTGAGGAGACATCGACTACGTTGGTAACAAACTGGAAGACATCCTCGACCAGGTCTGATAGCTTGACCGCTGTTGGGAATGCGGCACTGATCTGCTGGAGGCGTTTCATATGGTCTCTAGTGCGCAGATGCAAGTAACGCAACTGGTTGTTCTGTATATAGAGCGCAATACGCTCGGTAAATTGCTGTGCCTCTAGTCGCTGCTTTTGTTGAAATCCCATTCCAGAGCCTGCCTGGTAGAGTACGACTATGCCAAGCGTGTTGGAAGATTGTTTCCTGGTGCGCGCCTCAAATGCTAGCTCTGGCACGTTAATGGGTGCGCTGAGGTACCAGCTAGGGACGATATCTAGTGGAAAGGGTACCTGGTCGACTGTTTGAAAGGATGAGATGTAATCATCATGACGGATGATGATTGGCTCATTTTTACGCCATGTGTAGCCGATTAAATCTTGCCCGAACGGATACGTGGCGCCAAGGGGAAAGAGCGTACTATTATCGAGCGAAATTATCGTATCTGCTTCCAACGGCTGCGAAATGCGCCTCATTTTCCCGAACGCTGATGCGGATGGGTTAGCTAAATCAACCGTGACACGGCTGCGGAACTGTGTCGCATCCTGACTTGCTATGTTAGTGCTGGCGAGAGCGGGAGCAGCACTGCGCAATCGCATATGCAGCCGTGTGACCATCTGGCTGATGTTCTCATCATAGAGAGCAATGCAGCCACCGCTGGCACCAAACTGCCTGATCATTTCCTGTAATAGTTTTTTGAGCAATGATAACGGATATTTCTCGTCTGTAATATATGGTTCAGGCTCTCCCCATGTAGCGGTAGACATCCGAATTGGTTCTCCTCATGTGTCTGGCGGGAAGCACCAGGACGCGCAGGGATTTTTACTGGTGCGCTGATCGGAAATAATTATCTGTACAATCTCATAGTGAGTAGCATATCATAGGCACCTATTGTATTCAACCTTCGTAGGAGGAAGTTCGGGATATTACGGGCATAAAGAAGAGTTTTGGAGAGCGATGATCCCCTACAATGAAAGGTGAAATCTAGCAAGCAGCACAATTTGACAATTTCGATATATCAGGGCTATCATGTTGGCAAGAGTATTATACTCGTAACTAACCCCGTCTACTCTACGGAGTACGGATATCTACTCCTTATCAAACTGGAGGATTACCTCATGACCGAATCCACAGCCAATAATGGAACTGTGTTTTATACCCACCGTCTATCTAATGGCCTGCAAATTGTAGGTCAACCTATGCCCGATTTTGAGTCTGTTGCTGTATCATACTACGTGCGTACCGGTTCGCGTGATGAACCCGACCCTAGAATTGCTGGCGTCTCCCACTTCTTGGAGCATATGGTCTTCAAAGGCACAAAAACTCTTGACTGGCAAGAAATAACGCTGGAGTTTAACAAGATTGGCGCGGAACTCAACGCCTTTACCTCGCACGAGTCTACCGTCTACTTTGCACGCATCCTGGGCGAATACCTGGAGCGTGCTGTCGAGCTGCTCAGCGATATGATGTATCCTCGTCTTGCCGAAAGCGATTTCGAGACGGAAAAAGAGGTGATTATCAACGAGATTGCACGCTCTGAAGATCAACCCTATAACCTGGCATTCCGGCGTATGATGCAGACCTATTTCGGTTCGCATCCCCTGGGGCATGATGTACTTGGCACACGCGAAAGTATTCACGATATGCACATTGAGCAGATGCGTGATTATTGGAATCGGCGCTACGCTGCGAACAACATCATTCTTGCGGTTGCAGGAAATTTCGATTGGGATCATATCGTACGTCTCGCAGAAAAACACGGCATTAGCTGGCGCACGGGAGAGGAGGGTCGCGATGTCGAGCCCTATGAGCCAGCCAGGGCGATTAATAACATTATTGTTGATAAGAAACTCAACCAGCAAATCATGATTATTGCCATGCCAGCCGTAGATGTGAAGGATCCTGACTACTACGCAGCCAACCTGGGTGGCAGCATTCTGGGGGATAGCGACGGCTCGCGTCTCTTCTGGAATATTCATCAAAAGGGCCTGGCGGAATCAGCCAGTGCAGGTATCTGGGCAATGGAGGGCACAGGTATCATGATGATGGAGGCGAACTCGACGCCGGATGAAGCTCCACATGTCCTCAAGTTGCTGCGTGCCGAACTAGATAGCCTGTTGGAAGATGGTGTACACGAGGACGAGTTACGCCGCGCCAAAGACAAATGGATCAGCAACCTTGTCCTGAGCAGCGAGTCAACTTTTGCCCGCATGCGCTCCCTTGCCAACGACTGGGTAACTGAGGGTCGGCTAATAAGCGTTGATGAGGAGGTGGAGCGTATTGAGAAGGTGACATCAGAGGATGTCATACGAGCTCTACGCCGCTTCCCTATGCGTGACAAGCAGGTGTTGACGGCTTTGGGTCCATTGACTGAAGAGGAATTATTGGCCTGAACTGAGAATATACTAGCAATCTGCGATTTATCTGCACGATAGCGTTCTTTCAAGCAGACGGAAAATCCTTTCTTGATAAGGAGGTTATCGTGCGTAAAAAAGTTGTCGTAGTTGTCGTCGTTTTAGTCCCTTTACTCATCGGCAGTTTTATTTTCCCCAGTCGTTTCCTTCATCCAGTCAAAGCGGAAGCTCGGCTTCAGCCAATGGAAATTGGCAGTGTTCCCCCGTTATTAAATTTGAGCCAATTGCAGGGCACCGGTCAGTCAAATCGGACACTGCAGATGAGTGTAGGTCTTAAGCTGCGTAACCAGGACCGGCTCAGTGCATTGTTACAAAGCTTGTATAATCCTTCTTCCCCTAATTATCGCCAGTTCTTGACACCAGGAGAATTCGCTCAGCAATTTGGTCCTACAGCTTGGCAACAGCAGGCAATCATCGACTATTTGACCCAGCAGGGGTTTAGCATTACACAGACCTATGCTGGGCTGATCGATTTCAGCGGAACAGAGTCATTGGCAGAGCAAGTCTTTGGTGTGACAATCAATGACTATCGGGGACCTGATGGGCGCGTTTTTTACTCCAATGCAACGCAGCCAAAGCTCCCTGCCTACCTCGCTGCCACTATCACTTCCATTAGCGGCCTGGATGATGCCAACCAGTTTTCTCATCCTCCCATTCCTGGTCACAATGCACCGGCACTCGATCCCAATGCAGGGGGCAACTGCCCGACAGCCGGTCAGGGTGGTGGCAGCGGAGGCGGTGGAATTTTCGGCGGCGGTAGCCAGGTAGCTTACATTCCGAGCCAATTTGCCAAGGCCTATAATTATAATGGCTTGCACAACTCTGGTTTGCATGGCGAAGGCCAGGCAGTCGGGGTCTTTGAGTTGGACGGTTACTCACAGAGCGATATTCAGGCGTATACCCAATGCTTCGGTGGCGGAAACGTTCCCCTGCAAAACGTCATACTAGATGGCTTTAACGGACAGCCAGGTGCAGGCGCAATTGAAGTAGAGCTCGACATAGAAGTCATTCTGAGTATGGCTCCCAAACTGGCAAAGATAGTTGTCTACGAAGCGCCTAACACAACACAGGGCTATAACGATGAATTTGCACGCATTGTTAAAGATCGTACGCCTGTTATTAGTGTCAGTTGGGGTGACTGCGAGAAGAATATGGGCCAGCAGGAAGCGAACCAGGAAAATCAATTTTTCCAGCAAGCTGCCGCGCAGGGTCAAACTATTCTTGTCGCATCGGGTGACAGCGGCAGTTCAAGCTGCTTCCAGTTTCTAGGGCAGGGCTACGATACCTCGCTTAACGCAGATGATCCTGCCGCCCAGCCATATGTGACAGCAGTAGGTGGTACCAATCTGGCACTTAACAGTGATAACAGCTACCAATCGGAGACTGTATGGAATGGCGGGTTTCTCGGTGGTGCCAGCGGAGGAGGTATCAGCCAATTCTGGAAGCAACCATCATGGCAGACGGGACCCGGAGTTAAGAACTCGTATTCAAATGGTATGCGTGAGACGCCGGATGTCTCACTTGATGCCGATCCCGCAACAGGCTATCCGATCTTTTGTACGGCAGGCTCATCGTGTAATGGCAGTGGGGGGATCATTGGTGGAGGTACCAGTGGCGGGTGGCTGACCGTTGGTGGTACTTCGGCGGCGGCACCAATGTGGGCTGCTATGGTTGCCCTTGCCAACGAACAGGCTGCGAAGGCAGGTAAAAGGCCACTTGGCTTTCTTAATCCCGCGCTGTATAAAATCGGCAGTGGCTCTCACTACGGTAGCGATTTCCATGATATCACTCCTCAGAGTAACTCTAGTGCGCCATCAGATAATGATGAGGGTTTCAATGGGGGAGTCTATCCTGTCACCAATGACTATGATATGGCAACGGGCTGGGGCACATTTAATGCTGCCAGGCTCGCTACTGACCTGGTATCAATGGGATAATTCAATCGCAACAGAAAAAATATGGCCTGGCAATTCATACCTGGTTGCCAGGCCATATTTTTTCTGTTGCGATTCTAAGGAATCTTATTCAATGTGCCCTTCAAGCCTGACATCCACTCATACTTCTTCTGGCGGGCTGCGGCCCGCCTTGGAGGAGAGCAACGTGCGAGGACACCTCGCGCTCCGGCAGGGGGAAAGCCCCCTGCACCCCCATGGATGAGTGGATTCCAGTCAAGCTGTCAAGCTGCTTGCCTTTTACGGGCTCGTGTGATACACTTTTAAATGGGTAAATAGAACTTATTTTTTGTAAGTATATTTTTAAATTTTGGGCTTTTACTTCTGTAGGCGAAGGCAGAAGTGAAGATAGATACAGTAAATACAAATAGCAACGCTACATAAGTTGGTGTAGTGAGGAGGTTCTTTTTACCTTGACAAAAGAAAATATTCGACTTATCCCGCTAGGAGGCCTGGGGGAAGTCGGAAAGAACATGATGGTCGTAGAGTATGATGACGATATCATCATTATAGATTCCGGGGTAATGTTCCCCGACGATGAAATGTTCGGCGTCGATCTAGTTATCCCCGATACCAGTTATCTCAATGACAAAAAGCAGCGCATACACGGCATCTTCATAACTCATGGACATGAGGACCACATCGGCGGTTTACCCTATGTTTTGCCGATGCTCGATTTTCCACCCATCTATGCGACACGTCTTACGCAGGGCTTGATTAGCGTCAAACTCAAAGAGCAGAAATTGCTCGAACGAACGAGTATCAACGTTGTTACGCCGGGTGACCAGGTGGCATTAGGAGAGTGCTTGGTTGAGATCGTGCGCGTCAATCACAGTGTGCCCGATGCGGTCGCGCTTGCCATCCATACGCCGATTGGAACAGTTTTCCATACGGGTGATTACAAATTTGATTATACGCCAATTGACGGGCGCCCAGCAGATTTCGGCACTCTGGCACGACTGGGTAATCAGGGCATTCTTGTCATGATGGGTGATAGTACGCGCATCGAGTCACCTGGATATACTCCGTCTGAACGAGTCATCAACGAGTCGTTCGATAAAATCTTTGCGAATGCACCGGGACGTATCATCCTTGCAACCTTTGCATCTCTGCTCTCACGGGTGCAACAAGTTGTTGATACTGCCACTCGTTACGAGCGTGTGGTGGCCCTGGTTGGGCGCAGTATGGTCAACAACGTACAAATGGCGATTGACCTTGGGTACTTAAAAATACCTAAAGGTACGCTCATTCGCGCAGAAGACATTAACAAGTTTCCACCAGAGCGTGTTGTCATTATCTGCACTGGCAGCCAAGGGGAGCCGACTTCAGCACTCACACGCATAGCCAATCAGGATCATCGACTTGTGCGAATACAGCCGCAGGATACGGTGATCCTGTCAGCTACACCGGTTCCAGGCAACGAGAAGATGGTCAACCGCACCATCAACAATCTCTTTCGCCAGGGAGCAGAAGTGTACTACCAGGGTATCGCCAATGTACACGTTTCGGGCCATGCTGCTCAAGAAGAACTGAAGTTGATGTTGAATCTGCTTCGCCCAATGTTCTTCCTGCCCATCCATGGTGAATATCGCCAGCTTATCCTTCATGCAAAGCTGGCCTATTCGCTAAGTATACCCGAAGATCATATTGCTATAGCCGAAGATGGGGACATTGTCGAAGTCACACGAGAATCTATCAAAGTTACGGGTCATGTGCCCTGTGGGAACGTGTTCGTCGATGGACTTGGAGTGGGTGATGTTGGGCAGATTGTGCTGCGTGATCGCCAGGTTCTGGCACAGGACGGTATTCTGATGGTCGTTCTCACCGTTGATAAGGAAACAGGGTATCCCCTGGCCGGGCCTGATATCGTCTCGCGTGGGTTTGTATACATGCGCGACTCGGAGGAGCTCCTGGAGAGCGCCCGTGAGCGTGTACTGGAATCTTTCATTGGTTTGAATGGCCACGCTTCGGATTGGTCGTTCGTCAAAGATAAGATCAAACATACGCTGAGCGAATTCCTATATGAGAAGACGCATCGTCGCCCAATGATCCTGCCGCTCGTAATGGAAGTGTAGTAAACCGGGCCACCTTCGCGGTCACTCAGTGCAATCCATGATTTTTGGGATTACAAATGCGGTTCCTCTTGCTTCTCTGGAACATATGCGCTATGATACAGGTGTTTACGTGTCTTGCAAGAACTTCATATCATTCCTCCGCAGGATAGGCGCGAAGCGACGTCGGAGGAATGGATATCGAGAATGGAGTGAACCAGCATGGCGGCAGATGATCAGAGAAAAGGGCAAAGGAAGCGGGGACGTGCAGGGCCGAGTGTAGATGCAAGCAAGACTTCTCGCGTCAGCAAAGCAGCCGGAAGTATCGGCTCTGAAAGCATGCGTGTTGAGCAGCGTTCTAATACTCCTACGACAAAACAACGGTCCAATAATCCCATTCCTGCAAGACGATCACAAAACAATAAGCAGGCGCCAAAAAAGGGTGCCCCTGCTAATCGCCCTGGACCTGCTCCTGCCAATTCTGCTCCAGCTGATTCACGTATCATCGGTCGCATGCACCGTAAATGGCGATCCCTAGAACCGCATCACCAGCAGAGTATCTTTAGCATTCTGCTGCTTGGCCTATCGATCCTGCTGTTTGGTGCGCTTACGCTCTGGCACACTATCCCCTTATTCGGTCCACTCAGTGGCTTCTTCCTGACTTTCTTTGGCTGGGCTGCCTACCTCCTGGCTTTTGGCATGATCGCCTTTTCTCTTTCTCAGTTCATCGAGGGTGTGCGAAAGAAACGCTTCATTCGCTTGTCCCTGGTAGCAGGGCTGGTGATACTATTGCTGTTACTGCTCGCCGAGAGCCGATTGATCCTGGGAAGTCCCATGGGTGGAGTGATTGGTGCATTGATGGTGCGTCCCCTACTCGCTTGGCCCGTAGTTGCTCAGCATGTCCTGGTTATGGGGCTGTTCACAATTGTTGCCATTATCACTTTCCGTATCACCTTCAATCATGTATCGCTGGTTGGTAGTTACCTTAAAAAAATGGTCTCTGCTGTTCCAAGAAAGTCACCAGGAGCAAAAGGAGCCAGCCCTTCGCCGTTTCTTGGGCAGCGTCCTCAATATAGTCGCTATGGAAGTCAATTGGGGATTTCGCCCGCTAATCCAGGCGGGCAGCAAGCCGATGAGGATGAAGATGATGGGCAGAACGACGAGATGGGAATTGATTTTGATGCTGATTTTAGCAGTGAGGACGATCCACTCAACGATATTAACCTCCACAAACAGCAGGTTGGCCAGGTACCTCGGGGTTCGCATCAAGCCCAGCCACTCAATCGCGAGGAGCATCAAGCTGCCGTTCAGGGAGCCCGCCAGCAGTCATTGCCTTTTGACCAAAGCGGTCAGAGTGAAGCTAACGGTGTCAAACAAGCCAGGGACAGCGATGAAAAGTACGAGATGGAACCACTGGCGCCCAATCCTTTACAGGCGAAGCAACCAAAAATCGTTACTCGTGCCGCGAAACCCGCCATGGCCGATTCGCCATGGAAACTCGTTGAGACATCCATTTTGAATAATCCTGAAGAAGTCAAGTTGCATCTATTGGGTGATGATACGGCCTCATTGGCAAAAATTATTCAGGAAACGCTGCGTAGCTTCCGTGTAGAGGCTGAAGTGAGGCCAGAAGACATTAGCATCGGCCCTACTGTCATCCGCTTCGGAATCCGTCCGACGGGCAAGCCGGCTATGAAGGAGGATGAGAAAGGCAGACTGGTTCCTATCAAGGATGCTGCCGGAAACATTGTCTATGAACAACGTACTCGCGTGAGCCGCATCATGGCTTTGCAGAACGACCTCGCGCTCGTGCTCGAAGCTAAAACTGTCCGCATGGAGGCTCCTGTTCCTGGTCGTCCCTATGTCGGTGTCGAGATTCCCAATAAGAATAGCCGGCTCGTGACCTTACGTGAGGTGTTGGATACTAAAGAATACCTGTCGGCAAAGGCAAAATCTAAATTAGCCATTGCACTGGGCAAAGACGTTGCAGGCACGGTACGTGTTGGCGATTTAGCGCGTATGCCGCACCTATTGATTGCCGGGGCCACAGGATCAGGGAAAAGTGTCGCGATAAATGCCATCATCGCCAGCATCCTTACGCAAGCAACCCCTGATGACGTGCGCATGTTGATGATTGACCCGAAAATGGTCGAATTGAACATGTATAACGGTATTCCACACCTGCTTTCGCCAGTGGTGACCGAGGTTGATAAGGTGGTTGTTTTGCTGAAGATTGCCATAGCTGAAATGGAGAAACGCTATCGCGTCTTTTCACAGTTGGGTGTGCGCAACCTGGATGGCTATCGCAAACTACGAGCCGAACGGATAGCGCGGCGTGATACTACGCTGAAAAACCTCCCTGCGATCGTGATAATTATCGACGAGCTGGCGGACTTAATGATGGCTGCTCCTGAAGAGGTCGAGGGGTTGATCTGTCGTTTGGCGCAACTGGCACGTGCTACAGGTATTCACCTGGTCATTGCCACGCAGCGTCCCTCCGTAGATGTGATTACGGGTCTCATCAAGGCCAATATCCCGACGCGCATTTCCTTTATGGTTAGCTCAGCGGTTGACTCGCGCACCATTATTGATATGGGTGGTGCTGAACGTCTCCTGGGTCGGGGCGATATGCTCTATCTCCCTGCTGATGCTGGCAAGCCCGAACGCATTCAGGGAGCATTTGTTGCCGATGATGAGGCAGACAGGCTGATCTCGTATTGGAAACAACAGACGGTAGAGCATGCCGCAGCTCTAGCAGCTGCGGCCAATACTGCCAGTGGCGCTCAGGGACAGGGCACTATTGTACCGCCGGCGGTTGAGCCAGGTTGGGAACTGAGTGATCATATCTCTGACGAGTACGAACTGGATGACGAACTGTTGGAGCAGGCTGAGCAGGTGGTGTATGAATATGAGCGTGCTTCTATCTCGCTGTTACAACGTCGTCTGCGCATCGGCTATTCGCGAGCCGCACGCCTGATCGACCTGCTTGAAGAACGCGGAATTATAGGGCGATCCGAGCAAGGTGGTCGTTCACGTGAAGTGCTGGAAAGAAGGCCGGGCAGATATAGCAATGGTGGAGGCGAGGGGCGCACCATGGCCGACGAGGCCGCCGATATCATTGCAGAAGAGAAGGCGCGAGAAGAGTTTTTGAGGAAGCAGGGAATGGAAGGTAATAGGCAGTCTGGGCAGGGGAATGGTTCTATGGGCAGGGAAGAGTAAGGTCAAAGAATGGAGGATTGACAAGCCGCTAGAAGTATGGATACTTGTAAGTAGATAGAAGTTCCGGCTATACCTGTGTTCTCAACTCTTATGATCCATGGATGGCACACTTCCTTGGCACGAAAGACAGGACTACTATGACAACCGTTGAGAAACCGCAAATGGTCACTCCTGCCGACTGGGTTCCAGGACCCAAGCAAGGGCGGTGGACCTATGATGATTATGTAGCCCTTCCAGAAGATGGAAATCGCTATGAAATTGTGAATGGAGTCCTGTATATGACGCCTTCTCCCAGTTGGTCCCATCAAGGGGTCGTAGGTGAAATTTTTGCTTACCTGCGAACCCACGTCAAACTAGCTGATCTTGGAAAGGTGTTTGTGGCTCCTCTTGATGTTGAATTGGCTTCTAATACGGTGTTGCAGCCCGATGTAGTCGTTCTACTCAATGCAAGCCTTGGGAAACTAAAAGGGAATCATATCATCGGCGCACCTGACCTGGTTGTTGAGGTAGCATCACCTGGCACAAGCACTTATGATCGGCATAACAAGCAGCTCGCCTACGCTCGTGCAGCGATACCAGAATATTGGATTGTTGATCCAGTAGCGCAAACTGTGGAAGTATGGGTATGGGAGGCAAGCATTTATCGAGCGCTTGGTATCTTTCAGGGGAAGATGATATTGCCTTCACAAGTCGTACCAGGGTTGTCTGTGCATGTCGAGCAGTTTTTCCTGTGAGTTTGATGAGAAGATAAATGACACATTGAAAAATTCATCAATTACTTATTCCTCCTTGGATGCCTTGCTTTCTTCCTCGAACTCTTTCAATAGCTTCATATCCCCCTTGCTGCTCAAATCTAGCTTCTCGAACAAGTCGGGTCGTTTTTCCTTTGTTCTCCTTAGCGACTCCTTCCTACGCCAGCGAGCAATCTCGGCATGATTCCCTGACAGCAGCACATCTGGAACACGCCAGCCTCTGAACTCTGGTGGTCGTGTGTAATGGGGATACTCTAACAAGCCTGAGCTATACGATTCCTCCTGTATCGATTCTTCGCCTCCCAATACACCTGTGATGAGCCGGCTCGTTGCGTCCACCACGATCATCGCCGCCAGTTCTCCGCCCGTTAGTATGTAGTCCCCTATGGATATCTCATCAGTCACCAAATGCTCGCGAACACGCTCATCTATCCCCTCGTAGTGACCGCAGATGAGCGTCACACGTGTTTCCTGCGCCAGTGTGCGGGCTATCTGTTGATTGAATAGTCGCCCCTGTGGATCCAATAGGATAATTGGCCCACCCTGGTAGATGGTCTCAACTGCTTTAAAAATCGGTTCAGGTTTCATGACCATACCGGCGCCTCCGCCATAGGGGTAGTCATCAACGACGTGATGTTTATCGGTGGTGGCCTCACGGATATTGTGCAAGGCAATGCTGAGCAGTCCTCGTTCCTGTGCACGTTTTAGAATGCTTTCAGAGAATGGTCCCTGGAACATGTCAGGGAACAAGGTGAAAATATCGAAGTGCATTGCAATCCTTGCCTTTGGGCCGTAACATCCCTAGCGTTTTGTGTTACAATATCACCGCTGCCTCTCATTAGCAAGTGGTTGACGAGGTTGTCAGTCGAGGTGTACTCATACGCCATGTATCTGAGAGATGCATGGCGTATGGTCGTCATTCCTGTCTCCTATAAGGAGCGAAGGTACTATGTCATGGTCCCAAATGCAACAATCCGAGGATCTATATGATCAAATTACTATCCTAGTTGGCAGTGCCATTCGGCTGTTGTGTGGCGATGCAGGCGTTTTTGTTGTATCGAACGAGGCATTTGATCCCCAGAGCAACACGGAGTATACTTTTTACCGCCTTAGTGAGCGGGCATCGATGCTCCTCTTATCGCACAGACGCGAGGGTAAACAGCCGGGTTCGTCATGTCCCCTGGTTATAGATACGTTGCCCTCAGCGTTGGTGAAGCAGCTTGTGGTTTGCGATGAGGATGCTGGGTATATCGAGTTATGGGAGGATATAAATGAAAAGGAGCCAAAAGAGCCGCCTGTTCTTGAACGATGCTCTTTATTCGTGAACGATAACGCAGGTGTATTAGGCGTGCTACACTTCCTGCGCCCGGTTGGTGCTTGCTCTTGTTTTGAACAGCCTGGGGAGACTGAGGGCTCGCTACGCCTGTTTATCGCCCATCTCGCCGCTGGCTTGCGTTCAGCTTTGAAATGGCAATCCCTGGTCAAGGAACAGAGGCGATTAGCCGCTATCTTCAACCAGAGCGCGGAGGGCATCCTGACGGTTGATACTGCGCTGCGCATCATCGACTTTAACCCGGCGATGGAGCGGCTCACTGGCTGGCGTGAAAACGAAGTACTGGGACGCTTCTACTATGAAGTTTTGCGACCAAAGGATCGCCAGGGAAATGAACTGGGCTTGCAGGATTCACCCATCTTGCTGGCTTTCCTGCGAAAGCCTGTCGTAAATCGAGAGATGATCATCTCGGCGCGTGATGGACAACATTTCGATGTAAGCGTGACCGCTTCCTGTGTTCGTTCAACCAAAGGTGAGCCATCCAGTGGCATTCTCACGGTGCGCGACATTACTCGAGAGCGCGAGCAGGAGGAACAACGATCGACGTTTATTTCAGTGATCTCCCATGAATTGCAGACGCCGATTGCTATCATAAAAGGCTATGCTTCGACGCTGGCTCGTACTGATACGACGTTTGATACGGAAGCATTACATTCTCGACTGGGGGCTGTAGAAGAAGAGGCCGATCGCCTGAATCAGTTAGTAGGCAATCTGCTCTACGCTTCACGGATTCAGGCAGGCGGGCTGCAAATGGAGATTGCGCCGCTCGATCTATCGAACCTTGTCCAGAGAGTGGCCCATCACTTGCAGGTGAAAAGTCCAGGTGTTACTGTTATGGTGGACCTGCCGCCGAATCTGCCAACTGTGATGGCTGATAGGGATCGCATTGAAGAGGTACTACAAAATCTTCTGGATAATGCGGTTAAGTATTCGCCCGATAAACACGAGGTGATGGTGGCTTGTCGAGCTACGGGCGACGAGGTGATTGTCAGTGTTAGCGATGTTGGAATGGGCATCTCATTGCGGGACCAGGAACAGATCTTTGATCGCTTCTACAGGGCCGCCGATGGCAAAACAAGCTCAATGCAAGGCGCAGGCCTTGGTTTGTACATTTGCCGTGCCATTGTTGAGGCTCATGGGGGGCGCATCTGGGTCGAGAGCGCTCTACATGAAGGATCGACATTTTCGTTTAGTCTACCTCGTGTGGAGAAAGCACAATTACCGATGGTGGTGTTTTAATGGAGAAGGAAGCGTTTGATTCGCGTGATATAACTATTTTGATCGTGGATGACGAGCCGCGCATCCGTGACTTTGTGCGAATGAATTTGGAGTTGGAACGCTATTGTGTGATAGAGGCCAGTAACGGTATAGAAGCGCTGGAACAACTGCGTGAAAACCTGCCGGATTTAGTCGTGATGGATGTCATGATGCCTGAAATGGACGGGTTCGAAACGTTACAACATATTCGCGAGGTGTCCAATGTGCCTGTTATTATGCTTACCGTGCGTCAGAACGAGCAGGATGAGATACACGGACTTGATTTAGGCGCTGATGACTACATCGCCAAGCCATTTAGCCCGCGGGAACTACTCTCACGCATTCGGGCGCTCTTGCGCCGGTCATTCATGGCTGCACCGGCTCGTAAAACAGAGATTGTGGTTGATCCTGATCTAAAGATCGACTTTTCCCGGCGTGAAGTGATTGTACGTGGTGAAAAAGTTGTCTTGCGCCCCACCGAGTACCGTCTCCTCTACCATCTCGTCAGTAACGCGGGAAGGTTGCTGACACATGAAACGCTGCTATCCAAAGTATGGGGACGTGAATACCGTGACGAGGCTCATTACTTGCGTTTATATATCACCTACTTACGGCAAAAAATTGAGCCTGATCCTGCACATCCTAAATACATTTTGACCGAACGAGGTGTGGGGTATCGTTTTAAGGAATTAGAGGATTAGCGGAAGGAAGAGAACTTCATTGAATAAAAAAGAACGTGTAGATGCAGCTTTGCGAGGCGAACAGGTTGACCATGTCCCGGCGAGTATGTGGGGTCACGACTTTGAACGCGAATGGAATGCGCAGTCACTGGCGGAGGCGATGGTTGAGAACTACACACGCTATGACTGGGATTATATGAAGGTCAATCCGCGTGCCTGCTATCATGTCGAGGGGTGGGGTGTCAAGGTGCGACCATCGGGCGAAAAGTATAAAGCGCCAGTCTTCGAGGATACTCCTATCAAGAGTAGCTCTGACTGGAAGCGTATACGCCCTCTTGAGCCAGACCAGGGTGCGCTCGGGGAACAGTTGCGGGTGTTGCAGATGATTAACCACTCGATCGGGTTTGATGCCTATTTTGTGCAGACCATTTTCTGCCCCCTGGGAGTCGCAAAATACCTTGCGGGCAATAAGAGTGAACCAGTATTACAGACGATCCGCGAAGACCGGGCTGCAATGCATGCAGCTCTGCGTGTAATAACTGAGACGTTCATCAATTATGCCATAGCCTGTATGGAACAGGGTGCCAGCGGAATCTTCTATGCAACAAATGGCTGGGCCTCTGAGGGGATGTTATCTGCGGACCGGTATCGTGAGTTTGGTGAGCAATACGACCTGGAGTTTCTGGATGCCATTAAGAGGAGGAGCAAGTTCAACATCCTGCATAATTGTGGAACGCATATCTACTTTGATCTCCTCGCGGCATATCCAGTACATGCTCTCAGTTGGGCCGCTACTCTGGAAGGCAATCCACACCTGGGTGAGGGCAAACTGCGTTCTGGTAAAGCAGTGATGGGTGGGATTAGCGAGAAGACGGTTCTCAAGAATGGTGATCCCAACCAGGTACGTGAGGAAGTGGCGCGGGCGCTCGAGCTTACCGGCGGCAGGCATTTCTTGCTTGCACCAGGTTGCTCTATATCACCAGAGACTCCCGGAAGGAATCTGCTAGCTATTCGCAGCTCGCTCTCTTGACACTCATTGAGGGATTGGCTATACTCTCACGGCAGAACTATAATAGAGCGTAGGGCTGATGGCAATCAGGTAGCTACGCTTCTGGTGGCATAGGGAAGGCACTTCGCGACTGATGGAGCGATATCAAACAATAAGAGTTTATTCTGCAGGAGGTGTTGTTTTTCGTCTTGTACCACTTGATTTAAGTGAGAAGAAAAGCATGACTGACCTGTGGGGCGCCGAGGCTAGTGAGGAAATGCCTGTAGAGGTTGTGCTTGTGGGACGTAGTCATCCTGGTATATGGGCTTTACCCAAGGGAACTCCGAAGTCTGGAGAAACTATCGAGCAGGTGGCAGTGCGGGAAGTGGAAGAAGAAACCGGGTTAAAGGTACGATTGATTGCCTATATTGGTAACATCTCCTACTTTTTTATCCGCGACAAGGTACGTTTTCAGAAACAAGTGCGTCACTTCTTGTTTGAGGCGATAGGAGGAGATACTGCTCTGCATGATGCCGAATATGATCGTGTGGAATGGTTTTCGTTTCCCGAAGCGCAGCGCCGCCTGACCTACCAAAACGAGGTGAACATTCTTTCCCAGGCGGAGGAAATTTTACAGCGTTGGTTACAGTCTCAGCAGAAAGAAGGGCAAAAATAGCTATATGCAGCACAAGTCCCGTTATGCGCTTATGCGGCGTATTCTCTACCCCTATAATGGGGAGGAGCCGCTTTCATTAAAGCAGGGCCTGCGAGTTGTGCTCGCGTGGATGCTTTTTTTCCCTCTTTGTTTGACCTTATTAACTCTGCCAATAGCCTTTTTTGGTTCGTTTACCCCGCAGAGAACGGCATTGCTTTTGATTTTTGCATTCCTTTCGAGTGCCTTCATCTTTGGCATGCTTGGATTGCTCATTGTGAGCATGGGCAACAGAGCTGCTCGTTTTCGTCAAAAATGGTATGCTCAAAAAGGTCAGCAATAACCAGTGGAGGTAGTAGCTATGGATCTTAGCGTTGAAGGCAAAACAGAGCGTATTCCCCCTGGCTCGCATATCTGTCAACTCTACAGCAAAGTGACTGAAATTCCGGGAGTGACAGCACGTTTAATGCGGGTCGGCCTCTCGCTTTCTGAAAAATGTTTATTTGCTGCTGCCCCAGCACAGGTGAAGGAATTACGCGAGGAGCTTCAGAAGTTACAGATAGACGTGGGTGGAGTCATTGAGGCGGGTCAGTTGGTCTTATACGAGGAACGAGAGATGTTTCTAGCGAATGGCAAGCGCTTTGATCCATATTATTTACTCTCCTCCCATCAAACATTTATTGCTCAGGCGCTTCGTGAGGGTTGGCAGGCCGTTCGGATTTCAATTGATATGACCTGGCTCAGCAAAGATATAGCGACTCCTGAACAAATCCTCAAGTATGAAGCTGCGTCTGACGCCGTATTCACTTTCCAGAATGCTCCCATCATCGCATTAATGCACTACGATCACGGCAAATTGTTGCCCAGCCTGGTCGTGGAGATGCTCAAACTGCATCCTATAGCCGTTGTCGGCAAGTATATTAAGAGGAATCCCTACTATTTGAACTCTGAGCAATATATGCTCAAGATACTACGAATCAACCGCGACAAGGAGAAGGGTAACCAGTGATGGCATCCTGATCTACCTGATCACCTCGGAACCGGCCGAAACCTTGCAGTTATCTTCTCCTGTCAGCCAGTGAGCCTGCAAAGGGCTTTGAGCCGATGGATATCTATACACTGACGCAGTAAACTAGCCAACTTGTCATATTCAACTTGACGGTTGAAGCTCACTTCCTCTAGCACGACTAGCTGAGCGGAGCATCGCCCTGCCAGGGCAGCTACCATGCTCTGCCTGAAGTTGTCGTTCTCGAACAAGCCGTGAAAATAGCATCCTGCGCACCAACCATCGGCACTGAGCCAGCCATCTTTGCCCGTGGGAGACGTTTCAAAAGCGCAGGTGCCAGCCTGGTCATCCCTTCCTCTTATCACCGTACGCCCTACGTGAATCTGGTACGCCTGAAAGTGTTGCCCATGCATGTTGGCAAAGAGGCCACGTAGGGCGGACACAGCTATTTGAGCTTCGCTCCGTTGCGTGATCTTCCCGTGGATTGGCTCGAAAAAGGTTTCGACCGGCAGCAGGTTCAGGCCGGGCTCGACCGTGCCAGCATCTGCTTCAGCACCCACGAAGTCACTCAGGCGTTCGCCGAGCATCTGATACCCACCACAGAGACCTAGCACGGCACAGCCCTGTTGCGCGCACTGTCGGATGTGCTGCGCGAATCCCTGCCGCCAAAGCCAGGCCAGGTCGGAGAGTGTATTTTTCGTGCCGGGCAGGATGATCAGATCAGGCCGGGCTGGAAATTCCGTCGGGCTGGAGGCAAAGCGCAAGCGCACCATTGGTTCGGCAGCCAACGCATCAAATTCATCGTAGTTGCTTAGGTAAGGCAGACGCACCACGACGACTTCGAGCACACCCTTCCCCTGGTGCTGTTGACGCTGCAACACCGATGCCGTTCCCTCGTCGAGTGCTACTGAATCTTCTTCCGCGATACGAATATCGTTGAAGAAAGGGACGGTTCCCAGGACGGGTACGCCACTTCGGTCGGCGAGGAGCTGTTCACCTGACTGCCAGAGCGATAGGTCCCCGCGAAATTTATTCACGACCAGTCCTTTCACACGGGCCCGGTCTTCAGGCTGCAGCAGCATCAGCGTGCCCAGAAGGGAGGCGAAAATCCCGCCCCGATCGATATCGCCCACCAGCAG
>WNFX01002450.1_pt1 | contig 37663 bp, 34 predicted proteins | sample 5400111 | NCBI WGS metagenome assembly WNFX01 (sample SAMN13153363, study PRJNA577476) | soil metagenome | isolation source: 40 cm soil or saprolite under grassland replicate 1 | place: USA:California | collected 2016-06-15
TGCGTCCGCCCGATCGGTGACTTGATCGAACTTGCCGCGGTGGAAACGGTCGTCGAGCATGGCCGAGAGGTTGTTCGCAACGCCGGACATTCGGCGTGCGCCGATCGCCTCGACGCGGGCCAGCTCGACCGCCTCGAATACGGCGCGCGCCTGCTGCCCGCCCGGCACCAGCTTGCGATGCACCATCGGGTCGTGGCAGGCGAGCTTGAGCGCGATCGAGTCGGCGTGGCCGCGCACGATCGCGGCATCGGGCCCGGTGAGCTTGCGCGGCGGCTCGGGCAGGCGCGCCTTGCCGCCGACGATACCGGGGCGTTCCGCGGCGAAGGCGACTTCGAGCTCAGGCTTGCGGGCGATCGCGCGCAGGCATCCCGTGACCGCGCGCTTGAACGGCTCGGTCGGCGAGTCTTTCGACGGATTTCTGGGCTTGATGTTCGATGACATCACAGCGTCATGGGCATGGAAGACGGCTCAACTCAGCGCCACATTGACCGACGATTCCGGCAACTCCACTCCAAAACAGCGCTGATAGAACTCGGCCACGATCGGCCGCTCCAACTCGTCGCACTTGTTGAGGAAGGTCAGCCTGAAGGCGAAGCCGATATCCTTGAAGATGTCGGCGTTCTCCGCCCAGGTGATCACCGTGCGCGGGCTCATCACGGTCGAAATGTCGCCGTTCATGAAGGCGTTGCGCGTGAGGTCGGCGACCCGCACCATCTTGTTGACGATGTCGCGACCCTGGTCGGTGCGATAGTGCTTGGCCTTGGCGAGCACAATGTCGACCTCGTTGTCGTGCGGCAGATAATTGAGCGTGGTGACGATCGACCAGCGGTCCATCTGCGCCTGGTTGATCTGCTGCGTGCCGTGATAGAGGCCGGAGGTATCGCCAAGCCCGACCGTGTTCGCGGTCGCGAACAGACGGAAGGCCGGATGCGGCCTGATGACACGGCTCTGGTCGAGCAAGGTCAGCCGTCCGGAGGATTCCAGCACCCGCTGAATCACGAACATCACGTCGGGACGACCCGCATCGTATTCGTCGAAACACAGGGCGACGTTGTGCTGGTAGGCCCACGGCAGAATGCCGTCGCGGAACTCGGTCACCTGCAGGCCGTCGCGGATGACGATGGCGTCCTTGCCGATCAGATCGATACGGCTGATGTGGCTGTCGAGGTTGACGCGCACGCACGGCCAGTTGAGGCGGGCCGCCACCTGCTCGACGTGGGTTGATTTGCCGGTGCCGTGGTAACCGGTGACGATGACCCGACGATTGTGCGCGAAGCCGGCGAGGATGGCGAGCGTCGTCGGCTTGTCGAACCGGTAGTCGGCATCGATGTCCGGGACATGCTCATCGGCCTCCGAATAGGCCGGCACCTCCATATCGCTGTCGAAACCGAAGAGCTGGCGGATCGACACCTTCATGTCGGGGAGGCTGGCGACCTCGTGGGTTGCGGCGGTCATTGCTCCTCCGTGGTCTCGGAAACGACCGAGACCCGTTTCGGTCGATGGAATGCGGCGCGGATTCGGCCGCGAATTTAGCAGAAAGCCGGTAGGCCGCGAAAGGCGGCGTGTCGTTGGCTGAAAATCTCGTGATTTCAAGTAAGTATTGATCACTCCCGGGTCAATGGAGCGCGCCGGAGCGAGGTCACAACGCGCGGCCCCGCGGGCTTGGTTCACGTGGGCAGGCAGGGGCAATTTGGCGCGCTTGACCGTTGCGATAGCGAATAAATCTCGCCGCGGCCTTACGCGGAAATCCACGCCTTCATCTTGCGCTCGCCCCCGGCGGAGAAGCGCACGATCCGCGTACGCGCTTCGCAAACGGCCCAGCGCAACGCGATGACTCGATCGAAGATGGCGCCCCCGAGCGCTCCACCGAGGTGGCTTCGCCGCTCGCTCCAATCGAGACAAGGCCGGCACAGCGGACGCCGCCCGCGTTCGAGAGCGTCGATATCGATGCCGGCCTTGGCGAAAAACCGCCTGCCGCTTGCCGTCACCCGCAGCGCATCGCCCCCACCGGCGAGCAACCGGCGCTCCACGAACCGGTCGAACATTCGGACCGCCAGATCGCCTGCAAGATGGTCATAGCAGGAGCGCGCCTGGCGCAATTCGGGATCGCGCGGACCGGTGCGGATGCGGGTGTGGCCGGCACGGGCAGCCAGCGGAATCAGCCCTTCAAGCGCGCTCGCGACGTCCGCGTCGGCCAGACGGAAATAGCGGTGCCGCCCTTGGCGTTCGACCGCGACAAGCCCGGCGTTTTCAAGTTTGGCGAGATGCCCGCTGGCGGTCGAGAGCATGAGGCCCGCTTCCTGGGCAAGCTCGGTTGCCGTGAGCGCGGGACCGGCCATCAGCGCCATGAGCATGTTGGCACTGGCCGGATTGCCGATCAGCGCGGCGATGATCGAGATGTCGGGTCCTTCCTTCATAGTTTGATTATTTCCGAAGTGTGGTCGGGCGTCAAGATGAGAAAATGCGCCCTGGCATCACGACGGAGATGAGCAACCATGGCCAACAGGATCCACGACATCGGCATCGCGCGGCAGATCGGAACCTACAGCGACGCGGTCGAGGCGCCCGCGAACGCGCGCTGGCTCATCACCGCGGGCACGCCGGGCCTCGACGCCGGCGGGAAGGTGCCGCCCGATTTCGGCGCCCAGGCGGAACTGGCGTGGACCCACATCGTCACCATGCTCAAGCGCGCCGACATGTCGGTCCATGACCTCGTGAAGGTGACGCAATATCTGGTGCGTTCCTCCGACATCGCAGCCTACGCTGAGGTGCGCGCTCGCCATCTCGGCAGCGCGCGGCCGGCCTCGCTGCTGCTGATCGTCCCGGCTTTGGTGCAGCCCGAGTTCCTGTTGGAGATCGAGGCTTACGCTGCGAAAGCGTGACGCCATGACGATGCCGGCTGATTTCGCATTCCCCGCGGTCGACGAATCGTCTCCACGCTACGACGGCTGGCGCGTCACTGCGGTCTGCTTCGTGGTTGCCATGTTCTGCTGGGGATTCGGCCTCTACAGCCATGGCATCTATCTGGCGGAACTGCAGCGTCTCTTCGGTTGGTCGGCATCATTGATCTCCGGCGCCACCACCGCCTACTACCTGCTCACCGCCTCCTTAGTCGTATTCATCAGCGATGCGATCGTCCGGTTGGGACCGCGGCGGGTGTTTCTGCTCGGCACGTGTTGTCTCGGCAGCGCAGTTCGCTCTGCTCGCTTTCATTGTCGCACCCTGGCAGCTCTACCTAGTCTATCTCATCATGGCGGTGGGATCGGCGGCGATGCACGTCGGCGCGATCACCAACGTTCTTGGCCTGTGGTTCGATCGCCAGCGCGGGCTTGCGATCAGCCTGGCGCTCAACGGCGCGAGCTCCGGCGGCATCTTCGTCGCGCCGACCCTCATCGTCGCGATTGCCGAGACCGGCTTCGCAGCCGCCATGGTCGGGGCAGCGACCATCATGGCGGCGATTCTCATCCCCGCCATCACCATCGGGATCGACCGGCCCCCGGTACGCACCGAAGCGACAGGCGTTTTCCTTCCGCACGGCGGATCGAGATCGGGAGCGGGTTCTGCCTTCGCACCACCTCGTTGGACGCGAGCGGAGGCGTTGCGGAGCCTCGCGTTCTGGAGTGTGGCGGGACCGTTCGCCCTAGCGCTGATGGCCCAGGTTGGTTTCTTCGTGCACCAGATCGCCTTCCTCGAACCGGCGATTGGGCGAACCCAGGCTGGATTGACGGTCGCCCTCCTGACCATCATGGCGATCGTCGGACGCCTCGCGGTCGGCGTGTCCGCGTTGCGCCTCGACCTTCGCCGCGTGACCGCGCTGTCGCTGGTGAGCCAAGCGGCGGCGCTGTTTGCGATGACGCAGACAACGAATGCTGCTGCCCTCTTCCTCGCCTGCGCGATATTCGGCCTGTCGGCCGGAAATCTGGTCTCGCTCCCCGCGCTGATCATTCAGCGCGAGTTCGAAGCGACCTCATTTGGCATGTTGGTCGGACTGTCCACCGCCATCGGCCAGTTCACATATGCGCTCGGCCCTGGCCTGCTCGGTATCGTTCGCGACGCGACCGGCGGCTACACCGCCGCACTCACGCTCTGCATGATGCTGGAGCTCGCCGCGGCAGGGACGATCCAGATGTCACGTCTCAGCGGAAGCCGATCGACTTGAGGTAATTGTAGGCCTGAATGATCTCGCGCAGCCGATCTTCGGAGGAGCGATCGCCGCCATTGGCGTCGGGATGATGGCGCTTGACCAGCGTCTTGAACCGGGTCTTGACCTCTTGGACCGAGGCGTCCGCCTCGAGGCCGAGCGCATCGAGCGCCTTGCGCTGGGCATTGCGCGCCGGGCGGAACTCCGACAGCCGCCGCTCTGAAGCACGCCGTGCACCGGCCGGCCCGCCGAGCTCCCGGAACACGCCGAAGGGATCATCGGCCCCGGCGAATTCGGGGTGAAGGCGGGAGGAATTAGAACGCGACCTCGGCCGTCCGCCGTTCATCCCCATCTTCCAGGTCGGGCGATGCCCGATGACCGCCTCCTTCTGATAGCGGGCAATGTCCTCGGTGCTCATGCCGGCGAAGAAATTGTATGCATGGTTGTATTCGCGAACGTGGTCGAGGCAGAACCGCCAATATTCGCGCTCGCGCAGCCGCCCCTTGGGCGCGCGGTGGGTCGCGGGCGCCTTGCAATTCGGCCATTCGCAGGCTGGGCATTGGGCGCGCAGCCGACGATCTTTGTCGGGCTTGACCCGGATGCGGTCGAATAGGGGCGAGTCGCTTTTCATGACCGATCAGTATGCGCGCGTAGCGGAGCCATCTTCAAGTCTTGACAAGCGCGTTTGCGCGTTTTCGCGCCGTGACCCGGCATTGACCGGAGGCTGCGCCTCCCGCTATGCGGATACGATGGAAAGGTGCGATCTCATCGCGGAGAAGCTGACCAAGGCTTTCGCTCCCGCGAGCCTTGAGGTGGTGGACGAATCCCACCAGCACGCCGGGCATGCCGGACATCGCGAGGGCGGGGAGACTCATTTCAGGGTGTATATCGTGGCGGAAGCGTTCCGCGGAAAGAGCCGGCTCGAGCGCCACCGAATGATCAACGAAACACTCGCCGGTGAGCTCGCAGGCGGCGTCCACGCGCTCGCGATCCACGCCTCGGCGCCGGGCGAAGGCGGGGCGTGACGTCTGCGCGTCCCGCGGGCCTGGCGCCCATAGACAGGTCCCATGCTAGCGCCCGTGGAGGTGCGATCCGGTCGTCCGGGTCGCGGCCGGAGCATTGCGAATGGCCGCGATCTCGCGTTCCATCACATCGGCGTCGCGCCAGTCGGGCTTGCCGCCGGGAGCCCATACGGCGCGCAGCGTCCCCGCGGCATCCACCAGGAACTCCAGCCCGTCGCCTTGCCCCACGTCCTTGCCGCCAAACATCGCGAGCACCGTCGCAAGCTCGACATCGTCGGCGCGGCAGGCCGCTCCAGTCGCAACCTCCGCGACCGGGATCGCGATGGTGACGACACCGCGATCGTGAGCCGCTAGGTGCGCCGCGCGCGCCGCCGAAACGCGGCCCGCGATGACGAGGTGCGCGATGCGGCCGTGCAGGCGGTCGCGCGACACCGTCGAACCGTCGGGACAAGCGGCGGAGAAATCCGGCGCCCGGTAGCCGATATTGGTCACCTTGCCGGACGCGCGACCGAGGCGGGCAGCGTCAGCGTTGGCGCGCACGAAATCGATCACGTTCCAGCGCGCCTGCTCGTCCAGCGCGAAGCCGAATGGAGGCATGACCTCGCGGATGCCGTTGGTGATCCACCAGTAGAAGTCGCCGTCGGTGTGGCTGTCGACGTGATCGGCGGTGAGGTCTGATGGCTTCACGCGCATGAAACGGCCGGCCGGGCCGTCGCCGCGCCCCTCTCGTCCATGGCAGGAGGCGCAATGAGTCGCGAATAGATTCGCGCCTTGGACGATCGAGCTTGCCGAATACCCCGTCGGCGCAACGTAAAAGCTCGTCGGATAGGCCTCGACCGTGACCAAGGTCAAAGTCGGCACGAAATAGGCAACGCAGGCGATGGCCACGGTGGCGCCTGCCGCAATCAGCCACGGCGCCATCCGCGGGTGCGCGCGCCGCGCCCGCGTGCCGATGAGGATCAGCATTGCGCCGCAGAGCAAGCCGCCACCGATCGCCCACAGCGCCAGCGCGAGCGTGGCACGCAGCTCAGCATCGCCGAAGGCGGCATTGCTGTAGCGAACCGTAAACGGCCAGGTCGGCTGCAGCACATGCGCGCCCGGCGGCAGAGTCCCGAGCGCGCCGACAATGATGAGGATCGCGAGACCGAACGTCGCCTCCACCAGGCTGTTGCGAGCTAGCGCGCGCAGCGCCGTGCGGGCTGCGGCGGCGAAGAAGAGCGCGACCTTCGCGAGCAAAAGCCGGCCGTAGTCGGTGCCGATCAAAGCCGGCACGCTGCCGGCCAATATCCAGCCGTTGACGATGCCGGTGGCGATGAGCAGGCCGACGCTGATCAGGCCGAGCGTTGAGAATCGCAATGTGGCGTCACGCGCGAGCGCAAGCGAAATCTCCTCGCGCCTTGCCGCCGCCAGCAGTAGCGCGAGCGGCAACAGGCCACCGAGCCACGCCGACGCGGCGATCAGATGCAGCCCGTCGGCGGCGCGATGGAAGGTGCCGAGCCAACCGGCGGTCGCCGCGGCGTGACCGGAATGGACCAGTGCCGCGGCAAACGCGCTGGCGAGCAGCGCCGCGATCGCCCACCGCGGGAGATCCACATGCTTTGCCGAAATCCCACCCAAGGCTGCGGCAAGCAATGCCACCAGCACGAGCCGCGCGAGCCAATCATGTCCGAAGGTGGTGTGGAGAAGCACCGTCGACAGAATGCCCTCGGAAAAAATCTCGCCCGGCGCGCGCTCGCTGATCTCCGCAGCGAGCAGCACGAGCCATGCCGTATCCGAGATCAGCGCGGCGGCTAAACTCCACCACACAACGCGCATGAGCCGCGCGCGCAAGGCTGCACCGGCATCCTCCATTTGACGCATGATCGGCCCGGCGATCACGGCACCGAAGATGACGGCGCCCGCCAGCGACAGAGTCGCCGCAAAATGGATCATGCGTATAAAGATCAGCGGATCACCCACCCCGTCCCTCCCGGGAGGCGACGTGCGCCGAACTCTCGGCGAACCTATTTGCCGACGCGAAAGGTATACTCGCCCTTCGTCGAATGGGCGTCGACCGAGGTCACGCGCCACTCGACCTTGTAGCTTCCGGATCCGAGCGGCTGCAGCGATACCTTCAACACGGCGGGGTCCTCCTCGTTCACATGGGAATCACCCTTGTCGACATGCTTGCCGGCGGCGTCGCGCACCACGATGGTGCTGAATTTGGGCTCGAGCTGTTGGGTGAAATGAAGCGTGACCTCGGTCGGCGCGGCGGCAAGCGTCGCACCGGCGGCCGGGCTGGCGCGATCGAGATGCGCATGCGCGTAGGCAGCCGCGCCCGCCAAGGCGGCGGCGATCACGAGTCCTCGAATGCCGACGTGGATGGTCATGAAGCGGCCGCCAGGTCCTCGCTAAGCCAATTTGAGCACCGGCTTGCGCACCAGCGGCGTGATGCGCAGCGCCGTGATGCGGTTCCTGTCGCGGCGCAGAACCCGAAAACGGAAGCCGTGGAAAGTGAAGGTCTGGCCGGGCTCGGGGATCGAGCGCGCCTCGTGGATGACGAGGCCGGCGATGGTGGTCGCCTCGTCGTCGGGCAGGTTCCATTCCATGGCGCGGTTGAGATCGCGGATCGGAACGCCGCCATCGACGTTGACCGATCCGTCGGGCTGCGGCCGCACGCCAGGCACCGCGATGTCGTGCTCGTCCGAGATGTCGCCGACGATTTCCTCCAAAATATCCTCGAGCGTGACCAGGCCCATCACCTCGCCGTATTCGTCGACCACGAGCGCGAAATGCGTCTTACGCCGCCGGAAGGCTTTGAGCTGCTCGGAGAGCGGGCGGATGTCGGGCACGAACCAGGGCGGGCGCGCAATGGCGGTGACGTCGATCTTGGCAAGGTCGCCTTCCGAGACCTGGATCGCACGCAAGATATCCTTGGCGTGCAAGATGCCGATGATGTTCTCAGGCTTTCCCTTCCACAGCGGCACGCGTGTGACCTCGGATTCCAGCACCGCCTTCACCACCTGCTCCGGCGGGTCGTCGGCGCAGACCATGACCATCTCGGTGCGGTGGATCATGACGTCGGAGACGGTGAGATCGCGCAGATCCAGGAGCCCGCTGAACATGTCGCGGTCGAGCCTCTCGACGCCGCCCGTCCGGTGCAAGAGATCGACTGCTCCGCGCAGCTCCTCATGGGGCGAAAGTATCGATTCGATTTCACCGACCTTCATGCCGGCCAGCCGCAGCACCCATTTCACGACCCATTCGACGCCGATCAGGACGGGCGCGAGCAGCCGGACCGTCCAATCGATCGGGCGCGCAACCGCAAGGGCGATGCGGTTGGGCGCGTTGAAGGCCGCGGTCTTCGGCAAGACCTCCGCGAACACCACGATCACGATGGTCATGACGACGGTGGCATAGATCACCCCCACCTCGCCGAACCAGGTGAGCAGCACGCCGGTCGCGAGAGCGGAGGCCGCGATATTGACGGCGTTGTTGCCGAATAGCAGCGCGCCGATCAATCTTTCGCGCGCGCTGAGCAGGCGATTGACCAGCGCCGCGCGCCGATTCCCCTGCTTTTCGAGACGATGCATGCTGGCGCGCGACGACGCGGTCAACGCGGTCTCGCTGCCCGCGAAGAAGGCGGAGAGCAGGATGCAGATGAGAACCGCCACAAGGGCGAACCAATCGTAGCCAGTCATCGCTCGGCGAGCTTCTCGACCAGAAAGGCGCGGACCTCGGCGGCGTCGACGTCGGGCGCGATGAAGCTGGCGCCGATCCCGCGCGCCAGGATGAAGGTGAGCCTGCCGCGCTTGACCTTCTTGTCCTGGGCGATGAGTTCCATCAGGCGGTCGGCGCCCGGTGGGCCGCCCGGAACCGAGGAGAGATGGATCGGCAGGCCGACCGCCGCAAGGTGGCGCTCGACGCGCTCCGCCTCCGCCGGGGGTTGCAGCCCGCGCTTGGCAGAGAATGCGAAGGCGAGTGCCATCCCGAGCGCGATCGCCTCGCCGTGCAACAGGCGGTCGGAGAAACCGGCCGCCGCCTCGAGCGCGTGGCCGAAGGTATGGCCGAGATTGAGCAGCGCCCGCTCGCCGACTTCGCGCTCGTCACGGCCAACGATCGCGGCCTTCATGCGGCAGCTCACCGCGATGGCGTGCTCGCGCGCCGAGCCGCCTGCGAACAGCTCCCGCCAATTCGCCTCCAGCCAGGCGAAGAAGCCGGCATCCCCGATCAACCCGTATTTGGCGACTTCGGCATAGCCCGCGCGGAATTGGCGTGCCGGCAGCGTGTCGAGCAGCGCGGTGTCGGCTAAGACCAGCACCGGCTGATGGAACGCGCCGATGAGGTTCTTGCCGTGGTCGGAATCGATTGCGGTCTTGCCGCCGACCGAGGAGTCGACTTGCGCAAGCAGCGTGGTCGGTACCTGCACATAGTCGAGACCGCGGCGGACAACCGCGGCGGCAAAGCCGGCGAGATCGCCGATGACGCCGCCGCCGAGCGCCACCACGACATCGGCGCGCTCGATGCGCGCGGAAATCAGCGCTTCGCAGACTCGCTCGAGCGCCGAGAAGCTCTTCGAAGTCTCGCCCGCTGGCACCGTCACCGACGTGGTGCCGATGCCGGCAGCGGCAAGCGCGGCCTCGGTCGCCGCCAGATGGTGGCGCGCGACCGTTTCGTCGGTGACGATCGCAACCTTGGCGCCCGCACGCAGCGTGGCAATCTTTTCGCCCAGCAGGGTCAGCTGACCGCGCCCGATGACGATGTCGTAGCTGCGCTCGCCGAGCGCGACGTTGACGACGATCGGATCGCTGGCGCGCAGCGGCGCAGTCATGACCGGCGATCTCCTTCGGCAGGCGGGCCCGGGATCGCGCAGGCCACGCGCATCTGCCCCGCGAGCGCGCGCACGATTTCGTCAACAATCTTGTCGTGCAGCACGTCGCGCGACTGTACCGTGAGATCGGCCAAAGCATAGATCGGATCGCGCTCTTCCAACAGCTTGCGTAGCGTTGCGCCGGGATCTTCGGTTCTGAGCAGCGGCCGATCGTGCCGGCGCCTGATACGCTTCATGAGCACGTCGAATTCGGCCTTGAGCCAGATCGAAACGCCTTTGGCTGCGATGGCAGCGCGGGTGTCCGGGTTCACGAACGCTCCGCCGCCGGTCGCCAGCACTTGCGGCCCGCCCTCCAGCAGGCGCGCGATGACGCGCGCCTCACCAGTGCGGAATTCAGCCTCCCCTCGGATGGCGAAAATATCGCTGATGGACATGCCGGCCGCCTTTTCGATCTCCGCATCGGCGTCGACGAATGGAATGCCGAGGCGCAGTGCCACGCGCCGGCCGATCGATGACTTGCCCGAGCCCATCATGCCCACGAGCACGACCGAGCGTCGCCCGAGCGCCGCCATGATGGCGGCTTCCAGCCGCGCGCTGACGTCGTGGGCCGCGCCGTGCGACATATTCATCAATCCTCCCATGCTTGCTCCGGGCTCCGGGCACCGAGCAAAGCCGCGTTTAGGCGGTTTCTCTTCTAGCACAACCACTTGCCGCCGCGCTTGGTAGCACAGACGTGCCGCCGGCGTGCTATTAACCATCTTTGCGGCGCGGTCACGATCGATGTCTCGGTCCAACGCTCGCCGCCCATGTCCTAGTTTCTCCATTCTTTTATGCGAAGTCGGCGGTCGAGGGTTTCACCATGCCGAGCTTGTTCCGATTCCTCACTCTCATCGGGGTTCTGGGCGGCCTGACCTATGGCGCCATGTTCATGCTCGCGACCTGGTTCGATCCGAAGCCGCGCGAGATTACGGTTTCGATTCCACCGGACAGGTTCGCCAAGCAGCAGCAGCCCTGACCGCATCATCGCCGCATGGCCCTGAAGGTCAAAGATTCCGACCAGGCGCTGATCGACCTGTTCCTCGATATGGTCGCCGCCGAGCGCGGGGGAGCCAAGAACACGCTCGCCGCCTATGCCCGCGACCTCGGCGACTTCTCGGTAGAGATCGGCAAAGGCGGACGCACCATCGCCCGTGCCTCGACCGACGACCTGCGCGGCTATCTCGGATCGCTCGGCAAGCGTCGCTTCGCGGCCTCATCGGTGGCGCGGCGGCTCTCGGCCATCCGCCAGCTCTATCGCTTCCTCTATGCGGAGGGACGCCGCGCCGACGACCCATCCGCCGTCATCGAAGGCCCGAAACGCGGCCGTGCGCTGCCCAAGGTGCTCACCATCGCAGAAGTCGACCGGCTGCGGGCGCAGGCGCGCATCGACATGGATAAGGCGGACCAACCCGCATTCAAGCGGCTTCGCGCCGCGCGGCTCGCTTGCCTGATCGAAGTGCTCTACGCCACGGGTTTGCGGGTGTCCGAACTCGTCGCGCTGCCGATCTCAGCGGCCGAGCGCAACGCCCGCATGCTTACCGTGCGCGGCAAGGGCAACAAGGAGCGCCTCGTGCCGCTCAACGAAGCGGCCAAGAAGGCCATGGGCGAGTACCTCGCGCTCCTGTCCGGTGCCAGTGGTCACCGGGAGACAAGATGGCTTTTCCCCTCGTTCAGTGAGGCCGGCCACCTCACGCGCCAGCACTTTGCCCGCGAACTCAAGGCGCTCGCCGCCGCCGCGGGACTGCGCGCTGCGCAGGTGAGCCCGCACGTGCTCCGCCACGCCTTCGCGAGTCATCTCCTGCACAACGGCGCCGACCTTCGGGTGGTGCAGACGCTACTCGGCCACGCCGACATCTCCACGACACAGATCTATACCCATGTGCTCGAGGAGCGCCTCAAGAACCTGGTGCGCGACCTCCACCCGCTGGGGGAGGAATGAAAAAGCAGTCCGACATGATTTAGCCTGACCGCCACGAATGATGGAGTTGCCGATGCCTCGCGTGGCAGCAAAGCGTCTCTGCTCGATCTTGACCGGCGTGTTGCTTGCCGGCGCGTCGGCGCTCGCACAGACGCCGCAGGAGCGCGGCTGGTGCGAGGGCGAGGATACGGTGACGGTCGATCAGCGCATCGACGGTTGTTCCGCCGTCATCAAAGCGGCACGCGATAAGGGCGACAAGCTCGCGGAGGCCTTCAACAATCGCGGCGTCGGCTACCGGCTCAAGGGCGACTATGACCGCGCCATTGCGGACTACAACCAGGCGATCAAGCTCAACGCCAAGTTCGCCATCGCCTACAACAACCGCGGCGTCGCCTACGACAAGAACGGCGAATACGACCGCGCCATCCCGGATTACGACCAGGCGATCAAGCTCAAGCCGTCGGCTGAAGGTTACTTCAACCGCGGCAACGCCCAGCTCGGCAAGGGTCACTACGATCGCGCCATCGACGACTACAACCAGGCGATCAAGCTCAAGGCGGATTTCGCGCCCGCCTTCGACAACCGGTGCTGGGCGCGCGCGGTGGTCGGAATCCTCAAGCAGGCGCTCGCCGACTGCAACCAAGCGCTCCGCCTGATGCCGAACAACGCCGCGACGCTCGACAGCCGTGCCTTCATCTTTCTTAAAATGACTCACTTCGATGCCGCCGTTTCCGACTACGACGCGGCCTTGCGGATCGACCCGAAGCTTGCCTTCGCGCTTTACGGCCGCGGCTTGGCGAGATTGAAGAACGGCGATCCCTCTGGCGAGGCCGACATCGCGGCGGCCAAGGCGCTTCAGGCCGACATTGCTGAGGAATACGCGCGCTATGGCATGCAGGAAACGCGCTAGCCATTCGTCGGCGCGGCGTGTCTGAGAGCGGCTCGATGCGCAGCTATCTCGATTTCGAAAAGCCGGTGGCCGAACTCGAGGCCAAGGTGGCGGAACTGCGCGCGCTCGAGACCGGCGACAGTGCAGCCGCCATCGGCGAGGAGATTTCCCGCCTCGAAGCCAGGGCAGCGCAGGTGCTCAAAGATCTCTACGCGGAACTCACGCCTTGGCAAAAGACCCAAGTCGCTCGCCATCCGGAGCGTCCCCATTGCCTTGATTATGTCGGGGCCCTCATCAGCGATTTCGTTTCGCTATCCGGCGACCGCAAGTTCGGAGACGACGTCGCAATCGTCGGCGGCTTCGGCCGCTTTCGCGGCGAGAGCGTCTGCGTCATCGGGCATGAGAAGGGCTCGTCGACCGAAAGCCGCCTAAAGCATAATTTCGGCATGGCGCGGCCGGAGGGATATCGCAAGGCGGAGCGGCTCATGCAGATGGCCGACCGCTTCGGGATCCCGGTGTTGTCGCTGGTCGACACCGCCGGCGCCTATCCCGGCATCGGCGCGGAGGAACGCGGCCAAGCCGAGGCCATCGCACGTTCGACCGATGCCAGCCTCGAGCTCGGGGTCCCGAACGTGGCGGTCATCATCGGCGAAGGCGGTTCGGGCGGCGCCATCGCGATTGCCTCCGCCAACCGGGTGCTGATGCTCGAACACGCGATCTACAGCGTGATCTCGCCGGAGGGCGCCGCCTCGATCCTGTGGCGCGATACCGCCAAGGCGCAGGAGGCGGCGACCGGCATGAAGATTACCGCCGACGACATGATGCGCTTCGGGGTCATCGATCAGATCGTGACCGAGCCACCGGGGGGCGCCCACCGCGACCCGGCAGCCGCGATCGGTTCGACCGGGGAGGCCATCGCCAACGCCCTGGAGGAGCTTGCCGGCCTCGACCGGGAGACCGTTCGCCGCCAACGGCGCGAGAAGTTCTTGGCCATTGGGCGCACCTGGGGGTGAACGCCGCGACCGCGGCATTTTTCCCCGAAAATGGCCAGTAAACGTTTGTTTTCCAAGTGAATCCTCAAAAGCGAGATTCTCGATCTTTGCCCTGATCTTACCCAAGTCTTGGCCTAGGTTCCCATTGCCGTTGGGGGACTTGGGGTCGCTTTCAGTACGAAACTACCGCTTTTCACCCGTCGGCATGCTCAATCGGCGATTCGCCGCCGTGCGGCGGGCGTTCTTTCGGATCGCGATTGGGCAGGGGAGGCTTGGGGAAGCCTAGCGGGCGGGGGGGCTTTCTGTTGAATCGTCGACCTTTGGTGCGCGCGCTTTTGGCGTCAGCTGCGATTGCGGCGGCGTTAGCGCTGGCCGGTTGCGACACCGACGGCACGTCCTCCGCCGTCAACGGCCGCCACATGCAACCTCTTTCGGACCGGTTGCTGGCCGACGTCGAAAACAAGAACATGGCGAAAGAATCGCCGATCCTAGTGCGGATATTCAAAGAGGAGTCCGAGCTCGAGGTCTGGAAACAGGACAAGAGCGGGCGCTTTGCGCTCCTTCGCACCTATCCGATTTGCCGCTGGTCGGGCGAACTCGGTCCCAAGATCAAGCAAGGCGACCGCCAGGCGCCGGAAGGCTTCTACACCATCACTCCCGGCCTGATGAACCCGAATTCCAACTACTATCTCGCGATCAACACCGGCTTCCCGAATGCTTACGATCGGGCGAACGGGCGCACCGGCGCGTTCCTCATGATCCATGGCGACTGCTCGTCGGCCGGCTGCTACGCCATGACGGACGAACAGATCGCGGAGATTTACGCGCTTGCGCGCGAATCGTTCTTCGGCGGCCAAAGGTCGTTCCAGATCCAGGCCTATCCGTTCAAGATGACCCCGCTCAACATGGCCAAGCATCGCAATTCGCCGCATATGGCGTTCTGGAAGATGCTCAAGCAGGGCTATGACCATTTCGAGGTCACGCGAGCCGAGCCCAAAGTCGACGTCTGCGAGAAGCGTTACGTGTTCGACGCCGAATCGTCGGGCAAGTTCAGCGCGGCCGATCGCTGCCCGGCCTACAAAGTTCCCGAGGGCATCGCCGACGCGGTCAGGGAGAAACAGCGCCGCGACGATACCCAGACCGCCGAGCTGATCAACCGCGGCACGCCGACGGCCCCGGTCAAGATGGGTGTGGACGGCGGCATGAATGCAACGTTCCTGACTGCCGTGAAGAGCCACGGCGGTCCCGGCGCGACGATTCACACGGCGGCGGGCACGATCCCGCCCCACGTCAACCCACCGGCCGAACCTGCCGCCGAGACAACGATCGCGAGCACGGTGAGCCTTGCCTCCGCCGAGTCAAAGTCCGCTTACGCGCCGCGTTCGTCGGTGCAGGTCGCCTCGGCGGTACCGGGAAGCTCGAGCGGAGTCGGCAGCTTCTTCAGCAATTTGTTCGGCGCCAAGACCGAGGACCAAGGCGCGGCTTCACGCGCGACTCAGCCCGCCGACGCCTCCGCATCGAAATCGAAACCCGCCGCCTCCGCCGCGAAGCGTGGGCAGAGCGCCGCCGGCACAGCCCGGCCGAAGTCCGAGCCGCCACCGGCAGAGACCAAAACCGCGAATGCGGCTACGACCAAACCCTCCTCGTCGAAACAGGACGCCGAGCCGCAGAAAGATACGGGAAGCGCTACGGGCCTGCTCAGCGGCGCCGCACCGACGATGCCCTCCGGCGGCTTCGACGGCCGCTTCGGCGCCTGGAACTGAAGACCAATATCAGACGAATGACATCAGACAACGGATCGTTCCGTCCGTCCGCTGTCGTCCGTCATCTATCGTTGGCTTAAGCGAACCGCCCGTGGCAGTGCTTGTATTTCTTGCCCGAGCCGCAGGGACAGGTCTCGTTGCGGCCAACCTTGCCCCAGCTTGAAGGATCGTTCGGGTTGCGCTCAGGCGCCGCTGCAGCGGCGGTGATTCCGTGGCGCGCGAGCGTCTCCGCCCCGGCACGCGCAAGGGCGAGCTCGTCCTCGCCGGTCGAGGGGTCGATCTTGTGCGCCTCCATGTAAGGCAAGTTCGCCGGCTCGTCCGGCGGCGGCGCCGCCCTGATCTCGACCCGCATCAGCTGCGAAGTCACCGCCTCGCGCAGACTAGCGCTCATGGCCTCGAACAGGTTGAACGATTCCGCCTTGTACTCGTTGAGCGGATCGCGCTGGCCATAGCCGCGTAGCCCGATCACTTGGCGGAGATGTTCGAGCATGACCAGGTGTTCGCGCCAGAGGTGGTCGAGCGTCTGCAGCAGGATCGACTTCTCGACGTAGCGCATCACGTCGGCGCCCCATTGCGCGACCTTCGAGGCCATGTGCTCGTCCGCGCGCCGCTCGATGCGGGAGAGCAGCTCCTCGTCGGCGATGCCCTCTTCCTTCGCCCACTCGTCGACCGGCAAGTCGAGGTCGAGGATGCGCTTGAGCTCGTCCCGCAACCCCTTGGTATCCCACTGTTCGGGGTAGGCGTTTTCGGGGACGTGCTTGGCGACCAGGTCATCGATTGCGGCGTGGCGCATGTCGGCCACGATCTCATTGACCTCCTCGTCCCGCATCCACTCGATCCGCTGGTCGAAGATCACCTTGCGCTGGTCGTTCATCACATTGTCGAACTTGAGCAGGTTCTTGCGGATGTCGAAGTTGCGCGCCTCCACCTTCTGCTGCGCCTTCTCCAGCGCCTTGTTGATCCAGGAATGCACGATCGCCTCGTTCTCCTTGAGGCCCAGCCGCTGCAGCATGGTGTCGAGCTTGTCGGTCCCGAAGATGCGCATGAGGTCGTCTTCCAACGACAGGAAGAACTTGGAATTCCCGGGGTCGCCCTGACGGCCGGAGCGTCCGCGCAGCTGGTTGTCGATCCGCCGGCTCTCGTGCCGCTCGGTGCCGAGCACGTAAAGCCCGCCAGCCGCAAGTGCCTTGTCCTTGAGCCGCACCACCTGGGCGCGGATATCCGCCGCCCGCCGTGCGTGCTCCTCGGTCTCGGGGCCGATGTCCTTGAGCTCCTGGCGGATGCGCATGTCGGCGTTGCCGCCAAGCTGGATGTCGGTGCCGCGCCCGGCCATGTTGGTCGCGATCGTGATCGCCCCGGGCACGCCGGCCTGCCCGATGATATAGGCCTCCTGTTCGTGGTAGCGCGCGTTGAGGATGGCGAACACCTTGGCCTTGGAGGCCCCGTCGTCGCCGGAATAGAGCGCGGCAAAGGCATTGGGGTCGGAGAAGTCGTGCTGCTCCCAGCCCCGCTTGCGCAGCATCTCGGCCAATTGCTCCGACTTCTCGATCGACGTGGTGCCCACGAGTACCGGCTGGCCGCGCGCCTTGCAGTCGTCGATCAAGGCAAGGATCGAGCGGTACTTTTCCGCCGCCGTGCGATAGACCTCGTCGTCGTCGTCGACCCGCACCATCGGCATGTTGGTCGGCACTTCGATCACTTCGAGGTTATAGATGTCGATGAACTCGTCCGCCTCGGTCATGGCGGTGCCGGTCATGCCCGCGAGCTTCTCGTACATGCGGAAGTAGTTCTGGAACGTGATCGAGGCCAGCGTCTGGTTCTCCGGCTGGATCGGCTGGCGCTCCTTGGCCTCCAGGGCCTGGTGCAGCCCCTCCGAATAGCGCCGCCCCGGCATCATGCGGCCGGTGAACTCGTCGATGATCACCACCTCGCCGTTGCGCACGATGTAGTCCTTGTCGCGGTGGAACAGCTTGTGCGCGCGCAAGGCCTGGTTCACGTGGTGCACGGTCGAGACGTTCTCCACGTCATAGAGCGATTGCCCCTTGAGCAGACCGTTGCTGCGCAGCATCTGCTCCATCTTCTCCATGCCGACTTCGGTCAGCGTCACAGTGCGCTGCTTCTCGTCGACCTCGTAGTCCGCCTTCTCGAGCTTCGGGATATAGGCGTCGATGGTGTTGTAGAACTCCGAGCGGTCGTCCAATGGTCCGGAGATGATCAGCGGGGTACGCGCTTCATCGATCAGGATCGAGTCGACCTCGTCCACGATGGCGTAAATGTGCCCGCGCTGGACCATGTCCTCGAGCCGATACTTCATGTTGTCGCGCAGATAATCGAATCCGAGCTCATTGTTGGTGCCGTAGGTGACGTCGGCGTCGTACTCCTGCTTGCGCTGCTCGTCGTCCAACCCATGGACGATGACGCCGACCTTGAGCCCGAGGAAATTGTAGATCTGCCCCATCCATTCGGCGTCGCGCTTGGCCAGGTAGTCGTTCACCGTCACCACGTGCACGCCGCGCCCCGCAAGCGCATTGAGATAGACCGGCAGCGTCGCCACCAGCGTCTTGCCCTCGCCGGTTTTCATCTCGGAGATGCGCCCCTCGTGCAGGATCATGCCGCCGATGAGCTGTACGTCGAAATGCCTTTGCCCGAGCGTGCGCTTGGCCGCCTCGCGACAAGTGGCAAAGGCCGCAACCAGAAGGTCGTCGAGGCTCGTTCCCGCCGCCACCTGCTGCTTGAACGCGTCCGTGCGCGCCCGCAACGCCTCATCCGAGAGCCCCTCGAGTTCCTTCTCCAGCGCGTTGATCGCCGCAACCCGCGGAAGGTAGGACTTGATCCGCCGCTCGTTCGAAGAACCAAACAGCTTGCGGGCAATGACGCCGATCATGCAGTAAGCCCTTCGCGTCCTATCGGGTGACGGTGTCGCACCTTACCAAATCCGACGGGGAGGAACGCCACGGCAGAAGCCGATTTTTGTCGCGACAATGGCTGCGCGCGATCACTCATGGCGGTGGCAGGCGGAAAATGCCGCACTTTTAGAACATCTTTCATGCAAACGGCGGCGGCTTGCGGCCGGGTGGCCGGGTTTGTGGAGAGATAGGAGGGGGTCACACCCTTGTCAATCGGCCGCCGGGCGCTCACGTTCTCGTCAAAATCAGCCCCTAAGCGATTGCCATGCGGGGCCGATTTACCTAACTGTCCGGCGCGCCTTCGACGGCCGCTTGATCCAGGACCACGCCATGATCTCCCTCAATGTGCTGCCTCATTCCGCGCCGCGCCGGCGGCCGATCGCGNNCTCGGGCTGCTCGAAAAACTCATCGTCCGAGGCGCCGGCCTCCGCATCCGACCCGGTCATCGCCCGCGTCAACGGCGTCGACATCAAGCAGAGCGATCTCGCGCTCGCCGAAGAGGACGTGGGCGCCGATATGCAGGCGGCGTCGCCCGAGGCCAAGCGCGAGCATCTGATCTCCTACCTCGCCGATATCATCATGGTCACGCAAGCCGCCGACAAGAAGAACCTCGCCGACAATCCCGATTTCAAGCGGCGGCTGGCGTTCCTGCGCAACAAGTTGTTGATGGGATACGAGCTGCAGCAAGAAGCCAAGACCGCCCTCACCGATGAAGCCTTGCACCAGACCTACGAAGAGGCGGTGAAATCCATGGCGGGGCAGGAAGAAGTGCGTGCGCGCCACATCCTGGTCGAAGGCGAAGATGAAGCGAAGGCCATTCTCGAGCAGCTCAAGGGCGGCGCCGATTTCGCCACGCTGGCCAAGGAAAAGTCCAAGGATCCCGGCGCCGCCGAGGGCGGCGACCTCGGCTATTTCACCAAGGATCAGATGGTGCCCGAATTCGCCGATGTCGCCTTCAAGATGTATCCAGGGCAGCTTTCGAACCCGGTGAAGACGCAATTCGGCTGGCACGTCATCAAGGTCGAGGACAAGCGCACCAGGCAGCCGCCGGAATTCGAGAAGGTGAAGGGCCAGATCGAGGCCTATTTGGCGCGCAAGGCGCAATCCGACTTCATTGCCAAGTTGCGCCAGAGCGCTAAGGTCGAGCGGCTCGACAAGGCAGCGGAGCAGAATAAAAACTGAGCAGCGCTGTTTCGCTTTTCGCAGTTCTCGTCACTCACTGCTGCCGTTCCGGCGCGAACGGGACCCCTATTCCAAAGCCGGTGTTTGCGGGTGCCGCCTGCAGGAGACGACAGTCACATCGACCGGATTCGCTATCGCCCCCGCGGTTCGCTCCGGCCATGACAAAGAAACGACGCCATGGCACCCGCCGTCTCCCCGCTCGCGCCCGCCCGTTTTCCCGACATGCCGCCGGTGGCGGGGGTCAAACTCGCAACCGCCGCCGCCGGTATCCGCTATGGCGGCCGCACCGACGTGCTGTTGGCGTTGTTCGAGCAGGGCACGACGGTGGCCGGCGTCTTCACGCGGTCGAAATGCCCGTCCGCCCCGGTCGATTGGTGCCGCGCGCATCTTAAGGGCGGCGCAGCGCGCGCGCTCGTGGTCAATTCGGGCAACGCCAACGCCTTTACCGGCAGGGCCGGGCGCGCGGCGACCAAGCTCACGGCGAACATCGCCGCCAAGGCCGCCGGCTGCAAACCGGCGGATGTGTTTCTGGCGTCCACCGGCGTGATCGGCGAGCCGCTCGACGCGACCAAATTTGGCACGGTCATGGATCAACTGGTCGCGAGCGCGTCGCCCGGCGCCTGGCATGCGGCGGCCAGGGCCATCATGACCACCGATACGTTTCCCAAAGGCGCCGCCGCCATGGCGCGGCTCGGCACGGCGCCGGTCACCATCTGCGGCATCGCCAAGGGCGCCGGCATGATCGCGCCCGACATGGCGACCTTGCTGTCCTTCGTCTTCACCGACGCGCCGATCTCGCCGCGCGTCTTGCAAAGCCTGCTCAAGCAGGGTGTGGCCGACAGCTTCAACGCGGTGACGGTCGACGGCGACACCTCGACCTCGGACACGCTGCTGGCGTTTGCAACCGGCGCCGCTGCCGCGCGCGGGGTGTCAGAGATCGCGAACGTGTCCGACCCGCGGCTGCCGGCGTTGCGCAAGGCGTTCGACGCCGTCCTCGCCAATCTCGCCGAGCAGGTCGCCCGCGACGGCGACGGCGCGCGCAAGCTGGTCGAAATCATCGTCGAGGGCGCGGTGTCGAAACCCTCGGCGCGCAAAATCGCGCTCTCGATTGCCAATTCCCCGCTGGTCAAGACCGCAATCGCCGGCGAGGACGCCAACTGGGGCCGCGTGGTGATGGCCGTCGGCAAAGCCGGCGAACGCGCCGACCGCGACCGGCTCTCGATCTGGTTCGGCGGCATCCGCGTCGCCCACAGGGGCGAGCGCGACCCCTCCTATAACGAGGCCGAAGTCTCGGCCGCGATGAAGAAGCCCGAGATCACGCTCAAGGTCGCGCTCGGGCTCGGACGCGGCCGCGACCGGGTGCTGACCTGCGACCTCACGAAGGAATATGTGGCCATCAACGGCGACTATCGTTCCTGATGTGTTTGGCGCACGATGTGGCGCCGTAAGCCGCCATCCACTAGCGCGGTGAACCCTGCGCCCTTAATCACGCCGAACCGTCCTTAACGCTGGCCTTCCATCGTCGGTCCGTAACCCCGTGAACGTCAAACTCGTCCTCGTTGCCGCTTGCGCCCTCGTGGACACGGACGGCCGAGTGCTGATCGCGCAGCGACCGGCCGGCAGACCGATGGCCGGCTTGTGGGAATTTCCCGGCGGCAAGGTCGAGGCGGGCGAGCGGCCCGAGGACACCTTGATGCGGGAACTCAAGGAAGAACTGGGGATCGTCGTCGACGAAACGTGCCTTGCGCCGCTCGCCTTCGCCAGCCACAGCTATCCGGATTTCCATCTTCTGATGCCGCTCTACGTCTGCCGGCGTTGGCAAGGAACGGTGACGGCGCTGGAAGGCCAAAAGCTGGCATGGGTGCGCCCAAACCGCTTGCGGGACTACCCGATGCCGCCCGCCGACGAGCCGCTGGTGTCCCATTTGATGACGCTGTTGTGACCGATCAACGGATCAGGAGGAGCCAGGATCGGACATCGGGCGGCGCTGGCCACTCTCCGGTCGAGGTTGCCGCCTCGTCCTGAAATCACCGATTTCCGTCGCCGGTGCGCGGCAGCCGGATCTCCTTCGTCCCGAGCACATCGGCCAGCCGTCGGCGCGCCGAGCCCGGCGCGAGGGGTTTTTGCTGGCTCGCGTGGGGCGCCCAGCCGGAAAGCCAGACGATCTCGAACGTCGCCCGGATGCGGCCATCGCGATCGGCAAAACGCTCGGCGTAGATCTCCGTCATCCGCGTCAATGTCGCGCGCTTGAGCGGGCGCCGGCTCCGCTCGAGCAGCGCATTGGTCGCCCCCATGCGGCGCAGATCGTGCATGAGCGAAATTGGCGACGCGTAACGCGCCGTGACCCGGTCGACGTCGGTCACCGGCACCGCGAAGCCCGCGCGCTGAAGCAGCGCACCCATGTCGCGCACGTCCGAGAAGGGAACGACGCGCGGCGACATGCCGTCCTCGATCTCGGCCTCGGCGGCCGCGAAGGCCTGGCGCAACTCGGTCAGCGTATCGCCGCCGGCGAGCGCCGCGAGCAATAGCCCGTCGGGCTTGAGCGCGCGGCGGATCTGGATGAGCGTGCCCGGCAGATCGTTGACGAATTGGAGCGCAAGCGCCGACACCACGAGATCGAGCGAGGCGTCGCGGAAGGGCAGTGCCTCCTCATCGGCCGCGACGACGAGCTGCGCGCCAAGCATTCCCTCGCTCGTTCGTTCGCCCTGGCTCGTTCGTTCCCCGTCCGCGATGCTTCCCCGCACATGGCGGCGCGCGACCGCGGCGCCGCCGGCCAGTGCGTCGGCGGTAATGATGGTGCCAACCTTTCCGCTCGCTGCGAGCACCCGGCGCACGGCATCGGTGGGCGTGCCGAGATCGAGTGCGCATTCGAAGCGACGGAGCACCGTGGCCAGGCGATCGGACAGATCCTCCGCCACGCGCTCGATCAGAAAGGTCGAGGGCCCCAGCGCCGCCGCGCGCATCCGATGCGTCCGTTGGCGGCGACGGTCGAAGACGAGAGGGTGCGCCGAAACCATCTCTTTTTCATTACCACGCCGAGGGCGCAGAGACGACGTCGGATGGCCGCGCAGCGGCACCAGTCCGCGCCTTGCCCGCTACGCCGTTGAGGTTCGCAACTTGCGGCGTTAGCGTACCCTCCATGCAGGGGGAGACCGTCCCGGCCAAGCGCTTTGCCCGGCTGAGTGGCGCCTTGCGCGCCAGCTTCGGGCTCGTGCTCGACGTCGCGTTGCCGCAGCTTTGCCCGACCTGTCGCGAGCCGGTCGACGGCGCGGGTCTGTGTCCTGCCTGCTGGTCCAAGCTCTCGTTCATCGCGCCGCCCTATTGCGAGCGGCTCGGCATCCCGTTCCCCTTCGATGGCGGACCGGGCCTCCTGTCGATGGAAGCGATCGCCGATCCGCCGGCGTATCACCGCGCCCGCGCAGCCGTGCGCTACGACGATATCGCGCGCAAGCTCGTCCATGCCTTGAAATACGGCGACCGGCTCGACCTCGCCCCGACCATGGGACGCTGGATGGCGCGTGCCGGCCGCGAGCTGCTTGCCGACACCGACGCCATCGTTCCGGTGCCGCTGCACTGGCGGCGGCAATGGGCGCGGCGCTTCAACCAATCGGCGCTGCTGGCCGAGATCATCGCCAAGGCGAGCGGCCGGATGGTCGCGCACGGGGCGCTCAAACGCGTCAAGGCGACGCCCCAGCAGGTCGGGCTCGACAAGTCCGAGCGCGCCGAGAACGTCCAGGGTGCCTTTCGCGTGCCGGCCCATGGCAGAGCCGAGGTGGCGGGGCGAAAGCTCGTGCTGGTCGACGACGTGCTCACGTCAGGCGCGACCGTCGACGCCTGCTCGCGGGCATTGTTGCGCGCGGGCGCGGCGTCCGTCGACGTTCTGGTATTCGCCCGGGTTGTGGCGGCGAGCCGCCCGCCCATATAAGAATTCCTAAGACTATACGATTCATCATGGTCGAGATCGAGATTTACACCACCCGCTACTGCCCCTATTGCCACGCCGCCAAGCGGTTGTTGTCGCGCAAGGGCGTCGAGGTCACCGAGATCGACGTGAGCGGCGATCAGAAAGGGCGAAGCGACATGGTGGCGCGCGCGAATGGACGCATGACCGTGCCGCAGATTTTCATCGGCTCGACCCATGTAGGCGGCTATGATGACCTCTCCGCGCTGGACCGGGCGGGCAAGCTTGATCCGCTCCTCGGCCGGGGCGATGTGCCTGCAGGCAGCGATAAGAGGCCATCGGCATGAGTACCGGAAAGGCTGCGACCTTCACCGCGGGTCTCGTGCAGATGCGCTCGGGCCTGTCGCCACAGGCCAATCTCGATGCGGCGGTGCGGCTGATCGAGGAAGCCAAGCGCGACGGCGCCGACTACGTGCTCACGCCCGAGATGACCAACATCTTGGAGGTCAAGCGCGAGCGGCTGTTCGCGGCGATCGCGCCCGAGGAGAAAGATGCCACGCTCGCCGCCTTTCGCGAGCTTGCGCGCAAGCTCGGCATCTTCCTGCATGTCGGCTCGCTGGCCATCAAGCTGTTGCCCGAAAAGGCGGCGAACCGCTCGTTCCTGATCGACCGCAAGGGCGAGATCATCGCGCGCTACGACAAGATCCACATGTTCGACGTCGAACTCAGCGGCGGCGAGAGCTATCGCGAGTCGCGCAACTACCGGCCGGGCGAAATCGGCGTGGCGGCCGACTTGCCGTGGGGACGGCTCGGACTCACGGTCTGCTACGATCTGCGCTTCCCCTCGCTTTATCGCGCGCTTGCGGAAGCCGGATGTTCGTTTCTCGCCATCCCCTCGGCCTTCACCAAGCAAACCGGCGAAGCACATTGGCATGTGCTTAACCGCGCCCGCGCGATCGAGAACGGCGCCTTCGTGCTGGCGGCCGCGCAGGGCGGCAAGCACGAGAACGGTCGCGAGACCTTCGGCCATTCCCTCATCGTCGACCCTTGGGGCCGGATTCTCGCCGAAGGCGACACCGAGCCGGGCGTGATCCTGGCGGTGATCGATCCCGCCGAAGTCACGGCCGCGCGCGCGAAAATCCCGTCGCTCCAGCACGGCCGGCGGTTCGAGATCATCGAACCGATGGCGGAGCCGGCCCATTTGCACGCAGTGCGAGGTCCGGCATGATCCGTTACGCGCTCGCGTGCGACAACGGGCACGCATTCGAGAGTTGGTTCCAGAACTCGGCAGCCTGCGACAAGCAGGTCAAGGCGAGGCTTGTCGCTTGCCCGGTTTGCAACTCCGTCAAGGTCGAAAAGACGATCATGGCGCCGCGAGTGTTGGGAGCCAAAAAGCGCGGCGATGCGCCGCTGCCGGAGCGACCGCCCTCCCCTGCGCCGTCGCCCGAGGCGCCTTCCCCGGTCGCCATGCTGTCGCCGCAGGAGCGCGAGTTTCGCAAGAAGTTGAAGGAGCTGCGCGACCACCTCGTAAAGAACGCCGACTATGTCGGCCAGAAATTTCCCGAAGAGGCGCGCAAGATGCATTACGGCGAGATCGAGCACCGCTCGATCTACGGTGAGGCCACTCCCGATCAGGCCAAAGAGCTGCACGAGGAGGGGATCGAGTTTCACCCGCTGCCCGTGCTGCCCGACGAGCGCAACTAGGCTGCGCGTCCGGCGCTAAGACTGCGCCGCGCCCGGGACCCACAGTCATTGCGCCCACAGCAGCAGCACGACCCCGATCACGATCAGCACGATGCCGACGGCTTCGCGCCGGGTCGTCGCCTGCTTGAACGCAAAACGCGAAATCGCTTGCGCGAACAGCACTTCGACCAGCGCCAGCGTGCGCACGCTGGCGGCGGTGGCGAGCGCGAAGGCGAGGAACCAGAACTGCGAGGCGAGCGCGCCCATGAAGCCCGCGACCAGCGACGGCCGCCAAGCGCGCACGATCGCGGCGAGGACGTGGGGATTGCGCAGCCGCAGATAAAGCGACAGCAACACCGACTGCAGCATGAGACCGACCACCACCGTGGCGGTCGCGGCCATGACATAGCTCGGCCCGCCCAGGCGCAGGATCGCGCCGCGAAAGCCGATCGCCGAAAGCGCGAACATCGCGCCGGCGGCAAGCCCGAGCAGCGTCGCCTTCAAGTCCCACGACGTGCCGGGCTTGAGCGCCATGATGACGACGCCGGTGGTGGCGATCAGGATCGCCGCCGCCATCGCGGGCGTCACCACGTCACCGAGAAAGATGAGGCCGAACAGCGCCACCTGCACCGGCTCGGTCTTGATATAGGCATAGACCACCACGAAGGAGCGGTCGTTCATGGCCGCAAGCATCAGCGCGGTCGCGGCGACCTGCGCCAGCGCGCCGACCATCACCCACGGCCAGAACATCAGCGGCGGGCGCGGCGGCTCTTGCCCGAGCGCGATCATCACCGCGGCGAGGAAGACGAGAGCGAAAGGAAAACCGAACAAGAAGCGCACATGGGTGGCCCCCACGGTGCCAAGCTTGGCGGTGAGCTCGCGCTGCGTGGCGTTGCGCACGGTCTGCGCGGCGGCGGCGATGACGGTAAAGACGACCCACAGCCACGAAGAATCGAGCATCGGAACCTATGGGACGGCCCGAGCCAGCGCGCGTTCCGCGACCACCATGTAGTTTACGTCCATGTCGGTCGAGAGCTGCCAGCGGTCGGCCAAGAGATCGTAGACCACGCCGGTCTCGTCGATGACGCGCAGCCCATGCCGTTCGAACGTCGACTCGAGCTCGTTCGGAGTGATGAATTTATCCCATCGGTGGGTGCCGCGCGGCAGCCAGTGCAGCACGTATTCGGCGCCGACGATCGCCAATGCAAAGCTCTTGAGCGTGCGGTTGAGCGTCGCCGCGATCATGAGCCCGCCCGGCTTCACCATCTCCGCGCAACGCCTGACGAAGAGGCTCAGATCGGCGACGTGCTCCACCACCTCCATGGCGAGCACGATGTCGAAGCGCTCGCCCTCGTCCGCAAGCGCTTCGGCCGTGGTCGCGCGGTAGTCTACGGCCACACCCGCCTCGGCGGCATGCAGCTTCGCCGCCTCGATATTGGCCTGCGAGGGATCGGCGCCCACGACCTCGGCCCGCAGGCGCGCCAAAGGTTCGCTCAGAATGCCGCCGCCGCAGCCGATGTCGAGCAAGCGCAGACCCGCGAGCGCGTCGAGCCGCTTGTCGTCGCGACCGAAATGCCGGCACGAGGCTTCCTTGATGAAGCGGAGCCGCACCGGGTTGAGCCTGTGCAGCACGGCCATCTTGCCGCGCGCATCCCACCACTCGGCGGCGAGCGCCGAAAAGCGCGCGACCTCCGTCTCGTCGACGGTGGAATCGCGTCCGGGCTTCGCCCTGCTCGCCATCGACCTCTCCAAAGCGCGGTTGCGGCCATGCGGTCTCACCGGTATGTATACGCGCCTTTTCGCGCGAGGGCTTGCCGTAAAGCGCATCGCGCGCCTCAAATCATGCCGGAGAAGTCCGCAAGCCCGCCATGGCCCGCCTGGTAATGAAATTTGGCGGCACCTCGGTTGCCGATATCGAGCGCATCCGCAACGTCGCGCGCCACGTCAAGCGCGAGGTCGATGCCGGCCACGAGGTGGCGGTCGTCGTCTCGGCCATGGCCGGCGCCACCGATCGGCTCGTGGGCTGGTGCCGCGAGGCCGCGGCGCTGCACGACGCCCGCGAATACGACGCGGTGGTGTCCTCGGGCGAACAGGTGACCGCCGGTCTGTTGGCCATCGTGCTGGAGGGAATGGGCGTCAATGCCCGCTCGTGGCAGGGCTGGCAGTTGCCGATCCTGACCTCCAACGCCCATGCCGCCGCACGCGTCCTCGACATCAACGGTGCCGAGCTCGTCAAACGCTTCAAGGAGCGCCATGAGGTGGCGGTGCTCGCCGGCTTCCAGGGCGTGCACAAGGAGACGGGCCGCATTACCACGCTGGGGCGCGGCGGATCCGACACCTCCGCGGTCGCGATCGCGGCTGCCATCGCCGCCGAGCGCTGCGACATCTACACCGACGTCGACGGGGTCTATACCAGCGATCCCCGCGTCGTGCCGCGCGCGCAGCGCCTGGAACGCGTCGCCTACGAGGAGATGTTGGAGCTCGCTTCGCTTGGCGCCAAGGTCATGCAGGTGCGCTCGGTCGAGCTCGGAATGGTGCATAATGTGCGCATCTTCGTGCGGTCGAGCTTCGAGAAGCCCGAGGACATCGATCCGCACGGGACGCCGCCCGGAACGCTCATCTGCGGCGAGGAGGAGATCGTGGAACAGCAAGTCGTCACCGGCATCGCCTTCTCGAAGGACGAGGCGCAGATCTCGATCCGCCGCGTGCAGGACAAGCCCGGCGTCGCGGCCGCCATCTTCGGCCCGCTCGCCGAAGCGAATATCAACGTCGACATGATCGTGCAGAACGTCTCCGGCGACGGCGCGACAACCGATCTGACGTTCACCGTTCCCGCCTCCGACTACGAGCGGGCGACCGAGACGCTGATCAAGGCGAAAGGTCAGGTCGGTTACGAGCGCCTCGACGGCGCAAATGACGTTGCCAAGGTGTCGGTGATCGGGATCGGCATGCGCAGCCACGCCGGCGTCGCCGCCAAGGCATTCAAGGCGCTGGCGGAGAAGGGCATCAACATCCGCGCCATCACTACCTCCGAGATCAAGTTTTCGCTGCTGATCGATGCCAACTACACGGAACTGGCGGTGCGCACCCTGCACAGCCTCTATGAGTTGGACAAATAACACTCTCGCGTCCCGGATGCGCTCGCACGCCGCCGGGACCCGCCGCCCCAGCGCGGATATGAGTCATGGCCACGCCGACCGTCTCCTATGCGCAGCGCTTCGAGGATTTGTACCTCATGCGCTGTTTCGCTGGCGATAGTGACGGGTTCTACATCGACATCGGATCCGGGCACCCGGTCTACGACAACACGTCGTTCGCGTTCTATCTCAAGGGGTGGCACGGCATCACGGTCGAGCCCAATCCCTGGCTGGCGCGTCTCAGCAGAGCAGTGCGGCCGCGCGATCGCCACGTCGAGGCCCTCGTCGGCGCGGCGGTGGGTGAAGCCACCTTTTATCTCGTGAACGAGTTCCACGGCCTCTCGACCATGATCGAAAGCCATGCCCGCGCGGCGCAAATGCAATTTGGAAAGTCTTCGCAAGCCATTGCCGTCCCGGTCACGACCCTCAAGGATCTGTGCCGGCAGCATGCGCCGCCCGCATTCGATTTTCTCAAGGTCGACGTGGAGGGCGCCGAGCAGGACGTGCTGCTCAACGGCGATTGGCAGAATTACCGACCGAAGGTCGTAGTAGCCGAGGCGCTCGCACCCTACACGCTGGCGCCCGCCTGGCAGGCGTGGGAACCGTTTCTCGCGAAGCACGGCTACCGTTACGTCTGGTTCGACAGCCTCAACCGTTATTACCTCGCCGAAGAGGCGAGCGCGCTCGCGCGCTGCTTCGAGACAGCTCCGGCCTCCTTCGACGACGATGCTTTTCAGTTCCGCGGCGTCAAGCCCGCGCTCGTGGACGCGGCGCATCCCGACCACCGGCTGGCGAGCCTGTTGGCCGGCAACGCCATGACGCGCCTGCCGCTCGTCGGGCGCGAGGTGCTCGTTGAGCTCGTCACCGCGGATATTGCCGCGGCTGCCCTCGAAGCACCGGCCAGCGCCGACGCAATCGCCGGCGCGATCGAGCGGCTGTTCGGACCGGATGCGGCGCTGTCAAGGGAAGACCTGCGGCTTCCCCCTGGCGCGCGCCTGCGCGAGGTCTACGCCGCCCTCGTCGACAGCGACCAATTCCGCACCGCCTGTGGCCGGATTTCCGCCAGCTATGCCTGGTAATGGGCCGTTCGGACGCTTTGGCTTGCCCGGCCCACGCCGCATTCGCTATACGGCGTGATGGATTGTAGCCGCCGCGGGCGCCCGGGCCCGGCGGATACTATTTCCTGGACTTGGTCGAGCCGAGGGCTGACACCCTCGGCCGGATGGGCTGATCCGAGGGATCACGTCATGCGTGGCGCACTCGGCGGTCCGCGCGTGCTGTTGCGCCGGCTTCGCGAAGTGATGGCGGAGCAGGTCAGCGCGCAGGAACGCCTGGACAAGATCGTGGTGCTGATCGCCGCCAACATGGTGGCGGAGGTCTGCTCGGTCTACGTGCTGCGCGTCGACGGCACGCTCGAGCTCTACGCCACCGAAGGTCTCAACAAGGCCGCGGTGCACCAGACCGTGCTGCGCTCGGACGAAGGCCTCGTCGGCCTGGTCGCGAGCGAGGCGAACCCGATCAACCTGTCGGAAGCGCAGAACCATCCCGCCTTCTCCTATCGGGTGGAGACGGGCGAAGAGATCTACCACTCCTTCCTCGGCGTGCCGGTGCTGCGCGCCGGCAACACGCTCGGCGTGCTGGTGGTGCAGAACCGGGCACGGCGCACCTACACCGAGGAGGAAGAGGAGGCGCTGCAGACAACCGCGATGGTGCTCGCGGAGATGATCGCCTCGGGCGAACTCTCCGCCATCGCCCAGCCCGGCGCCGAGCCCGCCGCGCGGCGGCCGCTGCACCTTACCGGCATGGCGCTCAACGACGGCGTCGCGCTCGGTCACGTGGTGCTGCACGAGCCGCGCGTCGTCATCACCAATTTCATCGCCGATGACCTGCCGAAAGAGCTGAAACGCCTGGAAGCTGCGGTCGAGACCATGCGCTCGGACCTCGACGTGCTGCTCGAGCGCGGCGAGGTTGCCGACGGCGGCGAGCACCGCGACGTGCTCGAAGCCTATCGCATGTTCGCCTACGACCGCGGCTGGGTGCATCGCCTCGAAGAAGCGGTGGCGACGGGCCTCACCGCCGAGGCCGCGGTCGAGCGCGTTCAGTCGGACACTCGCGCACGCATGCTGCGCGCGACCGATCCGTATTTGCGCGAGCGCCTGCACGACCTCGACGAACTCGCCAATCGGCTGATGCATCATTTGCTCGGCCAAGACTACGCGCCGGCGCGCGACCGCCTGCCGGAAAACGCCGTCCTCGTTGCCCGCTCCATGGGGCCCGCGGCGCTGCTCGAATACGATCGCAAGCGGCTGCGCGGCCTCGTGCTCGAAGAAGGCGGGCCCAATTCGCACGTGGCGATTGTTGCCCGCGCACTCGGCATCGCGGCGGTGGGCGAGATCGCCAACGCCACCGGCGTTGCTGACCCCGGTGACGCCATCATCGTCGACGGCTCGACCGGCGACGTGCATGTGCGGCCATCGCCGAACATGGAGGCGGCCTATGTCGAGCGAGTGCGGCTGCGCGCCCGCCGGCAACTGCAATACCTCGCGCTGCGCGACAAGCCGTGCATGACCAGGGATGGCCAGGAGATCGAGCTGATGATCAATGCCGGTCTCGCCGTCGACCTGCCGCACATCGAGGAGACCGGCGCCGCCGGCATCGGGTTGTTCCGTACCGAATTGCAGTTCATGGTGGCGGCGTCGTTCCCCCGCACCGCCGAGCAATTCTCGCTCTACCGCGCCGTGCTCGATGCAGCCGGCGACAAGCCGGTGACGTTCCGCACCCTCGACATCGGCGGCGACAAGGTGCTGCCCTACATGCGCAATTTCGAGGAGGAGAACCCGGCGCTCGGTTGGCGCGCCATAAGACTGGGTCTCGACCGCCCGGGTCTGTTGCGCAGCCAAATCCGCGCGCTGCTGCGCGCCGCCGGCGGACGCGATCTGAAAGTCATGTTTCCGATGATCGCCACCGTGGAGGAATTCGACGAGGCCAAGTCGCTGGTCGAGCGCGAACTCACCCACCTGCGCCGGCACAGCCACAAGCTGCCCGAGCGGGTCGAGGTCGGCACCATGGTCGAGGTGCCTTCGCTGCTCTACCAACTCGACGAACTGCTCGATCGCGTCGATTTCCTCTCCGTCGGCTCCAACGATCTCGTGCAATTTTTCTACGCCGCCGACCGCGGCAATTCGCGCGTCGCCGATCGCTTCGATGCGATCTCGGCGCCGGTCTTGCGCGCGCTCAAGTCCATCGCCGACAAGGGCCGCGCCCACGCCAAACCGGTGACGCTGTGCGGGGAACTCGCCTCGAAACCGATCGGGGCGCTCGCACTGGTCGCGATCGGCTACCGCTCGTTCTCGCTTTCCCCGTCCGCGGTCGGTCCAGTCAAGGCCATGCTGCTCGACCTTAACGCCGGCAAGGCCGCAGCCCTGATGCAGCCGCTGATCGACGGCCCGACCGGAAGCCTGCCGATCCGCGAGCGGCTCAAAGCTTTTGCAGCCGAGCAAGGGCTGCAGATTTGATGCTCGCGCCCTATCTCAGTTCCGTGTCCCGTTCGGAGCATAATGCCCGCGGACGCGCCGCGCGCTGCGGCCCGCATCCGAGACGCACAAGCGTCGTTTCCTGAGTCTGCGCAACCATGATTCCTGAGCCAAAACTCGATGCGCTCGTCGCCCGCCACCAGGCGGTCGAACGCGAGCTGGCGAGCCCGGTGACGCCCGAGACCTACGTCAAGCTCTCGCGCGAGTTCGCCGAGCTCGCTCCCATCGTCGAGACGGTGAAGAGCTATCGCGCCGTCGCCGCCGAGATCGCGGGCCTCGATGCGCTCATCGCCGACGCGGCAACCGATGCCGAAATGCGCACGATGGCCGCCGCCGAGAAGCCGCAGCTCGAGCAAAAACGCGCGGAGCTCGAGCGGGAGCTCAGGCTCGCGCTTGTTCCGAAGGACGCGATGGACGAGCGCAACGTCATCCTGGAAATCCGCGCCGGCACCGGCGGCGACGAGGCCGCGCTCTTTGCCGGCGATCTGTTCCGCATGTACGAACGCTATGCCGCCACGCAGGGCTGGAAGGTCGAGGTGATCTCCTTGAGCGAAGGCACGATGGGCGGCTTCAAGGAGATCGTCGCGGAAATCCGTGGCCGCGGCGCGTTCGCCAAGCTCAAATTCGAATCGGGTGTCCATCGCGTGCAGCGCGTGCCCGATACTGAAGCCGCGGGCCGCATCCATACCTCGACCGCGACCGTCGCCGTGCTGCCCGAGGCCGCCGACGTCGATATCGACATCGACGACGACGACCTCAAGATCGACACCCTGCGCTCGGGCGGCGCCGGCGGCCAACACGTCAACAAGACCGAATCGGCCGTGCGCGTGACCCACATTCCCACCGGCATCGTCGTCATGATGCAGGAAGACCGTTCGCAACACCGCAATCGCGCCAAGGCGATGGCAGTGCTGCGCGCGCGACTCTACGACTTCGAGCGTCAGAAGCAGGACGCTGCGCGCGCCGCCGAGCGGCGCGGCCAAGTCGGCTCCGGCGATCGTTCCGAGCGCATCCGCACCTATAATTTTCCGCAAGGGCGCGTGAGCGACCACCGCATCAATCTCACGCTTTACAAGCTGCTGCAGGTGATCGAAGGCGAGGCGCTGGGCGAGATCATCGACGCGCTCGTGACCGAGCACCAGGCGGAATTGCTGGCGGCAGAGGGCGCGCCGTCGTGACGCGGCCCTCGCGGACGCTCGCCGGGTCGCAGCATGACCCATTCGTTGGCGGCTCGATCGACGCCGCGCGGCGGCGGCTGGCGCGCGAGTTTCGCCGCGGTGGTCTCGACGCGCCCGAGCTCGATGCGCGCATCATCGTCGGCCACGCGCTTGGGCTCGACCACACGGCGCTTGCCGCCCAGTCGAGCCGCAGGCTCGCCGCCGAGGAGGCCGGCGCCATTGCGGCGCTTTCGGCGCGGCGGCTCGCGCGCGAGCCGGTCGCGCGCATTCTCGGCCGCAAGGAGTTTTGGGGACTGCCGCTCAAGGTCAATGCCGAAACCCTGCTGCCCCGGCCGGAGACCGAGACGGTGGTCGAAGCGGCACTGGCGGCGCTCGATTGCGAAGATCGGAAATCGCGTGCGCTGCGCATCGTCGACCTCGGGACCGGCGCGGGTGCGCTGCTGCTGGCGCTGCTCTCGGAACTGCCGAGCGCGTGTGGCATCGGCACCGATATCAGCTTCGCCGCGCTCCGTTGTGCCCGCGACAACGCGGCCGCGCTCGGCCTGTCCGCGCGCGGATCGTTCGTGGCGTGCGACTACGGAACAGCGCTCCGAGGGCCGGTCGATGTCCTCGTTTCCAATCCGCCGTACGTGGCGCGGGCCGACATTGCGGGCTTGCAAGCCGAGGTGCGCGACTTCGATCCGCCACGCGCGCTCGACGGCGGGCCCGACGGCCTCGACGGCTATCGCGCCATCGCGCCCCACGCCGCGCGCCTGCTGGCGCCGGATGGCATCCTGGTGCTCGAACTCGGGCAGGGTCAGCTCGGCCCCGTGACCTCGATCCTCGCCGGAGCGGGGCTCGCACCAGTTGCGCCACGGTACGATCTTGCGGGCATCGCCCGGGCCCTTGTTTTGCGGGCGCTGCCATGAGGGCTCCACATTCCTGGTACGAAAAAAAGCACTTGGATTGTGGGTCAAGACCGACTAGGTTTCGCTCAGGAATCGACCCGAGCGAGTGAGCGCCGATAGCGAGCCCCGGAGCAGGACTGCGGAGAGCCGACGGTGCGGACGAAGCGAACGAAGGACGCCGGATGACCCGGCAAGTGGTTCGCCCAATCGGGATTGGATACTTCATCGGTTCGGCGCTGGTCCGCGGGCGACGCGGACATGCTTATGAGGAAGAGCTGGGCAACGCCGCGGTATGCCGCGGACAAGGGGTTGCTGCTTCGCGACACGGAACCTGAAATTGCGGCGCACGGCCGCCGCATTTGCCTCCTGCTTGAACGGGCGAGGGCGCGAACGTCTGCGTCACTCGTGCGAAAAGGCGTCGAGGTGTTTAGTGCAGCACGGCGGCGGCGAGCCGCCACAATGAAGGGGTTGGCAACAGGCGAACCATGAGAAACGGTCAGAACAAGCGCATGCGCGGACGCAACAATCACCGCAAGAGTCACAACCCGATGGTGCGGGTGTATGAATCGAACGGCCCGGACGTGAAAATTCGCGGAAATCCATCTCACATTGCAGAAAAATATATTCAACTCGCGCGCGACGCGCAGACGTCGGGTGATCCGATCGCGGCGGAGAATTACTATCAGCACGCTGAGCACTATTACCGCGTGATCGCCGCGGCGCAGGAGCAGTTCCGGCAGAACAATCCCCACTTCCCCCGTCCGGAGAATGAACCGCCCGGGACGCGCGAGGGTGGCTTCGACGACGGCGACGACGATGGGCAGCCGTCGATGAGCGGTCCCGCCGATTCGCCTTACGGCACCCGCGAGCCGCAACCCTATATCCCGCGCGACGCGCAGCCTTTCCCGCAGCACCAACAGCGCCAACCGCACCAACCGCGCCAGCCGCAGGGCAACGCGCCGCCCGATGGCGACGTCGACCGGTTGCCGTCCTTCATCACCGGCGGGCAACAGCACCAGTCTCATCCAGGTCCCCACCAGGGCCAGAACGGCCACGACAACCAGCCCGACCGTTTCCCTCTGCACCGCCGACGCCGCCGCCATCGCGGCCCGCGGCCCGACATGCAGGGTGGCGGCGGTGACGGGGGAGACGGATCTTCTACGCGCGACGACTGATCGCGTCGCTCCCGCGCGAGACTAGAACCGCATCTTCCGCGAAGATCGGAACGCGCTTTCGTTAGCGCAGCGCGCGCCGGCGCGCGCGCGCCCGGCAACGACGGCTACCGACCGGGTGAAGGCACGAGCGCAGGCTCGAGTGCAGGCACCAACCGCGCGCGCTGGCGGCGGGCCGGAACGGCGCGATAGACCTGCTTCGTCGCCTCGACGATGTGCACGCCCGCGAACGGCGTAGCGACCGCCGAGCCCGCACGCTCCCAGGCGACGGCCGAGCGCAAGAACCAACCGCGCGCGACCGGCGGCACATGCAGCGCGTCTCCCCAGCCCGTCGGCGTGAACCAGGCTTCGCGCAGCAAATGCGTGATCTGCGAGCGCGAATAAGGCCGGCCGTGGCCGAATGGTGTCGTATCGAGGCGCGCCCATACCCCGCGCCGGTTCGGCACCACGATCAGCAGCCGCCCGCCCGCGGCCAGGACTCGCCACACTTCGCGCAGCAGGACGATCGGATCGCGCGCCATTTCGAGCGCGTGCACGAGGAGCACCCGATCGACCGCGGAATCGGTGAGCGGCAGCTCGAGCTCATCGACGAGCGCGGCGAGACCGGGCCGGTTGGTCGGCCATTTCACCACCCCCTGCACCGCGGGCATGAAGGCGAGGCAGCGTTCCGCCTCCTCGCGAAAGAGCCCGAGATAAGGCGTCGGATAGCCCACCCCGAGCACGCTCATGCCGCGCGTGTCGGCAAAGCGCTTGCGTATGCCGCGCCCGACGAAGCGCCGGGCGACGACGCCGAGGCGCTGGGCATAGAAATTGCGCAGATCGACGACATCGATCGACATAGCGACAAGGTAGCATGGATTTTATTTCTTCGTCGTTTCGGGCGGCATGGAACCGATCGCCAACCGCCTTGCGGGCCATGTGCGGGGGGTGCCTAATGAGGGCAATTGTGCCGATCGAATCCGGAGGACCACATGCCCGCGCAAACCCGTCTGTTTCTTTGCCTCAAGGATAATTTCGGCGTCCTCCTGCACGATCCCGAGAGCGGTGCGACCGCGGCGATCGATGCGCCGGAGGCCGCGCCGGTCGAGGCCGCGCTGAAGGCGACCGGCTGGCGGCTCACCGACATTCTCGTCACGCATCACCACGCGGATCACACCGGCGGCATCGCCGAGCTCAAGCAGCGCCATCGTTGCCGCGTCGTCGCCCCCCACGGTGAGGCGGCGCGCATTCCCCTGGTCGATGCGACCGTGCGCGAGAACGACGAGGTTCGAGTCGGTTCGCTGCGCGGGCGCGTGCTCGAGACGCCGGGACACACCGCGGGCCATATCAGCTATGTCTTCCCCGCCGACAAGCTCGCCTTTGTCGGCGATACGCTGTTCTCGATCGGCTGCGGGCGCGTCATCGAGGGCACGCCGGAGATGATGTGGCAGTCGCTGCTCAAGCTGCGCGCCTTGCCGGACGACACGCGCATCTATTGCGGCCACGAATATACCAAGGCCAATGTCGGCTTCGCCAAAACGGTCGAACCCGCCAATGCCGCGCTGCGCGCGCGCGAGACAGAGGTCGAGAAACTTCTCGCCGCGGGGAAGCCGACCATCCCGTCGACCATGGGCGCGGAAAAGGCGGCAAACCCGTTTCTGCGCGCGGACGTGCCGGAGGTGGCGAAGTCGGTCGGGCTCGCGGGCAGCCCGGCATGGAAGGTGTTCGCGGAAATCCGCGAGCGCAAGAACAGATCCTGACGCGAACCGTAATTTGACCGTATTGGACGTGCGGCGAACTCTCGCCGCACCTCTCCTCGCCGTCTTCCTGTAAAGAACAGGAAAAAGCAGGAGACCGCGTACAACCCGGCGTCGATGGCGTCCCGTAAGCCGCAGGATGAAAACGGGAAATGAGCGCGTGCGGCGCCGATGAGCCCGGCCCGGCTTGCCGTCGATAACAGGACGGAACAGGAGGAAAACAGGAGAGCGGCACAACCTCTCCGTGCCCTCATGCTGAGGAGCCGCGCCTCAAGCGCGTTCACGCGCGTCTTCCACGGGCCACGACGCGGCGTCTCGAAGCATGAGGGCACGCGCCGCCCCATCCTTCGAGACGCGGGCTGCGCCCGCTCCTCAGGATGAGGCGGCTCAGCGCATACCGAGCGCGCTCGCGGCTCGTCGCCGAACCGTTCGCCGTAATCCAATCTCACGATTTCAAACAGCCCACATCTACTCGTTCCCGCGGCGCATTTCTGCGTCCGGGGTTTGCGACTTCGCTTCACCCGCCCCGAAGCGAGGGGTGGGCGGAGCGCCGAGAAACGTTCGGGTGCGTGCGAGGCACCCGTGGGGCGTATCATGTGCGTCACAGACGCGCGTGAACGCGCTTATGACGCGATACGCCAGGCGCTTGCGAGGCGCCTTGCGTCCCATAACGCGGGACGCTCGCCTCTCGGCGCTCCACCGTGGCGATTTTTCACCCGGGGCCGCGCTTCCGTCTCCTTCGGCGCCCGCCGCCATGCAACGGCGGGCATTTGC
>WNFX01003131.1_pt1 | contig 37649 bp, 31 predicted proteins | sample 5400111 | NCBI WGS metagenome assembly WNFX01 (sample SAMN13153363, study PRJNA577476) | soil metagenome | isolation source: 40 cm soil or saprolite under grassland replicate 1 | place: USA:California | collected 2016-06-15
CCTATACGCACCAACTTAAGGAGGGATGACAAAAGCAGGCTCGATCTGACATGCTAGAAACACATCTTCCAAGGTCTGTCGTGTCAGAAAGGAGCCTGAGTGTGACCAGTGTATCACAAGTAGGAAAGCAAATGCAGTGGGTGCTCGAAGAGCGAGCATGCGTGCTTGCCCGCGAAACGAAGTGCGTCAAACGGCTGCGCAAGTTCAGTGGAGCCGATCTGGTGCAAATGCTGGTGTTTGGCTTTCAGCAGCACCCGCATGCCAGCCTGGAGGACCTCGCCTCCACCGCCGAGATCCGAGACGTGTCGGTGACCGACAGCACGGTCGACAAGCGGTTTACCCCTGAGTGTGCACGCTTGCTGCATGCAGTGTTGGAGGAGGTGACCAGCATCGTGGTCGAAGCGGCGCAGGACGTCCCGATCCGGCTACTCCGGCGCTTTAGCGCGGTGATCCTGCAAGATAGTAGTAGCATCACGCTGCCCGACGAGTTGGCAGAGCAGTGGCAGGGCTGTGGTGGCAATCAGGAGCACACGGCGGCCTCGGTCAAACTGCATGTGCGCTGGGAGCTCAAGCGCGGCCGGCTGGGGGGACCCAAGCTGACCGATGGACGCACCGCTGATCGCAGCAGTCCGTTCAACGAGGAGGACGTGGTGCCTGGCAGTCTGTCCGTGGAAGACCTGGGCTATTTTAACCAGAGCCGCCTGGCCGAGCGACAGCGCGCAGGCGCCTATTCGCTGACGCGTTTGCAGGCAGGCACCGCGCTCTACACGCTCACAGGCAAGCGCTTATCCGTGCAAGGCGTGCTGCCACGGCGGGTGGGACAAATGAAGGAACTGCGCGTGCTGGTCGGAGCCAGAGAACGGCTGCCGATGCGCTTGCTGCTGCTGCGCGTGCCCAAGGCGGTCGCCGACAAGCGGCGGGAGGACTTGCTGCGCGATGCGCAACGCCGCCAGCAGCCGATCAGTGAGGAGACCTTGTACTTAGCGGACTGGACGATGCTGGTGACCGATGTGCCTGCCAAGCAGTTGCGCTTTGAGGAAGCGCTGGTGCTGCTGCGCGAACGCTGGCAGATGGAGCTCTTGTACAAACTGTGGAAACAGCACGGCCAGGTGGATGAGTGGCACACGGCTGATCCGTGGCGCAAGCTGTGTGAACTGTATGCGAAGCTGATCGGCGGCGTCCTGCAACACTGGTTGATCGTGCTCTTCGCCTGGCACGATCCGCAACGCAGCTTGGTCAAACTGGCCACCGTGGTGCGTGATACCGGCTGGACGCTGATGGAGGCGTTGGCAGGCCATCGCCGTCTGCGCGCTGCGCTGCGCTTGATCGGCCGACGCATGCGCTCGGGCTGTCGCATGAACAAGCGCAAGAAACACCCGAATTCAGCCCAATTGCTGGAACAGGAGGCGGTCGAATGGGCCTTAAGTTGGTGCGAATAGGATGGGGGCCAGCCCCATCCCTACTATACACCGGCCTGGCAAAAGGGTTCTTCATACTATAGTAGGGGACCTTGCGGTCGCCCTCGGGGTAGGGCGGCGACCCTGTTGCCCTGGCTCGTTTAACTTGACGCTGATGGGGGAACGATCTTCGCGGCTCCAACGGCGGGTCTGATCCAGGCATTAGTGGGTGTTTACTGGCAGTGGTATCAAAAGACGCATGCTGAGGAGTTTCCGTTAGAGCATTTTGAGCAAGCGGTGATAGGGAGTGAAGAACCCACTCATCCGGCTGTCAATGAACCTGCTGTGAACGAGCCATTGCCCTGATTGAACCAGTGCTTATGTTAGGCAGACTCTGGACGATCAAAAACGTCTGAATTCAAATAACACGCCACGACTTGCACCTTGCCTTAAGAATGGATATCTTCACTAGCGCAACAAACAACAAGACTGCCTGCACAAGGCATCGCATCTCATCGCTCACCGACTGACTGAAAGGGTTGTGGTGATTGGCGACCTTTCCCAACGGCAGATGGTCATGAAGGAACAGCAAGAGAAGCACAAGCCCCTTAACCGCTTGGTGTATAATGATTGGGTACTTCACAAGTTTATGCCGATGCTCAAGTACATATGTCTGGGCTATGGGAAAGAACTTTCTATCATGAGTGAGCGGGACACATCCAAGACGTGTTCTCATTGCTCATCTATGCAGGGCAAGCCGCTATGGAAGCGGATATATACCTGCACGAACTGTGGGCTCAAGAAGGATCAAGATGAAAACAGCGCGATCAACATCTTGCAGCGGTTCGTGGCCCGTGCCGGGCCGCACACCTAGCGATCTACATGCGTGGTGCGGACGTTTTCACCGCAATTGAGTATGTTTAACTACAGAAAGAAGGGCAGTAGCATCATGCCTGAGATCGAGATAAAACTGAAAGTCAATGGACGCGAAGGAAGTTGGCGCGTACTCCCAGGTGAAACATTATTGGAGGCGCTGCATTCGCATCACCTAAAAGGAACTAAACTCATTTGTGGCACGGGCGATTGCTGTGGCTGCGGTGTGATCCTGAATGGTCGTTCTATCAACTCGTGCTGCATGCTTGCGGCACAGGCAGATGGTGCTGACTTGCTCACTATCGAGGGACTGGTGCAGGATGGGAAGCTGCATCCAATCCAGGAAGCGTTTGCCGAGGAGGGAGCCGCACAGTGTGGGTACTGTACACCCGGCTTCATCATGCGCACCTATGCCTTTTTGCAAGAGCATCCTCACCCTACTGAGCACGAGGTAAGAGCTGCGCTCGCCGGCAATATTTGTAGATGTACCGGGTATGTCAAGCCCGTTGCGGCAGTCTTAAGAGCGGCGCGATTGATGGAAAAGGCATTACTATGAATACTGAAGATATAACGCTCCCATTCCCCTCTGAGCCAGGTGCGGGTAACATCGCTGACGCCTCGCATCAACAGGCTCGCCAAATGGCGCGTACTCGCGTTGTTGGACAGAAAGAAAGGCGCGTTGATGCCCGCCCTCTTGTCACAGGCGCACCCGTCTATGCGGCCGAATATGAACAGCCGAATATGTTGCACGCGCGTATCCTGCACTCACCGCACGCTCATGCTATTATCTGCGGCATAGATAAAAGCAAGGCGCTCGCTTTACCGGGAGTGCATGCTGTACTAACGCACGAGGATTTACCTCGTGTTGCGCATAGTACCGCGGGTCAGCCGTACCCAGAAACATCACCTTATGACGCCTTCTTGCTTGATAATCGAGTGCGTTATGTTGGCGACTGGGTTGCCTTTGTTGCCGCGGAGACACCCGCCATCGCTGAAGAAGCGCTCGGCCTGATCGAGGTTGATTACGAGGTACAGCCTGCCGTATTTGATCCACTGGAAGCTGTGCACGAGGGTGCCCCCCAATTGCACGAACCAGATACGACGCATCCCAATGCTGGCAAACACAAGGGAGAGATTTATGAGGCAGCGCATAACATCGCTGCGCACGAGGTCATAGCGCATGGCAATTTTGATGCCGCCATGCGCGAGGCTGATATGATTATCGAGGGAGAATATCGCGTTCCGTTCATCTCACATGCCGTGTTGGAGCCGCATGTCTGCGTGGCCTACCTCGATGGATACGAACGTATGATCGTGGTCAGCAGTACGCAGGTACCCTATCATACGCGCCGTCAACTGGCCGCAGTCCTGCAGCTGCCGATTTCACGTGTGAGAATTGTCAAGCCGCGTGTAGGTGGTGGCTTTGGCAGCAAACAGGAAATGCTGCTGGAACCTGTCGCAGCCGCCTTAGCACTCAAAACGCATCAACCAGTACGCATCGAGTACAGCCGCTATGAGGAGTTTACGGCCGGGCGTTTCCGTCATCCGATGATTATCCGTATGCGCAGTGGCGTCAAGCGCGATGGTACATTAGTGGCTATTTCAATGCATTCTATTGGCAATGCTGGCGCGTACGGCACACACAGCTTCACTGTTACACGTAGTACGGGTCATAAAACGCTGTGCCTGTACCGTGCAAAGGCCTATTACTTCCGTGCGGATGCCGTCTATACTAATTTGCCTATCACCGGTGCAATGCGCGGTTACGGAGCTCCGCAAGGCTTTTTCGCGCTGGAGTCGCACATCGACGAGATTGCGCACCGTCTCAATATGGACCCCTTGGATTTTCGACGCAGGAATCACGTACAGAAAGGGGATTGGGACCCTATCGAAGGGGAAGAAGTGGAGGGAGTGTGGCACTCGAAGCGTCAATTCCGTTCTTGTGGATTGCCACAATGCCTGGAGCAGGGCATAGCAGCGTTCGGCTGGAATGAGCCATTCGACCGAGGCGATGGAAAACCCATTCGACGAGGACGAGGTATGGCAACAGCCATGCAGGGCAGCGGAGTGGCTAGCTTTGAACTGGGAGGAGCTTCCATCAAACTAAACGAAGACGGTTCATTCAATGTAATGACTGGCGCTACCGATATCGGACAGGGCAGCGACACTATCCTGGCTCAGATCGCTGCTGAAGCGCTGGGTGTAGGCATGGACAAGATCGTTATGCACTCGGTAGATACCGATTCCAGCGTATTTGACTATGGTTCGTATGCTTCCAGCACCACCTATATCAGCGGCGGAGGCGTGAAGGTGGCGGCTGAGGGCGTGCGCAAGCAGATTCTAGACGTAGCGGGCGATATGTTGGATTGCGCGCCCGAAGATATGTCTATCATCGACGGGGTAATTTATACCCCTCGTGGTGTCAGCCAGCTCACGATAGCAGACATCGCAAACGAAACGTTGTATGGTAGGCACCGCCAGCAGATTATGGCAAAGGGAGATTTCTGGACAGACGATTCGCCTGCCCCTTTCTTTGTCCAATTTGTTGAGGTTGAGGTGGATACGGAAACGGGCCAGGTACGGGTCACGAGGGCCGTGAACGCACTCGACCTGGGCAAGGCCATCAACCCAACGCTAGCAACGGGCCAGGTGGAGGGTGCAATTGCAATGGCGCTGGGTTACGCACTCAGCGAAGAGGTAAAATTCGACGAGCAGGGCCGAGTACGCAACCCTGGATTCGTTGATTATAAAGTCATGTCAACTCTGGACATGCCGCAAATGACGACCATCCTGGTAGAAGATACTGAGTACACAGGGCCGTTTGGAGCCAAATCGGCGGGCGAGGTGCCCACGAATGGTATGGCTCCCGCCATCGCCAATGCGGTCTACGATGCATTGGGAATACGTATTCGCAGCTTACCGATTACACCGGAGAAGATTTTGCAGGCATTAGACGAACTCAATAAATCAGGTTGTTGATGAACTAGAACCGAGGGCTGTACATGGCACAAGAGCCGCCAGAGTACTCAACAACGGCATATATTGTTATCCAGCAGGGTCCGCAGGCGGGCAAGAGGTTGGAAATCTGGAAAGATCATACGACTATTGGCCGTAGTCGTGATTGCGACATCTTTCTTGAAGATATAACTGTGCATCGCAAGCAGGCCAGTATTGTGCGAACAGCCGATGGTTTCGTGCTGCGCGACGATCATGGCAAGGGTGACAGCTTCGTGAATGAAAAATCTGTCAAAGAGCACTTATTGCAAGATGGCGATCAACTTCTGTTTGGTAATACAAGACTCATATTCTACGGACACGAAGGTACCCGTCCATTTCAACTTGCCTCGTCGAGAGGCCGTGAATTACATATCATGAGAAGCCCTGAGCCTCATAGCAGCACAATTGCTCTACTGGACCTCAAAAGCGTACGGGGAGCCAGGCGTAGCTTTGAATTGCTCTCGGATATGACTATTGGGCGTAGTCGCGAATGCGATATCTTTCTGGAAGATCTGGCTGTCAGCCGTCTCCACGCCACTATTCGCCAGATGCCCGATGGGGGATATGAAATAGAGGATCATCGCTCCGCCACTGGAACATACGTGAATGGAATGCGCATTACCCGCTACCGATTGCTCGAAGGAGATGTTGTGCAGATCGGCTCAAACAGGCTCACTTTTCAGCGTTCGTAAGCTTGAGTGCTGCCTCAATGGCCTGCATACGCAGCCCATAATAATCGATCCTGGAACCATCCGGCAGCTCAATGGGCGGTGAATATGCATGAGTCTCGCGTATGAATTGCTGCACCTCCTGCGGTACTTCTTGAAGGTGCGTATCCGGTACTTGCCGTATGCGAGTCGAAGAGATATCTCGATAGGCAGCGCTCAACGGGAGTGCATGAACGTGATTGGCGAACTGCCTGTTCTCAGGTTTATCCAATAGTTGAGTCAGTTCTGCTGATCCTGCTTCCCTTCGTGGAGCAACTAGAAACTCTGCCAGGGCAAAAAGTTCGCGGAGAGCAGCATCGCGGTCCTCATAATAGTGAGGATCAAATATTTGTACAATCTTGTCGAATCCTATCAGGAAATACAGCTTCGTCACCTGCAGGAATGAGGCAAGCACCCCTTCTGCCTGCTCCACATACAGTCCCCGATTAAAGAGCATAATCCCCGTATGGCGTAGATGGCGACGCAGTACGCTATCTAGTAAGATGATGCGATCAAGTAACAGAGGACGTTGGACACTCTCCTTATCAGTTATGTGTTTACTTATCGCCGCATAGATGTGCATGGGACCATGCAAGCGAGCAAAGTGCCATGCCTGTTTTAAGAGGGCAAGATGAGCTGTCGTTGGTGGATTGAATGAGCCCGGAAAGACAATGATTTTGCCCTCAGGCGCTGGTGAACCAGGAACAATAAGAGCCTGTGGATCTGCTTGAGGATCTAATTGATCTAGCAACAATTGCACTTGCCTGAAACGCCGAATGGTATATGAAGAGAAATGAATGTCTTTTGCGCTCGTAATGCTTGGCATACTCTGATTATATCACTGGCTCTAGACATCAGCTCAAGGATAACAAGTGCATTAACCAGCGAGATAACGACTACCTTAAAGAGAAGCTCAAAATGGCTGGTAATTAGAACAGACGAGGATTCAAGTCCCCTCGTTATCCAGAAACATCAAGAGTTGCTCACACGAAAAAACTCTTCACTCTCCTCGATCATAATTATAGATGCTCTTCTTCTTACAGTCTTCCGAGTTTAGCTCGGGAAAAATTCATGTTTTGGACGTTCATTATCTGACATCCACTCATCATTCCTTTGGCGGGCCTGCGGCCCACTATGAGAGGGGGAAGAGGTCGAGGCCACCCCGAACCCCGGCAAGGGACTCCGTCCCCTGCACCCCTGGTTTATGCGTGGATGTCAGTCATTATGCGTTGACAAATCAAGGTAATATAGGTAATGGCATAGAATGCTGAGCTAAAATGCGGATAAATAACACGAGATAGTTGTGGAGATAGGCAAGTAATGGAGAAGCTAAGAAGACAAGAAGGTGAGTTCACTCATCGATTTCTGACCAGGCTCTTCATCATTGTACTCGCAATTGTGTGTGTACTGTTGGTACCATCATCGGTAAATCTTAGCAGACCTGTGCAGGCAACTGTCAACAACAGATTACCGCCACCTTCTGCTCCTCAACAACCCATGCCGTCAGGGGAAAATTTAAATACCCTGATAGTGCGGATGACGGCTCAGACGTACATGAAAGCCCTGCTCCACCAGCAATATAATGTAATGTGGTTATTGCTCCATCCAAAGATGCAGGTGAAGTGGCCGAATGAACGGGCATTTGCGGCATTCTGGCAGTCCCGTTTCAAAGACTACACCCTCCAGGGTTTTACAATTGGCATAGTTCAGGAACTTCCCTATTGGGTGGATCCGGAGATGATGGTACAATACACCCAATTAGAAGAACTTCCTGTTTCGCTCCAACTCGTGCCCAGGAGTACTTCTCTTCACGATGTTCATCTCCCTCCAGAAGACTTGCACCCCAGTCAACTTTTCCAGAATCTTCCAATCATCATGCAATATATTGATAGTCAACGTGACAGGGATGGGCATTGGTTGATCCTTGACGGCGGCCCCGCAGATCTCGAAGCACCTATTCTGCCACCTATAACTCCTGTTAGCAGGATGGTTCATGTACCCATTCTAATGTATCACCATGTAACTCCTTTTTTTTCAACTAATCCCTTATCGGACTATATCCGTACATGGGTAGTTCCACCGGAAAGTTTCAGCCAGCAGATGGACTACCTAAAGATGCATAACTACCACACAATCACCCTTAATCAAATGTTCGATGCACTCTACTATGGAGGACCGCTCCCTTCAAAGCCCATTATCCTCACTTTCGACGACGGAGATGCAGACCACTACCAATACGCTTACCCCATCTTGTTGGCGCATCACTTCAGCGGTATGTTCTACATCATCACAGGCCAGGTAGGCTGGGCAGGCCGTATGACATGGCCTCGACTTCGCGAGATGCTTTTCCATGGGATGCAAATGGGTTCACACACTGTCCACCATGTTGATCTCGCAAGATTGTTGTCCATCTCAGAGGATGCGGTACAACAGGAGCTACAGCAATCGCAACTCACACTTGAAAAGAACCTAGGGATCATCATTCAGCAGTTTTGCTATCCATACGGTGATCCGTTCAATCGTGGCAACTGGCTACAACGCGTGAGAGTTATGACCCTGCTGGCAGCCGATGGCTATGTAGGTGCCACGACTGCCTTTGGGATGACGGGCAGTCTACAGGGGAGCCTGTACCCATTTGAGTTGCTACGTATTCCAGTTGTCGGAGGTGAGTCGTTCCAAATGTTTATGACGAGCTTGCTATGGTAGGCTGCTTATCTGCATATGTGTACATTGTACATTGTGTCACAGTCTTCTGCCTGTTAAACTCGATGTAGATACCTCATCCTTAGGGATGGGAGATATCTTCACACCCTCTATTCTGCCTGAGATGAAACGAGCTGATCGTTACGTAGTATACATGTCATCCTTAATGGATAGTTATACGTAGATATATGGCATTCTACTGTGCTGCATATTTGTTTGTGTAGTACTTTCTTTCTTTTTCTTATCTTCACACTCTATTCGGGCACAGGGAGGTACCCTCATATGCACAATCGAGAACAGGAGTTATTCGAGAAACTATTTTCCCCGCACAACCGCCGCGATTTCATCAAGCATGCTGGCGCGCTCGGCCTTTCCGCAAGCGCACTGACCGCCTTTCTTGAGGCATGTGGGAGCAGCACCAGCACTGGTTCAGGGACAACAAGTACCGGACCAAATATGGCTGGCCCCATCGATTTGCAAACGTTGATGACGAACGCAAAGAAAGAGGGTGAACTCCAAGCAATTGGTATTCCGCCGGAATGGGCTGACTATGCAGACATCCTGGCTGGTTATACCAAAAACTATGGGGTTCCAGTTTCCTTCAAAGTTGAAGCCGAATATTCTTCCGCGCAGGAACTCGTCGTCTTCAAGAACTCGAAACAGCATGCACATGGTGACATTGGAGACGTGGGCTTCAAATTTGGTCCCCAGGCTATTCAGCAGGGGCTGGTGACGCCATATAAACATGCCCATTGGGATGACATTGACGCAAGTCTCAAAGATCCCAACGGCAACTGGTGTACCGAATACTATGGCGCTCAAGCTTTCATCGTCAATACTGATATCGTGAAGAAGCCACCGACCTCTTTCCAGGATCTGCTTAACAATGACTATAAGAATATGGTCGGCATTGACGGAGACCCACGCCAGGCTAATGATGCCTTCCTGGCGGTCTTCTCGGCAGCGCTCGCACACGGTGGAAGCCTGGATAACATTCAACCTGGTATCGACTTTTTTGCCAAGCTGAAGCAGAAAGGGAACTTCACGGTAGCTCGCTCAAGCGATGCGAATATCGCCAAGGGCGAAGTAGCGATTGCAGTTATGTGGGACTATCTTGGCTTGGGTTTCCGCGATACGTTTAAGGGCAAGCCGAATTTGTCGATTGCCATTCCACTAGACGCATCGATTGCCGGCCCCTATGTCTCGATTGTGAACAAGACTGCTCCGCATCCCTTTGCAGCACGCCTGTGGATCGAGTACATCTTCTCAGATGAGGGTCAACTATTCTACTTGAAAGGTTATGCCCATCCGGCACGTTATCAGAAACTTGCAGCAGCGGGTAAAATACCTGCCAATCTTGCAGCTAAGCTACCTCCAGCATCCCAGTATACCAATGTCAAGTTCCCCAGCCTGACCCAACTGAATGCTGCTTCTGCAGTTGTTGCCCAGAACTGGGGGCCACAAGTTCTGGGCTCGTAAAGCATAGGTCCATGCAGGTAAGAGTACTGGGCACGAATTCATGTGCTACTATATAGTTAATAGTTGGCGTAAAGAATCGTGCCCCTGTACTATTTCAATACATGAGGAGGTGGTTTGATGCAACAACAGGTAGCGAGGGGGTCAGCAGATACTGCCACTGCCAAGAAACCGACCGAGGCTCCAAGGAGGGCAAGGCGGCAGGGCGGGAGAGGTTGGAGCTACACCCTTACAAGCTGGTTGGGACTTGTACCATTTTTATTGTTCTGCCTGCTCTTTGAAATCTTGCCTGCTATTATCATTATTCAGGGTAGCTTCACTGATAATAATACGGGGGCAGTCACACTGGACAACTACCAGCACATGTTCTCCCAGGCAAGCAACTTACGTGCTTTTCAAACCAGTATTTCTATATCGCTCGTGACCGCTCTACTGGGAGGCATTATTGGAGGGCTGGCAGCCTATAGCGTCTATAACCTACGCACGGGCTGGTTACGCAACTTGCTGCTCGGTTTCTCGAGTATTGCTGCAAACTTTGCGGGTGTACCACTTGCCTTTGCTTTTGTCGCCACACTCGGCGTGACAGGTTTTGTAACGGTTGCCATTCATAACTGGCTTCATGTTAACCTCTACGATCTTGGCTTCAGTATCTATCAGTTCTGGGGACTAGTTATCGTCTACATCTATTTCCAACTGCCGCTGATGATCCTGGTTACACTTCCAGCACTGAGCGCTCTTCGGCCTGAGTGGCGAGAGGCCGCTACCAACCTGGGTGCCTCGAATTTTACCTACTGGAGACGAGTGGGGCTTCCCATCTTGCTACCTTCACTCATCGCAGCCACGATGTTACTTTTTGCCAACTCCTTTGGAGCCTTTGCCACCGCATTCGCACTCGCACAGGGGAATATCAACCTAGTGCCAATCCTGATCAATTATGTTGTAAACGGCAATGTCATAGTCGACTTCGGCCTCGGCAATGCGCTAGCCGTGGGTATGATCGTCGTGCTGCTCGTAGCGGTTTCGCTGTATACGGCGATGGTTCGACGGGTCAATGTCTGGCAAGGGAGGTAACTAATATGTCAATAGGAGGTCCGAGCACAGGCATCGCACAACGAGCAACGACGGATGTTTACCCTCCACGTAAAAGTAAGTCTGTAGGTCGTCGCGGTTTTGGGCTAAATAAGATAGCGCTTACGCTTGTGATGCTCTATTTGCTCATTCCCTTGGGAGCAACATTGTGGTTTGGTCTTAACACTGGCAACGGTATAGATTTTTCCACTTATCAGAGGATTTTCAGCGATCCTGATTTCTCACAAACACTGATAATGTCACTCGAACTGGCATTTGGCGCAACCATTCTGGCAGTCGTGCTAGTCACACCAACGGCTTACTGGATGCAATTGCGCCTCCCTAGAGCGCGTCCCTTATTGGACTTTCTCACATTGGTGCCGTTTGCCGTACCCGCAATTGTCCTGGCAGTTGGACTAGTTCAAGCATATAGCGGTACAGCTACTCCTTTGATAGGCTACCTGTCTCTGGGTTTGGTTCCAGTGTTGAGTAACAATTTCAATATCGTCAATACCCCCCCATTGTTGGTATGTGCTTATGTGATCATTGCATTGCCGTTCGTCTATCGCCCGATCGATAATAGCTTGCGGGCGATCAATACGACTGTTCTCACAGAGGCAGCGTACAGCCTGGGAAGCGGCTGGTGGAGAGCTTTTCTGACAGTTATCCTACCCAACATCTGGCCTGGTATCATTAGCGCGGCATTGCTGACTTTCTCCACCGTGATGGGTGAGTTCACTATTGCCCAACTCTTCAGTATTTATACCTTCCCAATTTTTCTGAACAATGTCGGACAGAATGATCCTCATAGAGCAGCCTCATTAGCTATACTCAGTTTCATAATTACGCTGGTTTGCGTGCTCAGTATTATCCTACTCGTTCGTAGAAGACCAGTTGGCACCGAAGGCCAGGTCGAAATTGCGGCAGTGAAATAGTAAGGAGCGTATCATGGCTTTTCTTGAGCTAGAGGATATCACGAAACAATTCGGGCGCAATACTGCCGTTGACCATATCAATGTATCTGTCGAGCAAGGCGAGTTTCTTACCCTGCTTGGCCCTAGCGGATGTGGCAAAACAACCATCCTGCGCATGGTGGCGGGTTTCGAGATGCCCAGCGAGGGTACCATTCTGCTGGATGGGGAGGATATCACCCTCCTGGCCGCCAGCAAACGCCCCATGGGCATGGTCTTCCAATCCTACGCCCTCTTCCCCCACTTGACTGCTGAACAAAATATCGCCTTCGGCTTGAGCATCAGGCACCAACCCAAAGACGGCATCAAGCGTCGCTGCGCCGAATTGCTCGAACTGGTCGGACTGGCCGACAAAGGCCGCAGCTATCCCCATCAACTCTCCGGCGGCCAACAGCAGCGCATCGCTCTAGCGCGCGCCCTGGCTGTCGAACCCAAGGTACTCTTGCTCGATGAACCCCTCTCTGCCCTTGATGCCAAGGTGCGTGTCTCCTTGCGCAACGAGATCCGCCGCATCCAGCAGCAACTCAAGACAACCGCCATCTACGTCACACACGACCAGGAAGAGGCCCTGGCCATCTCCGACCGCATCGCTGTGATGGCCAAAGGCAGGATTGAACAACTCGACCATCCCGAAGAGATTTACAGCAACCCTCGCACCGTCTTTGCTGCCAGCTTTGTGGGCAGCAGCAATCAATTTCACGGCGTGTTGACCTCTGCTGCAGAGGGATTATTCCAGGCTGAACCTTACACGCTGCACATTTCCCCGCAACTAGCCCGCAAAAACGGGGAACGTATGTTGGTGCTGGTGCGTCCCGAAGAAGTGTCGATGCAGCCAGCTACAGATGGAGAAGAGCATACCAATAGCACAGGTAACCAGATGCCTGGGGTGATCGAGTTACGCACGTTCCTGGGTCCTTTCACGCGTTTCCACGTGCGTGTCAACGAGGAGACGACGCTGACGGCTGATGTGCCAAGTCAGCAGGCGCGTGACTACTTTGTCGCCCAGAAGGTGGTACTCTCGTTCCCGCCCGATGCCTGCCAGGTGTTGCTACTGGACGCACGCGAAGCCGAACTGGAGAAATTGGCTGAGGCGGAAACAGTGTAACAAGGAACGGGCACGATTCCTCATGCCCGTTCCCTATATATAACAACGCTGCATAGAAGCGGATACACCGCCCTAGCAACGTGCCACCCTACTCCTTCATCAGCCTTCGTAGCACCGTCAACAAGATACCACCATTCTTATAGTATGTCACATCGATGGGACTATCCAACCTGGCAATCGTCTGGAAGGAGAAAGTCGAACCGTCTTCCCGTGTGACTTTCACGGTCACTTCCTGTCGCGGCTTCAGGCCTTGCTCGATGCCCTCGATGTCATATACTTCTCTGCCCGTGAGTCCAATTGATTCTTTATTTTCACCTTGTTTGAACTGTAATGGCAGGACACCCATACCCACAAGGTTGCTGCGGTGAATGCGTTCGAAGCTTTCGGCGATGGCGGCACGCACTCCCAGCAGCAATGGTCCCTTGGCGGCCCAGTCACGTGAACTGCCAGAACCATACTCTTTACCGGCAATCACAAGCAGCGGTACGCCTTCCTGCTGATAGCGTACGGACGCTTCGTAAATGGTCGTCTGATCTTCATCGGGCAGGTGGACTGTATAATAGCCTTCTTTATCGGGTGTCAGGCGGTTGTGCAGGCGAATGTTGCCAAAGGTGCCGCGCACCATCACTTCGTGGTTACCACGTCGCGCTCCGTACGTGTTGAAGTCGCGCTTTTCAACGCCATGCTCGATCAGATACTTGCCCGCCGGGCTTGTTGCAGAGAAGCTGCCAGCGGGAGAGATGTGATCCGTTGTAATTGAGTCGTCAAGCATCGCCAGGACTCTCGCACCCCGAATATCCTTCACTGGCTCCGGCTCGAGGGGCATATTCTGGAAGAATGGCGGCTCCTGGATATAGGTCGAATTAGGGTCCCATTTGAAAAGCTGACCTTCGGTGTTTGGCAATGAACGCCAGTGCTCGTCTCCATCGAACACATGAGCATAATTCTGCTCAAACAATTCAGGTGTGATGGATTTAGCTACAACATCAAGTACTTCTTCCTGCGTTGGCCAAAGATCATGCAGGTAGATTGCCTCACCATTGACGTCTATCCCTATTGGTTCCTTTGTCAGGTCGATATCCACTGTACCAGCCAGCGCATAGGCCACGACTAGCGGTGGAGAGGCCAGGAAGCTTGCACGTACCTGTGGATGGATGCGCCCCTCAAAGTTGCGATTGCCACTCAGCACAGCTGCCACAACGAGGTCGTTGTCCTGTACTGCGTCAGCAACCGGCTCTGGCAATGGGCCGCTGTTTCCGATACATGTCGTGCAGCCATAGCCAACGAGGTGGAAGCGCAGGGCTTCCAGGTAAGGCAGCAGATCGGCATTGCTCAGGTAGTCGATGACGGCCCGTGACCCTGGAGCCAGGCTGGTTTTTACAGTTGGGTTCACAGAGAGACCTCGCTCGACTGCATGCTTCGCCAGCAGGCCAGCTGCTACCATCACCGAGGGATTGGAGGTGTTGGTGCAGCTGGTTATAGCAGCAATAGCAACCGAGCCATCAGTCATATGCGTCTGGGTATTACCCATAGTGACGAGAACATCTTTTCCATGCCCTTTATGCCCATTCTCACTACCACTTTTTTGACCCTTCGCCTGAGCCAGGGCCTTCTCTGCATTCTCTTTCTGAACGATGGGATCGGGGTTGGCTTGCCCACCTTCAGTTCCCAGGCGAATTAGCGAATTTTCTGTAGCGAGGTTTTCTTGCAATTCCTTGAATTGGTCAGCAAAGGCCTCGCGGAATACGCGGCGCAGGTTTTGCATTGGCACGCGATCCTGGGGACGGCGAGGGCCAGCCAGGCTTGGTTCAATGGTACTGAGGTCCAGTTCGAGTAGGTCGTCAAACTTTGGCTCCGGCACCTCATCAGTGCGGAAAAGGCTCTGTGCCTTCATGTAACGTTCAACAAGGTCAACCTGGTCGGGGCTACGTCCAGTGCTACGTAGATAGCGCAAAGTCTCGGCATCTACGGGGAAGAGTGTCGCAGTCGCGCCAAACTCGGGCGACATATTCGAGATTGTGGCACGATCCGCGAGGGTCAGATAGCTAAGGCCAGAGCCAGTAAACTCCACAAATTTGCCCACTACGCCACGCTTGCGCAACATCTGCGTAACGGTCAGCACGAGGTCTGTGGCAGTTGAACCACTCGGTAACGAACCTGTGAGGCGCACACCCATCACCTCTGGCGTGAGCAGATACAGCGGCTGACCGAGCAAGACAGCTTCTGCCTCAATACCCCCGACTCCCCAGCCAAGCACGCCGAGGCCATTGATCATCGTGGTGTGAGAATCGGTCCCGACCAATGTATCAGGGAATGCGATGGTCTCGCCGCCCTCCTCTTTCGTCATTACGACGGGTGCCAGGTACTCCAGGTTCACCTGGTGTACAATGCCTGTTCCTGGAGGCACAACCCTGAAGTTGCTAAAGGCCTGCTGGCCCCAACGCAACAGCCCATACCGTTCGCTGTTACGCTCATACTCTCGCTCAACATTACGTGTAAACGCGAGGGTTGATCCAAACATATCTACCTGAACGGAGTGGTCGATTACCAGATCGGCAGGTACGAGTGGATTGACCTTCTGTGGATCTCCACTCTTGCGTGCAACAGCTGAACGCATAGCCGCGAGATCTGCCACGGCAGGCACACCTGTAAAGTCTTGCAACAAGACGCGGGCAGGCATGAACGGGTACTCTTCCTCCGACTGCGACGCCTGTCCGGGAACCCAGCGTGCCAGAGATAAGACATCATCCTCGCTTACAAGTTCACCGCCCGCATAGCGTAACGCATTCTCCAAGAGAATTTTGACGGTAAAAGGCAATAGGTCAAGCTCTTGCACGCCTCTTTTAGAGAGCGCTTCCAATTGATAGTAAATAACTGTGCCTCTGGCACTTTTTAATGGTGTTCGGGCACCGAACACATCATTATGAGCCGTCATAGTTTCTTCCCCTGGTCATATTGATATTTGCGCTTAGTAGAAAATAGTTACCATCGCATTATATAACACTTTCAGCTCTTGACCGGTGAGGAACTGCTGGGAAGAAATTTGGAGAGGGAACCAGTTAGGAGAGTTTGGAGGAGCGTAAACGGTTAGGGCTGGCTTCACGACAGCGCTGTATATGTTAGAAGCTTCCTTTCCATGAGAGAAGACCGCACGGAGAGACAAAGATGCTTCCCTATCCGGCTTAGAAGATGATAGATATTCAGGTCAATACATTCGTTCTCACAGCCTGGTCCCGGTTCCATTCTATGAGTATATCGACCCATTATCATCTATATTCAACGAACCTTTTCGGGAAAGGGGAAAGCGCTGGGGACACCCCAGACCCCGCCAGGGGAGGACCCCTGGACCCCCGCCTAACAGGTTTCTTGATTTTGCACTAAGCAACCAGCGCTCAGATTGGGGCTGATATCAAATCCGTTGAACAGTAGGTGTGTGAGCAGCTCCGGCCCCCGGCGAAGGCAAGCCTCGCCGCTACATTTCCAGGAGGCGTCAATAGGATTTGACGTGAGCAGCTGTGAAATGCTGCATCCCATCATTTCGAAAAAGGCAGAGATAGTTCTACTTTACAACCTTCACCAGAAGAAGAATTGATCGCGAGCGTTGCACCAATCAGCATAGCACGTTCGCGCATGCCAACTAAACCTAAACCACTTTGTGAATGGTGGCTGATATCGAGGAATTGTTGAGCAGAAAATCCTTTACCGTTATCACATACGGTAAGTTGTAATAGATGCGGAAAGTACCTGAGCTCAATACTGGCCTGAGTAGCTTGAGAATGCCGCCAAATATTCGATAAAGCTTCTTGAACGATACGGAAAATCGCAATCTCGGCTTCAGGTGTAGTGGGACGGATAAACCCGGCACATGTAAAAGCGCAGGGAATGCCTCGGCTGGAGGAGCTATCGCTCAGCCACTCTAAAGCAGCACGCAGGCCAAGATCATCCAGCACAGATGGGCGCAGGTCGCGACATGCACGACGCACACCTTCCAGCGTGCGGTCAGCCATATCTTGCAAATTCTTGAGCCAGCGTGCATCTTTCGCTGGGAGATCGAGTTTACCTATTGCACGGCCAAGGCCATCCAGCCCCAGGGAAAGAGCTATGAGCGCTTGTGCTGTATCATCGTGTAACTCTCGTGCGAGGCGGCGGCGTTCCTCTTCCTGTACACGTGTAATCAGGGAGGCATAATCACGCAATTCATCCTGCCGTCGTCTGGCACTTCTGAGATCTTGCAAGGTACTTTGCAGTTCATCCGTCCGAATGGACAGTCGCGTGCTGATCAAGGCTAGATAGTAGATCGCAAAAAGCGGCACAAGAAAAAAGAGCCACGCGAGTTCAGCAGCAAGGTCGTCAAAGATATCCACAACAGGTAAGAGTGGTCCCACACTCAGCACTAATACCTGGAAGCGCAGCACTGATGACTGCAAATATTCTTGCCATGCCACTTTTAGACCGGAATGATTCGTTTGCAAGATAACAGGAAGTGAAAATGCGATGATCAATAGAGTCATAACCACCGCACCCAGTATAGAGCCAAGAAATTCCTTAGACTCAGTGAAAGGACCGGGGTGATTGACTATAAGGTTTGGGTGCGGTCCTGCAATCCAGATATAAACAACGCTGGAAAGCAGTGCGATTAGGCCAGTGCTTGCAATGCGATAGCAGGCCTCCGTCCAGGAAACAAATCCTCGCAAGAGCGTAAAACCTTGCAATATCGTTTGTGTAACTAATGCAAGTAGCACTGCGGCTGGCGGACCAATTAATACTCCAGCAGCAAGATAAAGTGGGGCCGTCAGATCAAAAAGGAAAAGAAAACGCCATGAGGTTCGAAGACGATGACGCAGAAGATCTGTCTGCGCCGCTTCTAACTTCAGTAAGCGCAAAAGTAGAAGGCGTCCTAACATAGCAAGCAATATCGAAAGGATGAGCAGGCTATAGATTGCTCGGGGACCATAGAGGTTAGGAGCTGGTTGGTAGTTGTAGAGCGACCAGGTCAGCAGACTAAGTGCAAGACCCAGAGAGAAGATGGCCACAATGGGCTTCAGACGGGGAAGCCCCATTAGCTTGATGATGTTAACATTACTATGTATCATACGTATCCTGCAAGGATATCATGCCCTGGCGCAGGGCAAGCAAGACTGCTTCAGTGCGAGAGCCGACCTGCATTTTCATAAAAATGTTTGCAAGGTGACTATGCACTGTTCGGATACTCAATCCCAGCCGGCGCGCGATTTCTTTGTTCGGCAACCCTCGCGCCGCCAGGCGCAACACATCAAATTCACGTTCGCTCAGGAGATCAGTCGACCGCTGGACGGCATCAGTACGGGCAGACAGCCGCCGCATGATTTTTTCTGTCAGAGACGGTTGTAAGACCGATTCGCCACGCGAAACTGCCCGGATAGAATTGATCAATTCCTGTCCATGCACATTTTTGAGTAGGAAACCAGCAGCTCCAGCCTCAAGCAATGCCATCAAGTATGGTTCATCATCATAAGCCGACAATACCAATACAGCAGTTTCGGGACAACACACTTTAATGGCACGGGTAGCTTCTATTCCGCCTATGCCTGGCATAGCGATATCCATAATAGCGATATCCGGATGCAGTCTTTGAGCAGCATCTACAGCTTCCTCGCCGCTGGCAGCTTCCGCAACGACCTCAACGTCGTTCTCCGCATCCAATAAGCGACGCGTACCCTCACGTACAAGGGCATGGTCATCTGCGAGCAGTACACGAATTAAATGGCTCTGCTCCTGGTCACCATTGCCCAAACTAGGGATAGCTTCTGTATTCATACCGGCGATATCTCTTTGTCCCGATGGTTCATCTAACATCATGCAGTTGTTTCTCGCTCTCTCATGAGGTCTTACAGGGGATAACAATCCAGCGGATAGGCTTGCATTCTCCCCCTATATTCCTGACTATAGTACAATGAGAGAACTACTGCTACGGTATTTCTGCTTAATAATTATGTCATGCTCCTACTCTAAGGAGCAAACTTTTCACCTGGTTGGGTATTATGTAATTAGAGCCGATTCTATCATCACTACGTTTGTCAGTGGACGCAATCCGCGCCAAAGAACAGGTTCAGGGGTCTGCAAGAGACTTTTCTTCAAAGGTATCGTGTTTAGTATGCTCTCATGAGATCGATATAGGGTTATGTCTCTCATTGACAAAGTATACATCTTTTCGCTAGAGTAGAGTTAATAGTAACTATTCAGGTTTCTTTTCTCTTACACCGCCTCCGGCGGTAGGGTGGGGGAGGAAGGCGGGGCCACCCCGCACCCCGCCAAGGGGCCTTGCAGGCCCCTTGGAACCCCCTGCTGAATAGTTACAGTTAATAGGCTGTATAGCAATTTACTAAGATATCAATGTGTATGTTTTGAAGGGGTGCCGGTTATATGGGGATGTGCCTGGATACAGAAGATTGCGGATTTGAAAATCGGGATACGGCTCGCTTCTGTGCTAAGTGCGGAATCCCGACACAGGGCGCATTATTGCAGGGTCGCTATGAAATCCAATATCTGGTAGGCAAAGATCGCAGTACTGTAACATTGCGTGCGACGGATCGTCACAAAGGACTATCAGTAACCGTACGTGCTCTTCTGACAGATAAGATTAGCGCGGAAGAACGTGAGATCTTCCTGCAAGACGCAGAACTGGCGGTTGCGCTCTCAAGCCGCATCGATGAAGCTGGCAGTATACGCGTTACAGATTACGGGCAAGACGGGCCTATAACATTTCTGGTGAAGTCTGAACTAGATGACGTGACTGCGAAGCATTCCGCCAAACCTCACATGACGGCACGCGTCGGCAGCGACATATTTCAACCTTCGCAGTTACCTAATGATGATTCGGAAGATGATACGTTACCAGAGTTGCGATCTGCCATTTCCAAAGAACACGATGGCATAGCAAGGCAAGTTCCTCAGCAGGCATACATGCACCAACCCCAACGAGATTGGTTGGCCGAGGGTGACCGAGCCTACGAGTATGGGAATTATGAAGATGCGCTCGCCTCCTATGAAGCCGCATTAGCCAATAACATCGTATCTGCGGAGGTGTGGACTGGCACAGGAGCAGCATTACTGCACCTTGGACGTGCCGAAGAGGCCCTTATAGTATATGATCAAGCGCTCTCAATGCGACCAGATGACCCAGACCTGTGGAATTCACGTGCAAATGTGCTGCACGAACTGCGCCGTTACGATGAGGAGATGCATTGTTACGACCAGGCCCTGGCACTAGATCCAAATTACGTGTTCGCCTGGAGCGGTCGTGGTATGACCTTGGTTGAACAGAATCGCCCTGAAGAGGCCTTGCTGGCATTTGACCAGGCGCTTGTACTCGACGCAACACAAGGAGTGATCTGGCAGGCCATGAGTGATACCCTCTACAGTCTGCATCGCTACGAGGACGCGCTACTGGCCATAGACCGGGCACTTGATCTCGACCCAGACAATGCAGCTATGTGGGATATCAAGGGCAACATCTTGCGCCGCTTGCAAAGCCCCGACAAGGCCTTGCTTCTTCATGAACACGCAACCCTGCTTGCCCCAAATAACGCCATCGCATGGTTCGACAAGGCCAACGATCTCCGTGATCTAAAACGCTACGCTGAAGCGCTGGTGGATTACGACCAGGCACTCTCACTCGACCAAACGCTCGCAAGCGCATGGTATAATCGAGGGAATGTTTTAGCAGCGATGCGCATGTACGAGGACGCCCTTGAATCCTATGACCTGGCGCTACAGTATGATGATGGGTTGATCTCAGCCTGGTATAACAAGGGTAGCCTGCTACACGAGTTAGGACGTGATGAAGAGGCGTTGGAGGCCTTTGATTATGCCCTGGCTTTAGACGCTCGCTACAGTGCTGCCTGGAACAATAAAGGGCTTTCACTCTTTACGCTGGGTCACCTGAATGAAGCATTGGTGGCCTTTGACCAGGCAACATTGTTCGCACCTAAGGAAGCGGATGCCTGGTATAATAAGGCTATTGTACTCCAAAAATTGGGCAGATCCGATGAAGCTCTTTCGTGCCAGGAATGGGTTCGTAAGTTGGAACAACAGCCGAGCATGTAAAGCACTTTTATCTATAGAGGAGTAGGAATGCGACGTTGCGCCGATTTGGCTGACTGCGGAAACGAAAATCGGGATAGCGATCAGTTTTGCCGTGTGTGCGCATTACCTTTACTAAGTACTGCGTTGGCCGGGCGATATGTGGTTGAAGCGCTAATCAGTAAGGGTGGCTATGCGGCTGTTTTTCGTGGTGCAGATCAAAACCTATCCCGCCGCATTGCGATTAAAGTGCTCTTGCCGAACAAGACCACCCCTACTGAGCAAGAGCACTTCTTGCGCGAGGCTCGTATCGCTGCTACTCTGGATCACCCGAACATTGCCCCAATCCTCGACTATGGCAAAGATGGGCCCAGTGTTTTCCTTGTCATGCCGCTTTACACTGCAGGATCCTTGCGCACCAGGCTAGCAGTCGTCAACGGGCCGCTGCCAGCAGCAGAGACCATCAATAACTTTCATCAATTAGTGGGTGCTTTGCACTATGCACATACCCGCCCGCGCCCTGTAATTCACCGTGATATTAAGCCTGAGAATATACTGATCCACCAGGAAGATCGTCGCCTGGTTATCACGGACTTTGGTATCGCACGCTCACTAGAGCCAGGAGCGCGAGTCGGGAAGACGATTACGGTACGGGGAACTCTTGGATATATGGCACCGGAGCAGACCAGCGGCGTGGTCGATCCGCGTAGCGACCAGTTTGGTTGCTCAGTGGTACTGTATGAGATGCTTACAGGTTACAATCCTTTCGATGCGCATGGTGGACCAATCCTTCTTCCATCCATGTTCAATAGAGATTTACCCCCGGCCCTGGATACAGTGGTATTACGAGCACTTGCAACACGCCCTGAGGATCGCTTCGCCGATATGCTGGAGTTCATGTACGAATTCGACCAGGCTTCCCGCCCAAGTTCAGGCTTGCGAGTTCCAGCACGAAACGCGCAACTCGATGCGCGGAAGACTTCCATAAAACGCCTTGCTACAAATTCCCCTACACCGGATTTACAGGTTGGAAGCGAAAGAGGAGACTCCTCGGTTCGTCAGCAAGCAGTAAGGAAGAATACAAGCGGGAGCGTGCGCGAGAAATGCCAGGAAGGTGATCAATACCTCAAGCAACAACATTACTCTCAAGCCCTACATGCCTACGAAGAAGCGTTAAGCATTGAGCCGCGCAATTTTTATGCATGGAATGGCAAGGGAACGGCGCTTTACAGCCAGGGCAGTTACAAGAAGGCCTATGATGCCTATCAGAAAGCTATCGAAATCGAGCCTGAGAACCCTGTCGTCTGGGTAAGCGCAGGGCTTGCATTAAAGCGCCTTCAGCGTTATCAACAATCACTAGTTCATTTTGAACGAGCCTTGACCATAGATCCAAAGTATATCGCCGCCTGGATCGGCAAAGCCGATACGGAAATGGATATGAACTTGCCAGAAGAAGCCATTGTTTCTTATGAGCATGCCCTGACCTATGATCAGAACAGCTTCCAGGCCTGGAACGGTCTGGGTAATGCACGTTCCTTTTTGCGCGATTATCCAGGAGCCGTCGATGCTTACAGTCGCGCGCTGCTGATCAACCCGCGCAGCGCTGTCGCCTGGTGCAACAAAGCAGAGGCACTTGTTCGCTACGGTCATAATCGCGCAGCGCTAGACGCACTCAATGAAGCGACCGAACTTGACCGCAACTATACACCTGCCTGGATACTCAAAGCGGATGTCTATGAAGCGCTGGGCAATCGCCAGGAGGCGCAAAAGGCACGCAAACGGGCTAAACCGTGGGGATTGATGAATTAATATTGAGTCGCCCTCTACCCGCAAGACGAATTATGAGTCATCATCCATACGTTTCAATCGTTCCATAAAGCGACCACGCAAGGATTCAGACATGGCTATACCTGTACCACTATGGCGAAGCATGATGATCTCAGCCATGATGCAGAGGGCGATTTCTTCAGGGGTGCTGCCACCAAGGTCCAGGCCAATGGGGGCACGCACACGGGCCAGCTTTTCGGCAGGTACGCCCTCTTCGTGTAACAGCTTGAAGACAGCCCAGACACGCCGCTGGCTACCGATCATGCCGATATAGGCAGCCGGGGAATCAATGATGGCGCGTAATCCCTGGACATCGTGCGCATGAGCGCGTGTGACAAGCACGATATGGGTGCGCGGCGTAATAGGATAATTTCTCAGGACTGACTCGATATCACCTACCAACAATTGTTTCGCATCAGGAAAGCGCTCGCGGCTGGCAAATGACGTGCGATCATCGGTCACGCTCACGGAGAAGTTCATCAGGTGAGCAAGCGCAGCAAGTGGCGCTGCGATGTGCCCAGCACCTGCTATCAACAAGACTGGATTGGGAACAAATGGCTCAATGAAAATCTCTGCCCATGTATTACTTGGGCCAGGTACATTTTCAATGTGTGGTTTAGCCCCTACATTTTCAATATGTGATTTAGTTGACCGGGCTGGCGACTGGGCTGGTAACCGAGCGACCGCGAGGGTCGCCCCTACATTTTCGATGTGTGGCTTGCCTGTTGAGATGGCCTTGTGGGTGGCCTCGATAAGTTGAGGGGTAAGTCCGGTGGGGGGATCAGGAAGCGTCAGGGTGCCGAATGTTTCGCCATTTTCATGCACGAGCATCTGTTGACCTACGTAGGGACGCCATGCGCCACCTGCATCAATGATGGTAGCAAGCGCAATTGCCTGTTCACCTTCCAGAGCGTCATTAATGGCCCGGGCAAAGTCTTGCATGCTTGGTTGTCCGGCATGCAGTTCGTTATGCCAGGGCTGAATAAACACATCAAAAATACCACCGCAGACACCCTGGCTCTCCAGAGCAATCTCTTCGGTGAGATCAACCTGTACCACGTTGGGACGCTGTGTGTCGATCACGTTAAGAGCGCTGCGCCATACTTCGGCCTCACCACAGCCACCACCGACGGTGCCACTGATCTTACCGCCACGATGCACGAGCATCTTCGCCCCCACCTCACGCGGAACGGAGCCTTTACGCTTGACGATAGTTGCCATAGCGACAGTTTCGCCGGATTCCAGGTCGCGTATGATTTCCTGAAAGAGTTCTCGCACGTTGTGATTCCTTGTTGCTTACACCTGGCGGGGGTGCTTAACCTGGAGGATCACTCCCTATAGCCCATTGCCACTAGGCTTTCGCCATTTTCATCTTAATCCTACAATACAACTAACTTCCTTCCTTATTGTATAATAGCAGTTACCGTTTTACTAATTCGTACTTTTCCACCCAGTGAGAGGCCAGTTATGAATTCCGATCAAAAGTCACGTATCCCGGTTACTCCAGGCGCAATGGAAAGCCTCCGACTGCCCGCTGAAGTTAACCTCTCTCCTGATGGCCAGCATGCCGCATTTGTCGTGCTGGAACCCGTTTCTGATCGGCCTAGACGCCAGGGGCGTATCTGGATTGTTGATACATCTAGCGGTGAGCCTCGTCCTTTAACAAGTGGTCCACGAGATGATAGTTGCCCGCGCTGGGCACCAGACAACACGAACCTTGCATTCATCTCCAAAGAAGAGGGAGAAGGAACTAAGGGCAAGGGGCAGCTTTACCTGATATCAGCCCAGGGAGGTGAGGCTAAACAAGTCTGCACGATGCCCAATGGAGTAAGTGACCTGACATGGTCACCGGATGGCAAGCGTATCGCTTTTCTTTCGAGGGAGGGAGAAGAGCTAAAGAGTGACCCTCGCATTGTTACACCTGCACGATATCAACGTCTTTGGACGGTCCGCCCTGATTATGGCATCGCAGAACCCGTGACGCCCGAAAATCTAACAGTGTGGGAATATGCCTGGTCACCTGACAGCCAGCAGATCGCCCTCTATTTTTCTATAGGGCCTGATGATACGGATTGGTATCGCGGACAGATTGGCATTGTCCCTGCCGTAGGAGGTGCGGTTCGCCAGGTAGCACAGTTAACGCGCCAGGCCAGCGCTATCACATGGTCACCAGATAGTACACGCCTCGCTTTCATTTCGGGTGAATGGAGTGATCCATGTCGAGGTGGTGGAGATGTCTTTGTCCTGTCATTAACGAGGGGTAACGAACAGCCGCGCAACCTTACATTGGGCATCACGTTCAGTCCTAGCTGGTGTCGCTGGTTGCCTGACGGTCAGCGCTTGCTGTATGTAGGCTGGGATGGCGTAACACAGCGGATTGGTATGCTCAATGAAAATGACGGCATAATAACGCCGCTGGTGAAAGATTTCGTGATGGATAATTACTGGCCTCATCTCTCGACGACTCCTGACCTGCGTTGCTTTGCTACAACCCACTCCGATCAGCAGCATCCTCCCGATGTCTGGTTCGGTGAGTTTAAATGGCAGGGGGATTCTGCCGCTGATATCGCTTTAAAACGCCTCTCACGATTGAATCCGATCGCCGAAGAAACCTTTGCATTGGCGCCAAGTGAGCGGATCAGGTATGAAAGTGTAGATGGCTGGCAGATCGACGCGCTCTTTACGCCTCCACTTGTTCGACCGGGCAATGCTCCACCACCCCTGGTTGTTTATGTACATGGTGGGCCCTCATGGGCCTTTCTTGACGATTTCGGCAGCCAGTGGACACAAATGCTGGCTTCGGCCGGCTATGCTGTGCTGCGGGCAAATATTCGTGGCAGTTGGGGACGCGGAGTAGCCTTCGCTGATGCAGTTGTATGCGATATGGGTGGGAAAGATTTCCAGGATCTCTTATATGGCGTCGAGTACCTGGTCGAGCGCGGCCTGGTAGATGGCAAGCGGGTCGCTATTGGGGGAGGCAGCTACGGGGGTTTTATGGCTGCCTGGGCAGTGACACAGACTACCCGTTTCAAGGCCGCGATCATGGTAGCAGGCGTCTCTGACTTTCACAGCTTCCATGCGCAATCAAGAATTCCTGATTGGGATGTGCGCTTCCTGGGCGGCAGCCCGTTGGAACATCCTGAACTCTATCGCGAGAGCTCAGCCATTACCTATGCCGCGCGAGTGAAGACGCCAACGCTGATTCTACACGGCGAAAACGATGAGGATGTCCCGGTCAACCAGGCATACGCATTTTATCGTGCGCTACGCGAGCGCAATGTTCCCGTCGAGTTAGTGATCTACCCACGTGAAGGTCACGGCTTACGCGAACGCGACCACCGCAAGGACTGCGAGGAGCGGATACTAAGCTGGCTGGAGCGGTACTTGTGAACTGTGCCTGCCTGAGCAAATCGCAAATATTGACAAACGAGCAGTTCAAATCGGAATGAAGAATTCCCGAACATGTGCTGAAAAGCGGTAAAGCCACACTAACTTGTGAAAGAGGGGGAAAGGCTTGAAAACTGAGACAGTCCGCGGCATGCTGTGCATATGGAAACAAACACAGAGCCGATGGACCCGTCAGAGCAATTTTGCCCAAATCTGGCGTGTTCGGCAAGAGGACAAAGAGGACAGGGCAATATCATCATTCATGATCGCAAGCTGCAACGCTACCACTGCAAGAACTGTAAACAAACCTTTAGCGCGAGGCTAAGTGCTGGCTCTTTTAGCAGAATGCCGTGAAATTGTGACGGTTTCTTAATATAAAGCGGCATGTTTGTGATGGCCTTGTAAGATCAATCCTCTACACTTCAACACATTGTACGACCCGCGCCAATGGGGGCGTCGGTAGTCTCATGAAAAAACTTTCCCATTCGCCTAATCAAGGAAGCCATACTATACATAGTAAGGGGGATACCGTGAATAAGTACTTGCTACGTGGGGCTATTGCCATAGACTTAGTTGTCTTCTACTTTCTCCTCGTCTTAGTTGTCTTCTATTTTCTCCTCGGCCTGGAACCTGTTCGCTGGATGGCCGGCGTGTTTACTGTTCTTATGCTCGTTCGTCTTGTAGGATTACAGTTAACCAGGCCAGAAAGAGCATTTGCAAGGCGCACACATGAACGACTAAGTGACAGCGTAGCCGCTCTGCTGGGTTTATCTCTCGCTACCATAATAATGCTCACCATTGTTGCCGGTATTTACCTGTTCATGCGTTTCGGCTGGCTGACGGCACTGTTGTATGCCGTCCTCTCTCTTGTCATTGCTAGCATATTTGAAGCATCCTACGAAGCGTTTGAAACTTCGGAGACCTCAGGAGCCTAGTGCAATCATATCCGACGAGTGGCGGCTCACCGTGCAAAGGTAGGAGCGACCCTTGCGGTCGCCCGGTTAAGGTAGAAGCACACTACACGATGGTATGGTGAAAAACCGTGAAAATCACGCTCAGTTCACCGGACCTCCACCGCTTAATGTGGCTGTACCGCGGCAGCCTCTCTCCCTCAACAATACCATCGAGCAGGGAAATTGCGAGGTTTTGGCTCCTCCCATTGGCTTTGTTGCTCTATCCTTGACTCGTGTAGGTGATCTCGTAGAGACTACCATCATCGATGGCGTAGACTACATGACGTAATTGGTCATAGGTGTTATAGAATGACGTGATATCAGCCACATGTGCTAGAGCTGAGGATGTGAGCTGGGTGCTTCTCATATTGCCGCCGTAGGTATCGTAAGCGTGATCTTCCAGCAAATTCGCCTGGGTAAGCACAACAATATGTCGGTAGTTGGTATCGGAACTAAAGAAGGCGGTCACATTCTGTACTCGCTCGTTAAAGGTGGTTCTCACATAGACATCGTCCTGACCAAGGATAGATCGGGGAATATGCTGCTCGTCAGGATAGTCAATGTCGTAGACCTGCCCAGTATCATTTCGAGCGACGATGATGTGACGAGTGTTGGGGTTCGCGTCATCAGAGAGAAAACCACTTATCGAGGCGACCTGACTGTCGGTGGGTGGTATCGTGATACCTATGCCGTTCGGTGGATGATGCGCATTCCAGGTGATATCCACGGGATTTCCCATACGATCTACAATCACCACGTGACGCAAGTTATCGACAGGTGAGTAGAAGCTTGCCATTCCTTTTTTCGGATCAAAGCTGCTGATCTGATAGCGCATGTCGTTTCTATTGGGCGATTCGCCTAGATTGTAGTAAAGTTCATGCGGTTTGCCATCATTGGTGCCGACGATGGCATGGTGGTAATTGTCATCAGGTGTAAAAAAACCTGCGATAGTGACCAGACTGTCGCCGAAGTGTCCGTCGAGCCTTTCAGCAGGGGGATGATACCCAGGTGCTAACTCATTTGGGTCCCAATGCACTTCGTACACATAGCCGTCTTTCGCAGCAACGATCACATGCTGCAAGTTGTTATAATCGGTGTAGTAGCCGGCTATGAATCTGATGCCGTTATTAATGCTCGTAATGTAATTTGGTCCACTTACCATGCTGCTCGCTCCTTTCTTTTTGCAAGCTGCTCGCTCCTTGAAAAAACAAGCTCATTGTCTGCCCGGATGAGAGGTTCGCGGCAAGTATCGACCTGATTGACATCGGTATGACAGCTCGTTCTTGCTGCTTGTGGGTTCCGGGTCAGCATGAAAAGGGTAATAGGTGCAGAGAGAGCCATACGTACTCTATGGAGAATATAACTGAAAAACACAACAAATACACCGGTAAAAATACCTACTCAAAAGATAGTGGTACGACCCCACTACTCAGTGAAATTGGGGGGAAGGATTGAAAAAAGTGAGCAAGTGATAACGGCAGTACCGCTGCTGGCAAAATTGATGATGGTTTGTCCACTGTTAAAACTGCTGGTGACAAGCCGCGAGGCATTAAGGCTTCGCGAGGAACATATATACGTCGTGCCATCTCTTGACCTGCCTGACCTGAAACAATTACCTGCAAAGGAAAGATCACACAACAAGACAGTTGAGCTGCTTGTTGTATGATCTTTCCTTATCGCGTTTAGCCGAGCTCGACATCGGCATAGCGGAACTGGACCAGACTGATGACCAGCAGCACAATCGCCACGCCGGTCATGCCCAGGAAGTTGCCCCAGTTCACGCCGAGGAAAATCGGGTTGCCATACAGGTGGAAGATGGAGAGCGACAAGACCCAGCCGGGAAATTGGATATTCCCTTCGAGCAACTCCTCCAGGAAGGCCAGGACGAGATAGGCGGTCACGATGCCCAATGGGCGAGCTGTGCCCCAATGGTGATCGCGAGCCAGGTTAGGACAGGAGCCAGTAGGACCACGAGGACATTGGCGCCGAAGCGTTCCAGCAGGATGCGTGCCCGCGAGTTCGGAGTGCCCAAAATCAGTTCCAGGCGTCCGTTTTCCAGGTCCGCGGACCACTTTAAGGCCAGGGTCAGCGCAAAGATCACGACCAGCGCCGGCAGGAACGTGAAGAGGAATGTGCCCAGCAACGCGGCATTGGTGTTGGTGGGGGTGTCGAAAAAGAGTTGTTGCAGCCAGGGTGTCTCTTGCACGATTTTGTAGAACTGCTGCTGGATGGTGAGAGCAAGGAGCAAGCAGTAGACACAAAAGACCACGATGCCGAACAGCCACCAGAAGGAAGACCAACCCTCTGCGAAGAGGGTGTGCAAGCTGATGGAGCGCGTTGAGGCAGCTCGCTCGGCTCGGCTCAGACTGCGCAGCGCCTGCTGTTGGCCGTTGGTCTGCTTGCGCTGCCACGCGAATGCCGGCCTGCCGATATCACGCCTGGCGAAGAGGATGAGACTCGCCCCCACGCAGAGTACGGAGAGACCCAGCAGGAGCAGCGCCACCACAGGTTGATCATGGAAACTAGGAATGAGCGGCCGGTTGAGATTGTAGTAATAGAACGGCGAGAGGTACTGCACCCAGCTGCCATTGACCAGACGTCCGGTGATATCCAGGAGCAAGGCCAGCAGCAGCAGGCCGCTCGTCCAGCCTGCTGCCACGCCGCGGCTGGTAGTGAATTGGGAGAGCAGCAGCGCGAGGCTGCAAAAGAAAAAGGCCAGCAGGCTCAGGTTCAGCCCCGCCAAGAGCGCCCTGACCACATCGACGTGCCCACCAAAACGGGCCTCGCCAGCCACTGCACCCAGCGCGAACAGCACCGCGATCAGGAGCAACGCGATACAGAGCGCACTGACCTTCTCCAACAGCAGGCGGGTGCGTGGCTGCGGCATGGCGAGCAGCACATCTAGCGTGCCGCGTTCCTCCTCCCCGCGTACCAGGCGAGCTCCAGCCAGGATGGGCCAGAAGCTGAACAGGAGTGGCAAGAAGGCTCCCATCCATCGAAAAGTGATAAACCCCTCGGGGGTCTGGATGGCGTAGGGATCGCCGAGAAAGCGGAAGAGCGGCGCGAGGCTGGCAAAGCCCGCAAGCACAGCCGGTGTGGCCGTGGCGAAACCGACGGCCATGAGCCCACCCAATCCGAGGCCCCAGCCCAGGATGGCCACGCGGTAATCTCTGAGCGATTTGCTCCACATGCTGCGAAACATCGTACACCTCCTATCTGGCAAGCGTGGAAGGCATCTGCTCCGGCTCATAGAAGCGCAGGAAGATCTCTTCCAGCGAAGGCTCGTGCGTATCAATATTCGTGGCGTGATGCTCTCCCGCGATGTGAATGATCTCGGTCAATGCACCCTGGACGGTCAAGTGTAAGGTGCGCTCATCCGCGCCCTGAGCCACGCTGACCACGCCCGCAACATGCTTGAACCAGTCTACAGAGGCTGGGCCGGGAAAGCTGATCTCCACATCATGCTGGTGGATGTCTTTGAGCGAGGAAACGTGATCGATCTTGACCAGCCGTCCCTCACGGATGATCGCGACGCGGTCGCAGGTGTGCTCGACCTCGGGTAGAATGTGCGAGGAGAGGAAGACGGTGCGTCCATCTGCGCGCACCTCAGCGACCATTTGGTAGAATTCCTGCTGGTTGAGTGGGTCCAGTCCGCTAGTGGGTTCGTCCAGGATGAGCAGGCGTGGCTTATGCATGAAGGCCTGCACCAGCCCCAGCTTCTGTTTGTTGCCGTGCGAATATTCGCGGAAGCGTTTGCTGGGATCCCACCCCAGGCGCTCCACGAGTTCGCGCACGTAGGCCTGGTCCACCCCGCCACGCAGGTGGCCCAGGTACTCGATGATCTGCGCACCGCGCAGGCCGGGATCGAAGGCGAATTCGCCGGGCAGGTAACCGACCAGCTTTTTGACCTCGGTGGACTCTTTCCAGCAGTCCAGCCCGCCGATCGTAGCGCTGCCGCTGTTCGCGTGCAGCAGGCCCATCAACACGCGCATGGTCGTAGTCTTGCCCGCGCCGTTAGGGCCCAGGAAGCCAAAGACTTCGCCTTCCTGAATAGCGAAGGTCACATCGATGATGCCCCGGCTCTTGCCGTAGCTTTTGGTGAGTTGGTTGGTTTGAATGACCGTAGACATCTGTTTTTCCTCCTTAGAACAGCCAGAACGATCGATTTCCCGCTCTTCTGGCCCGTACGAGATTTCTCGTGAGAGAGTGTAAATTGGAAGACAGCCCTTGCTGTCCCTGCAAGGCGATTGAGCAGGTAAATACGCTCCTTTCTACGGCTTCGTCTCTGGGAGATCGACCATCATGCCTGCGACGACAATGGCAGCGATGTACTCTCGTGCGCGTGCGAGCGCTGCGGCAGAGGACAAATCTTCACCTGGGAGAAACATCTGATACAGGGGAAGAAAGGCGAGATAGGACTGGCAAATCTGCGTGGCCATAGTAAGCTGGACCAAGGGAACGAAATCAGATCGGAGCAGTCCGGCACTCCTTACCTTGTGAAAGAGCGTCTCGAGCCGGTCAAGATCCTCGGTATTCAATTGTGGGACAATCTTTGCGTACGTCTGCCAGCCCTCAGCCATCTCCCAGAGCAGCATGCGCACGAAGCGCGGATGTTCGAGCAGGTAATCAAAAAGCGTTTGAACAATCGTTTTGAGGAATGCCTTGAGCGTGTGAGTGTTGGAGGCAATGGTTTCATCCTCAAGCAAGGGTGCGAGCATGCGCGCCCGTAGTTCAATTATTTCTCTGTTAGCACGCTTGAGTACCTCTGCATAGAGGCCGAGTTTATCGCCAAAGTACTGAAAGAGCAGGCTTGAGTTATAGCCCGAGGCCTTCGCGATAGCATCAATACGTGCCCCATCGAAACCGTGTTCCGCGAAGACCGCTTCTGCCGCTTTGAGAATCGCTTCCCGCGCACCCTTGGCATCATGTGCCCGGCCGCGTCTAGGTTCAGGCTCAGACATGCTTTTCTCATCTCCTTTCTGAACTAATCAGTTAGTTATATAACTAACTGATTAGATTGTAATATTGTAATCGGGAATGGTGAGGATGTCAAGAGGAAAGATGTGACTCCCCTGAAAAGCTGAGAGATGTGATAGGATGAAGAGTAGGAACATTTCTTCCTCAGAAACACGGAGTGAGCCCTACCAACGCCGTGTGTTGCTCTTTGCTGCAACCCGTCCAATCGTGCCTCATCCGCCTCCTCCACGAGAGCCGAGGAGGCGTTTACCGTTTGCATTGACATCGAAGGGAGGATCCATTATGCAAGAGGCTGGGGTGTCGTTCCTGACCACCTGGCAAACCTTTTACGTCATCATCGGCTCCGCTGCGGCGACGCTGACGGGCTTGATGTTCGTGGTGGCAACCTTGATCGCGGGGGTGCGGGTGCGAGTGCAAGTGTCGACGTCGAGTGAGGCGTTTGCGACATTCAACACGCCCAACGTCCTGCATTTTTGCGCTGCGCTGCTGGTCGCCGCGATTCTCAGTGCACCCTGGCAGGCGCTCTGGAATGCTGGCCTTCTGCTCGGCCTTTCGGGTCTCGGAGGGATGATATACGTGGTCATCGTGCTCCGGCGGGCGCGCCGTCAGAGGGACTATCAACCAGTGCTGGAAGACTGGCTGTGGCATACGGTCTTTCCTCTGGTCTCCTACACTGCCCTCCTCGTCGCGGCGATGCTGCTCCCAGGCCATCCGGCACCGGCACTGTTCGTCATCGCCGCGGGAACAGTGCTGCTCCTGTTCATCGGCATCCACAACGCGTGGGATAACGTGACCTACATCGCCCTCGAACTCTCCCGGCCTCAGAACAAGAGCCAGGACTAGCATGGGTCTTACGCCGGTTCGCTGACTTTAGTCAAGTGCGGTGGTGACGCGCAGCGTGGGAAGATCCTGCACAAGCTACGCTTACCTACGTACGCACGCCTGAGATTATTCAGCTTTCTGACTCATTAAGATCAAACGAAAGGTATCCATGGTCAACGCACTGCCATCCCAGCCGCCATAGTATGCTTTCACTTGCAACCCTGCCACGGTCAACATGTGAACAAGTTCCGTGAGGGTATAGATACGCAAGGAGTGACGATATTCCGCGCGATGCCCATCAGAGGTGAGCATGGTCATCACCACCTCATTCCGGCTCATAAGCAGGTCGAAGGTGCGTTCTTCCAAGACAATCAGTCCATCAGGATACTTACTGATCGCTTGGGAGTTATAGTGACGCATCAGCCCGTCGCGTTGTACGGTCTCCATCAGGAAAATGCCACCCGGCTTGAGTGCCTTGTGCACTTGCTGAAGCACCTTCTGATCCTCATCCTCGTCCTCCAAATAGCCAAAGGCTGTAAAGATGTTGATGACTGCATCAAACTCACGCTCAAATGGAATAGTCCTCATGTCGCTATGCACCCAGCGTACTTGGACTTGTTGTGCATCAGCTTGTACCTGTGCCTCATGAAGAAAGACTTCGCTCAAATCTTGACCAGTCAACTGGTAGCCACGTTGGGCAAGAGCAATGGTGTGGCGCCCATGCCCGCAACATAAATCCAAGATGTTGCTCCCTGTTGGTAGTGCCAGGAGAGAAACAATGCCATCAACTTCCTTCGTTGTTCGTTCAGCAGGCAGAACCGGAGCATACATACGTAAATAATCTTTGCCAAAAAATGTTTTGTACCATGGAGCATCACTCATCATCTTTTCCCTTCTTTTAATCTTATGCAGACAAACACTATAGTATGCTTCTACGAAGTTTCGATGCGAGGGAACAATAGCGGACCTGATACTACGGAAGTCAATGCAGAACTTCCCCATGTGCCTTCACGAACCCATGCCGATTCGCTGGCTGGCTCCAAGCCCAACTGGCTCAAGATGCGAATCGAGGAGCCTGGAATAAAAGGAGCCAGGAAGATTGCCAGCAGGCGCATTGCTTCTGCAGCTGAATAGAGAACAGTATCGAGTTGTGCCTGCTTTTCTGGTTGGCGAGCCAATCTCCACGGTTCACTCTGTTCAAGGTACTGGTTAGTACGCCGTACGAAGTTCCATATGCTGTGTAAAGCATTGCCAATTTCCCACGCCTCCAATTCCTCCTCTGCACGCAGGTGTGTTTCTGCTGCTACTCTTTGCAGATCCTCCTCAAGCTCACGGATTGGTCCTGGTTCAGGAATCGTCCCACCTCGATAGCGATTTGTCATTGTGACGACCCTATTCAGCAAGTTGCCCAGGTCCTTGGCCAACTCGTCGTTGTAGCGCTGAATCAAGCCATCACGAGAGAAATCTCTGTCCGTCGCAAAAGACAGGTTGCGCAGCAAGTAATAACGGACGGCGTCGACCCCAAATTCGTTCACGAGTTCTACTGGTTCAACGATGTTGCCCGTGGTTTTGGAGATACGTTCTCCCTCAAGCGTCATAAAACCATGCACTGCTATCTGTCGTGGCAAAGGTAGACCAGCAGACATGAGCATGGCGGGCCAGTAGAGACAGTGAAAGCGCGTGATGTTTTTACCGATTACATGCGCGTCAGCAGGCCAGTAACGCTCAAACTTCGCTGTGTCGTCTGGAAAGCCGACAGCAGTCACGTAGTTGGTCAGGGCATCGAACCAGACATAGATGACGTGGTCAGGATCACCTGGGAAAGGCACGCCCCAGGACTGCCTGGACTGATTGATACGCCGCGAGACGGCGAAATCCCGCAGTCCCTGGCGAATCATTCCTACTACTTCAGACTGCCAGACAGTGGGTACAATAAAATCCGGGTGTTCGGTAATGTACGCAAGCAGGCGATCACTGTATCTCGAGAGTGCGAAAAAGTAATTTTCTTCCTCCAGCCACTCAGGTATAATCGAGGGATGATCAGGACACCTTCCGTCAATCAGGTCTTCTTCCTGGTAAAAGGTGTTATCATTCGGGCAATACCAGCCAGAGTAGATTGACTTGTAGATGTCCCCATGCTCTTGCGCCCTACGAAGCATCTCCTGTGAGGCACGGAAATGATGCTCTTCTGTCGTGCGAATCCAGCGATTGTATGATATATCCAGTTTTGACCATGCCAGTCGAAAGGCTTTGTCCATTTGATTGATCCACGTGACCAGATCAACCTGGTTAACCGTGGCTGCTTGCACTACATGTTGACTGTTCTCGTCAAGCCCCATGCTGAAGTACGTATCGTGCCCTTGCAAGCGATGGTAGCGAGCGATGACGTCAGCCGCTACTTTCTCCAGTGAGTGACCAATATGCGGAGGGGCATTCGGATAATCAATGGCTGTTGTAATGTAGTAACGCTTGTTCTCAGAATGTTCCTCATAACTACTCGACATTTTTCACCTCTGTATGTTCAAATGAAAATGCAAAAAGAAAGGGGCGCAGGTTTGTCGCCTGCACCCCTCATACGCACTACATTACCTACCCGAAATATACCTGTATGTACTGTGGCTTGTCAAGACATATCAGAACCGCAACGGGGTTTTCAGAGATCATCACCCCTGAAAACCCCGTTGTGGGGAGGTGAAGCGGTCACCGATTGACGCATTGATTGATGGCGTGGTATTTTGAGGCGAACTTCAGAACGGCTATTTTGAACGAAAGGCATAAACCAGGCATGGACTCCTCTATCTACGCTGATCATGTTCTCGATCTGGGAGAAAAGGGCTGTGGGCAGCTTGTCATGGAGGTAATGCTTGCTATGCGCAACCTGGGGGTGAGTCAGACGCTGCTTGTCACAGCATATGATCCGGCAGCTCCGCAAGATTTAGCTTCCTGGTGTCGGATGACAGGTAATACGCTCGTACAAAGATTGCCCGACTCTTCAGGAAATCAGTTTCTTTTACGGAAAGGACAATAATATCTCATGAACAACTTCGACATCAACCTTACACGCTCCATTGATGATCCCGACCGCGCCACCGTCGCCATGGTCGTGGCAAACGCCGCCATCGCTTCAGGCAAGAACACCATGGTATTTTTGAGTAGCGAGGGTGTGCGCCTGGCAGTGAAAGGCGTAGCTGAGAGCATTCACGAGGAAGGTCTACAGCCAATGGCTGACCTTTTGAAGAATTACCTAGCCGCAGGTGGCACTTTCTGGGTCTGCTCCCCATGTTACAAGAAACGCGGTTATGCCGAAAGCGACCTGATCGAAGGAGCGACCATAGTCGGCGGAGCAAAGCTGGTAGAGTTCATGACCAACGACGCCACAGGCGTTTCTTATTAGGCCCTTATCGCTCGGCTGGTTCAGAAGCCCGTCAGCCTTTAGACTCATACGCCAGGGCCAGCCACCAGAGCATGTAAGACGTCGGCTATTCGAACTTGACATGAGTGAGGTTCGTGCTTGCGATCTTTTTATTTGCATTTTAGACGGCAGGGTTCCTGATGAGGGTACTTGCGTAGAACTTGGTATGGCTTATATCCTTGGCAAGGTATGCATAGGTTACCAGACGGACAGCCGTCGCTTTGCAATGGATTTCAATAATCTAATGATAGAGAATACTCTTAACGGCGGCTTAGCCCAATCATTTGATGAACTCTCCAACCTGATTAGAGCAGCTAAACAGGCAATGAATGACCGAAAACTGGCTGGGAGCGACAGAGCATAACATCCCGATTGAGAAAGGTTTACTGCCTATGGATGACTATACAAAAGCTAACTTGGACTGGTGGAACGAGGCGGCCATAGTTCACTCACAGGGAGAATCTTACGAACTTGCCAGCTTTAAGGCTGGAAGGACAAAGCTTCATTCTCTTGAGCTTGAAGAGGTCGGAGACGTGGCGGGGAAAAAGCTGCTTCACTTGCAATGTCACTTTGGTTTGGATACACTCTCATGGGCACGATTAGGAGCGCAGGTTACTGGCCCTGCGCTCCGTAGGGTGTCACCAGGGGCAGGGGAGCGGGCATTGTCCAGTTGGACAAGTTCTGTCCAATTTTTCGAGCAAAAGTGAAAGAGAGAGGAGTAAAAATCTATGACAGCAGCCTCTCCATCCAGAGAGACAGCAGCCTCTTCATCTGCTGTTCGCCTGGGAGCTTTGTCCCTGGCTCTCTCTGGCATCCTGTTTCTTCTCTACCCGGCGCTTCGACCGTTCTCTAACGAAGCATCCTTCCAAGGCGCTCTCGCATTCGCTTCGCCCTCCTGGGTTCTGGCGCACAT
>WNFX01000512.1_pt1 | contig 37632 bp, 36 predicted proteins | sample 5400111 | NCBI WGS metagenome assembly WNFX01 (sample SAMN13153363, study PRJNA577476) | soil metagenome | isolation source: 40 cm soil or saprolite under grassland replicate 1 | place: USA:California | collected 2016-06-15
AACCCGTCCGCCGAATGCCCAAGGGTTCCTGGGGAAGGTTAATCCGCCCAGGGTGAGTCGGGACCTAAGGCGAGGCCGAGAGGCGTAGTCGATGGACGACGGGTTGATATTCCCGTACCTCTGACTCCGCGCCCGAGCCAAACCCGGGGTACTAAGGGAAACCCCTTCGGGGGTCTACCGACAGACCCGGTACTAGGCTAGCGATGGGGTGACGCAGGAAGGTAGTCCAGCCCAGGCATTGGTTGACCTGGGGCAAGCGTGCAGGGCGTCCGGTAGGCAAATCCGCCGGACACAAGCCTGAGGCGTGATGCGGAGCCAATTGAGGCGAAGTGGATGATCCTACGCTGCCAAGAAAAACCTCTAGCGAGTGGAGTTGGAGCCCGTACCCCAAACCGACGCAGGTGGGCAAGTAGAGAATACTAAGGCGATCGAGCGAACACTGGTTAAGGAACTCGGCAAACTGACCCCGTAACTTCGGGATAAGGGGTGCCGCAGCCCGTCAGCACCTTCGCGGTGCGAAGCGGGAGGCGGTCGCAGAGACCAGGCCCAAGCGACTGTTTACTAAAAACACAGGTCCGTGCGAAGTCGTAAGACGCTGTATACGGACTGACGCCTGCCCAGTGCTGGAACGTTAAGGGGAGGGGTTAGCCCTGCTCGCAGGGCGAAGCTCCGAACTTAAGCGCCAGTAAACGGCTGCTGTAACTATAACGGTACTAAGGTAGCGAAATTCCTTGTCGGGTGAACATGTTGCCCCGCGTGGAAGTGATTCCACGCGTCAATCCCGCTCATAACGGTGAAACCCAACCCGGCTGCCTCGACCAAGGACGAGGCGATAGCCGGAGGGCGATGCCGTGGGAAGCCCTCTGCCGTCCCAGCGACGGTATGGCCCCGTAACGACTGATCCCTTGTGGAGAGGCTCCAGTCACTGTCACAGCCCAGACGTACAGTCTGAGCATGACAAATCTACGGCTGGAGCAAGACGCGGGCTCTCGGTATGGCGAAGTGGACCTTGGGTCGTATATCTCCGGGTACATCGACGGAGAGGGATGTTTTACCGTCTCGATCTCACCGAGGCCGACGCTACTGGTCGGCTGGGAGGTGAGGCCGAGCCTGTCGGTCAGCCAGAACGGCGACCGTGCCGAAGTCTTGCTGCTCATACAGCGATACTTCGGATGCGGTCAGATCAGGCCAGACCGCAGTGACCGGACGGTGAAGTGGGAGACACGCAGTCTCACACCGATCCGTTCGACGGTGATCCCTAACTTCCGACGATACCCATTGCTTTCTGGCAAACAAGCGGACTTCGAGCTCTTCGCAGACATCTGCGAGCGAATGAGCCGAGGTGAGCATCGAATGCGAGAGGGTTTGGTGGAGATCGTGCGACTGGCCGGTGAGATGAACCCAAGCGGCAAGCGAGGGTATCCCACCGACTTGGTCATCAAAGTCCTATCGAGATGAAGGCATAGTCTGTCCCCCTGGTAACAGGGGAGTGAGACGAAGTTCCGACCTGCACGAATGGCGTAACGACTTGGGCGCTGTCTCAACCGGTGGCTCGGTGAAATTGCAATACGAGTAAAGATGCTCGTTACCCGCGGAAGGACGGAAAGACCCCGGGACCTTTACTGCAGCTTGATGTTGGAGTTTGGTACGAATTGTGTAGGATAGGTGGGAGACTTTGAAGCCGGGACGCTAGTCTCGGTGGAGTCAACCTTGAAATACCACCCTGTTCGTAGTGGGCTTCTAACCAGGATCCGTGAATCCGGATCTGGAACAGCGTCAGGTGGGTAGTTTAACTGGGGCGGTTGCCTCCCAAAGAGTAACGGAGGCGCCCAAAGGTTCCCTCAAGCTGGTTGGCAATCAGCTGTCGAGTGCAAGGGCACAAGGGAGCTTGACTGCGAGACAGACATGTCGAGCAGGAGCGAAAGCTGGGCCTAGTGATCCGGCAGTGGCATGTGGAAGCGCTGTCGCTCAACGGCTAAAAGGTACCCCGGGGATAACAGGCTGATTTTGCCCAAGAGTCCATATCGACGGCAAAGTTTGGCACCTCGATGTCGGCTCGTCGCATCCTGGGGCCGGAGTAGGTCCCAAGGGTTGGGCTGTTCGCCCATTAAAGCGGTACGCGAGCTGGGTTTAGAACGTCGTGAGACAGTGGATAATCGCGCTGTCTTTAAATCTGGCTAAATGCTGGAAACTCCGGAGCATCCTGCGGTACTTGGTGTCTCACCCTCGTGAGAGGATTGGGCACTAAGTGACAATCCGACAGGTGGGTGATCGGTGATCACGCCGGACAATCAGCAGGAAAGGCTGGGCGACTACCTCGCGGGCTATGTCGACGGGGAAGGAAGCTTCCACGTCGCGGTCCAGCGGAATCCGTCCACGAAGTATGGGTGGCAGCTCGTTCCCGAGTTCCATGTAAGTCAGAACCCGGAACGAGCGTCGATCCTGCGGCTCCTGCAGGCGCATCTCGGCTGCGGCCGGATACAAGCCAATGCACGGAGCGGCGGGCGCGACAGGTCACTCGTGTTCGTGGTGCGGAAGCGGCTGGACTTAGTCCAGAAGGTCATCCCGTTTTTCGAGCGTCACCCCATCCTCAGCGAGAAGCACCTCGAGTTCGAGACCTTCGCTGAGATCGTCAGAGCGATGGAGCGTGGAGAGCACCTCGGTCACGAGGGGTTCGAACGCCTGCTCGCCTCGGCGGTGCAGATGAACGGTGGCGGGAGATATCGAAGGACGGACTGGTCGTCCAGAATCCTCAGAGGCCATACGCCAGACACGAGCGAGAGTTCGTGAAGAGATGGTCCGACCCCCATGGCGACATGGGGAGCCAGGCGGAACAAGAAACGACCTGGACGCCAGCTCCTTGGTGGAGTTGGAGGTAACAGATGTGTCGGTCCCTATCCTCCGTGGGCGTAGGAGATTTGAGGAGGGCTGTCCCTAGTACGAGAGGACCGGGACGGACGAACCTCTGGTGTGCCAGTTGTCGTGCCAACGGCATTGCTGGTTAGCTACGTTCGGAAGGGATAAGCGCTGAAGGCATATAAGCGCGAAGCTCGCTCCAAGATGAGATCTCCCCAGGTAAAACTGCTAAGGCCCCCAGCTAGACGACTGGGTTGATAGGCCGGAAGTGGAAGCGCAGTAATGCGTGGAGCTGACCGGTACTAATAGGCCGAGAGACTTGGCAATTAACTTCTTTTGCGCGCGCTCGCTGTGTAGTTCTGGAGGTTTCCGGCTTGCCGGTGACAACTCCATAGCGTTTCGGTGGTCATAGCGGAGGGGAGACACCCGGTCCCATCCCGAACCCGGAAGTTAAGCCCTCCAGCGCCGATGGTACTGCCTGGGAAGCTAGGTGGGAGAGTAGGTCACCGCCGAGGCACTCAAAAGAACGCCACCTCCGGGTGGCGTTCTTTGCTGTCAGAGGGTGTGGTGCCGTAGGTTCGGGATACCCGTGGGCGCGGTCGCCGCGGGTGGGGAGAGGCTGTTGATGGAGTCGAGGGGACAGGATCGATCCAGGTCTGGGTCCGGGTCGGGAGGGCGCGGCCGGCGTGCCTCCGGTGGTACCGGTACCGGGGCGGGACGTGACGGGCAACGGCAGGGTCCGCGTCAGGGCCAGCGTGCGGGGCAGCGTGGAGGCCAGGGGCAGCGCCCGAGTCAGGGTCAGGGCCGGGGCGAGGGGCGCCCTCGGGTCCGTGGCCAGGAACCGGCCGAAGGCCAGGGCCAGGGGCGGCGGCGTCCGGCCGGTGCCGGTGCCGGTGATGGCGCCGGCGCGAAGGGGGCAGGCGACCGAGGCAGGGGCACGCGTGGACGGCCTGCTGCCGCTGCAGGTTCTCGCCCGGCCGGGTCCCGCTCCACCACCTCCCGACCTGAGACCAGTTCCCGCTTCACTGGTTCCCGCCCCGTCGGTTCGGGCTCTACAGGCGCCCGTTCCGCTGGTTCCCGCGCTGGCAGCTCGCGTCCGCGCCCTGCGCCGACGGGGGCGGGGGATCGCGCCCGTCCGGCCAGGCCTGGGCCGGTCAGGGAGCGACCGAGCGGGGAAGCGGTCCAAGAGGCGGTGCCGTTCGCTGAGGTGCTGGCTGGGGCGGTGCTGGACGAGTTGCGGGAGACGGCGAGGCCGCATGCGTTCGAGGAGGCGGCGCGGGCGCTGGCGGCGGCGGTGATGGCGCTGTCGGACGATGACCCGCAGGGGGCGCTGGGGCCGGCGCGCGCGGCCAAGCGGGCGGCGCCGCGGGCGGCGGCGGTGCGGGAGGTCCTGGGGATGGCGCTGTATCAGGCGGAGGAGTACAAGGCGGCGCGGACGGAGCTGGCGGCGGCGCAGCGGATCTCCGGCGGGGTGGAGCTGAGCGCGGCGCTGGCGGACATCGAGCGGGCGACGGGACGGCCGGAGCAGGCGATCGAGCTGTTCCGCTCGACGGACAGGACGCGCATGGAGGCGGATACCGCTGCGGAACTGCTGATCGTTGCTGCCTCCGCGTACGGCGACCTGGGTCAGCCGCAGGCCGGGGTGGCGCTGATCCGGCGGCATGCGCGCTGGCCGGCGCAGCTCGCCCAGCACCACCTGCGGCTCGCCTATGCCGAGGGCGACCTCGCCGAGCGGGCTGGCGACCGGGCGAGCGCTCGGGAGGCGTTCGGGCGGGTGGTGCGGACCGCCCCGGAGTTCTTCGACGCGGCGGCGCGGCTGGAGCGTCTGGAGCGCCGTTAGGGGCCGCGAGAGGCCGCGCGCGTCGCGCTCCCGCTACCCCTGCTGTTGGCGGTTGCGGTTGCGGACCTCGATCCAGCGGGCAAGGCCGGCGGCGTTGCTGTGAAAGCTGTTCAGGAGGCGGTTCTGCTTGCCTTCGGGGTCGGCGGCCTGGGAGCCCTCCTCCTGCTCGAAGCGTTCGCGCAGGGCGGCCTCGATATGGTCGACTTCCGGGCCGTGGTCGAGGGCGGCGGTTTCGGCGGTCTCACACCAGCGCAGCAGGCGCTCCTCGGCCTCGGCGAGGCGCTCGACTGGTGGGGTGATGGGGCCGAAGTGGGTCAGGATCACGTGGGCCGGGTCGAGTTTGGCGAAGCGGCGCAGGCTGGCGACGGCCAGGTCGCGGTCGAAGTCGGGTGGCGGGGTAGCAGGCCGGAGCACGCCGGTGGCGCTGCTGGGGAGCAGCACGCCGACGCCGTCGCCGGCGAACAGCGCGCCGAGGTCTGGTTCGAACACCGCCATGTGGTGCTTGGCATGCCCGGGGGCGTGGAGCAGTTCGAGGCGCCGGCCACCGAGGTCGAGGATCTCGCCGTCCTCGGCGGCTTTGATGCGGGCGGCCTCCACCGGAGTGAGGCCGCCGTAGACGGTGTCCATCAGCGCGCCGTAGACCCGCGCGGAGCTGGCCAGCAGCCGCTCGGGGTCGGCCAGGTGCCTGGCGCCGGCTGGGTGCACCACCACGGTGGCGTTCGGGAAGCTGCGGACCAGGTCGCCGACCCCGCCGGCGTGATCGAGGTGGATGTGGCTGACCACGATCCAGGCGAGGTCGGCCGGGTCGAGGCCGGCACGGGCGATGCCAGCGGCGATCTCGCCGGCGACCATGGCCGGCCCGGTCTCGATCAGCGCGGGGCGTTCCGCTGGGAGCAGGAAGCCCGCGGTGATCTCCGATATGCCACCCATGTGGGTGTCGATGCCGATGACCCCGTCAGGCAGGGCGTCGAGGACGCTCATGGACTACCTCCTACGCTACGGTCGACGCAACGGTTCCAGGGGCCGCAGCACCAGGCCGTCGCGTGGTTTCGGGTGGAAGAACGTGGTCTTCGGCGGCAGTGTCTCACCGGCTTCGGCGATGGCCAGCACCTCATGGAACGGGGCCGGGCGCAGGGCCAGCAGGCTGCTGTGACCGCCGTTGCCATCGATCCGGTGGGCCGCGCGGGCGAGATCGGCGCCGTAGGTGTAGGAGACGCCTTGGTGCCCGCCGTCGCGCACACCAAGCCGCCCGGCGAGCACGGGCCCGTGGAGGACCTCGACGTCCAGTGGCCAGCGCCCGAGGCCGGTCTCGCCGGCGAGTGCGGCCGGGTCGCGGGCGACCAGCAGCCAGCTCTGCCCGGGAGCGTACAGGCCAAAGCCGAGCGCCTCCGGTGCAGGTGGCAGCGCCGCGAGGCCATCCTCGATCTGAGCGGGGCCAGCGAGGGGGGCCGCGTCGAAGTCGGCGGCGAGCGCGGCCAGGACGGTGCCGCCGGGGATGCCCTTGAGCACGCGGTGGTTGGCGAGGACCGAGGGTCCGTAGCGGTCGCCGTCGACCAGGTAGGCCAAGGTGCGCTCCCAGGGGCCGTCGCGCCGTTGCGGGTGGGCGCGCCGCATGGCGTCGCGGTAGGCGAGCGCGGCACGCCAGCGGTGATGGCCGTCGGCGATCAGCACCTGCTCACCGTCGAGCAGCTTGCACCAGGCGGTGATGGTGGCCGGGTCGGTGACCGGCCAGAGCTGGTGCCTGATCCCGTCCGGGTCGGTGGCGTTGATGGCTGGGGTGGAGGCGGTCACGCGGCCGAGCAGCGCGGCCGTCTGGCCGCTGCCGGCGTAGAGGCCAAAGACCGGGGAGAGGTTTGCGCGGGTCGCCTCCAGCTGGCGTAGCAGGTCCGCCACCGGCGGGGACGTGGTGCCTTCGTGGGGGAGGACCCAGCGTCCGGAGTCGTCCAGGTCGACGCAGCCGAGCATGCCCCGCTGCACCCGCTGTTCGCCGTGCACGGCGTAGGTCTCCTCATACAGATAGAGGGAGGGCTGTGGATCCAGGCGCAGCGCTCCCTCCTCCTGCCAGGCGGCGAGCAGCTTGGCGACCCGCTCGTACCGGCCGGGATCGTTGTGGTCGCCAAGCCTGGCGGCGGGTGCTAGGCGGACCACGTTGTAGGGGCTGAGCCGCTCGTAAAGGGCACGGGCCTGGGCGGTGATCACGTCGGAGGGCGGTGTGACCACCAGGCCGGGATCGCCGATTACCGCCAGATCAAAGCGAAGCCCTCGAAAGGGGGCGACGGCTACCATGGTGGCGAGCCAACATCGGTCATGCGGCCGTTGTAGCAAGGGCGGTGGTTCCGCCGCCAGAGAACACCAGAGAACGTCGAGCCGAATCGAGGAGGGGCCCCATCGACGCCGACGCATACGAGCTGTTTCGCCGCGGGAGCGAGCTGCTGGCCGGCCATCACGCCCATCAGGCGGTGATCGTGCTGGAGCGAGCACAAGACCTCCAGCCCGACAAGGGCTCGGTATGCGAGGCGCTCGGCCGGGCGTACTACGCGACCGGCCGGCTGCCGGCGGCGCGGGCACAGTTCAGCCGTGCGCTCGAACTGGACCCAAGCAACGACTACGCGCATTTCGGGCTGGCGTTGTGCCTCGCCCGGACTGGTGAGCGCCGGCGCGCGCTCGGCCATCTGCGGCTCGCGCTGGTGATGCGGCCTGGCGCGCGCGCCTACCAGCGGGCGCTCGGCCCCCTGGAACGAGCGGCGAGCGCCGACGGCGGCAGCGCCGCAGGCGACCACGGCACGGCCAGTGAGTGAGACTGAGACTGAGGCCGGCGCTGGTCCGCTGGCAGGCGGTTACCGCTCCGTCGTCCTTGACCTGGACGGGGTCGTCTACCTCGGTGACCAGGTGATCCCAGCCGCGCCGGAGACCCTGGAGGGCGTCCGCGGGCTCGGGGTGCGGGTCGGGTTTGTGACCAACAACGCCGTGCGGCCCGCCGCCGCAGTGGCCGACAAGCTCACTCGCCTGGGGGTCAAGGCCAGTGCCGGGGAGGTGCTGACCTCGGCTGAAGCGGTGGTGCGGCTGCTCGGCGGGCCGGCGGGGCTGGCGGGCCGTCCGGTGCTTGCGCTCGGCGGTCCCGGGCTGCTGGGGGCGCTTGCGGACGCCGGCGCGCGGCTGCTCGACCCAAGGGAGTGGCGTGCGGCCGAGCTGGTAGTGGCAGGGCTCGACCCGGAGCTGACCTACGACAAGGTGCGGGCGGCGACCCTAGCGATCGCGGCGGGTGCCCGTTTCGTCGGCAGCAACGCGGACGCCAGCCTGCCGACCCCGGAGGGTCCGTGGCCGGGCGCCGGGTCGGTGCTGGCGCTGTTGGAGACCGCCACCGGGGTGCGTCCAGTCGTCGCCGGCAAACCCGAGCGGGCCCTGTTCGAGGCAGCCGCCGCGCGGCTGGCCGCTGCGCCGATCCTGATGGTGGGCGATCGCGACGACACCGACCTGGCCGGCGCCAAGGCGCTCGGCTGGGACGTCGCCCTGGTACTTACCGGGGCGACCCGGCCACAGCGGCTGCTCGACCTGGCCGAGGCACCCGACTACCTGCTCGCCGACGTGGGCGGCCTGCTGGCGCCACCTGGCCCGCGGATCCGGGTCGCGACCCGCGCCGACACGGCAGCGGCCGCCGGGTTGTTCGCCAGCGACGGCCACAGCGCCAGCCCGCCACCGTCAGGCTCGGACGACGAGCTGCTGCTGGTGGCAGCGCCCCGAGCCGGAGACGGCCAGGTCGTCGGGGCGGTCGCATGCCGGCGGCCCGGTGAAGGCGGCGAGGCGATCCTGGACAGAGTGGCCGTCGAGGCTGGATGGCGTGGCACGCTGGTCGGCACGCTGCTGCTGCTCGCGGCCAGCTTGGCCCTGCGTGCGGCTGGTGCTCGCACCGTCGTGTGCCCTCGGCACGGCGCTTCGGCCGCCACCGAGGCAGGATTTCTCACCAGGCTCGGCTTCCACCCCTCAGCAAGGGGAGATGCGCTGGTGCGGGAACTGCGGGAACCACCTAAATCTGAACCTAAGGGTCACCCTCAGGCGTAGGGGGAGCCCTGGTAGCGGTTCCAGGTGGGAGGCGGCCGGCGGCGCTGGCTGAGGCCGCCGAGCAGGATCACCAGGATGATGCCGGCGATGAACCCGACGACGTGCGCGAGGTAGGCGACCCCGGCACCCTCGCCGACCCCGGCGCCCTGGAAGTAGAAGTACTGCAGCAGGAACCAGGAGCCGAGCACCACCCATGCGGGGAAGCGGATCGGGAAGAACAGCAGGAACGGCACCAGGCTGGTGACCCGAGCGCGGGGAAACAGGACCAGGTAGGCGCCGAGTACCCCGGCGATCGCGCCGGAGGCGCCGATCAGGGTGGTGACGCTGTTGGGGGAGGCCAGCGCGAACCCGTAGGCCGCAAGGAACCCGCATGCCAGGTAGAAGAGCAGGAACCGGATGCGCCCGAGACGGTCTTCGACGTTGTTGCCGAAGACCCACAGGAACAGCATGTTGCCGAGCAGATGCAGCCAGCTGCCGTGCAGGAACATCGAGTAGAGGACCGACAGCGCCGGGATCTTGCGATAGGTGGGTGGCTCGAGGATCGCGCACTGGCGTGGCAGGCCGACGTCGTCAGGGAGCTGGTGGTTGGAGGTCAGCTCCCTGGGAATGGCCGCGTACTCGCGGAAGTAGGCGATCTGGTGGCAGGCCTCGGCGACGGTGGCCGGCTGGCCGTTGAAGCTGGTCGCGACCGGTTCCAGCAGGAAGACGACCACGTTGACGGCGATCAGCAGGTAGGTGACCACCGCGGTCCGGCGGGTCGGGTTGTCGTCGTGGATCGGGATCAGGCTGACCATGGCAACAGCTTCCGGGCGGTGATCAAAGCAGGCTCACAGCAGGTTACGGATCCGGAGGAGGTCCATGAAGCTCGCGTCCACCCGGACCTTACCGGACAGGAACGCCGAGAGAAACGACATCCGCTCCTCCACTAGATCGATCAGGTCGTCGGAGTCGACCTGGAGGGTGACGTCGACGCGGTCGCCGTCACCAGGGAGCTGCTCGGTCGGCGGCGACATGTGCCCCTGGTCGATCACCGAATACCAGGTGCTGTCCAGGTCAGGCACGCGGCAGCGCAGCACCTTGCGGCCGGGGATGGCCGAGCGGACGTTCGCCTCGTTGCCGTCCAGGCGCGCCATCAGCCGCACCAGTGCCTCGCCCACCTCGGCCTTGTCCGCCACGCGGCCTCCTCGCCTCACCCCGACACCCGCCGCCACGTACTGTGGCCGGGGATGTATACCACAGTATCTTGAGTATCTTGCCCTGGTAACGGTCTTGCCCGCTGGTCGCCCTGGCTGGAGAATCGCTCCCGGCGGATCCCCGGCCGGTGGAGGTGTGGAGTTGGCGAACGCGCGGGAGCAGTACCTCCAGGCATTGGCGAGCCTCAGCGAGATGACCCGGACGCAGGCCGAGCGGCTCACCGGCCTGCTGGCCAAGCAGGGTGAGCTGCAGTCCGGGCAGGTCGGCCGCGCTGCCGAGGAGCTGATGCGCAGGGTGGCGAAGAACCGTGAGGCGGTCAGCCGGCTCGTCCAGCGGGAAGTGAAACGGCAGATCGGCAGCCTCGGGATCGCCACCAGGGACGAGGTGGCGCGGCTGCAGCAGCGGGTCCGCGCACTGGAGCAGACGGTCGAGCGCTCCTCCCAGAAGCCGGCGGAGAAGCCCGCGCCCAAGCCCAGGGCCAAGCCCAAGGCCGCCGGCCCATCGTCTGAGGATGGCGCGGCAGGCAAGGGCCAAGGCAAGAGCCAGGGCGGCAGGTAACCAGGCCTCCCCGGCCCCAGTGCGCCAGTGCCTATACTGGCGCAATGAGTACCACCATGGCGGAGCAGGTCGAGGCTGCGCTCGCCGTCTTGGACGAGGACGGCACCGACCTGGCGGCGCATCCAGCCGTCTTCGAGTCCATCAACGAGGCGATCCTGGCCGAGCTCGACCAGCTCGAAGGGCTGTAGTGTGCCGGCGCGGGTGCGGCTGGACCGGGAGCTGGTCCGCCGCGGGCTCGCCCCCTCCAGGGAGGCGGCCGGCGCGGCCGTACGGGCCGGCAAGGTCCTGGTCGCCGGGTCGCTGGCCGCCAAGCCGTCGGCGCTGGTCTCGACGGCCGACCCGGTGGAGCTGACCGCGCCGGCGCGGCGCTGGGCCAGCCGGGGCGGCGACAAGCTCGCTCCGGCGCTGCAGCGGCTAGTGGTGCCGGTGGCAGGGCGCCGCTGCCTGGACGCCGGCGCCTCCAGCGGCGGGTTCACCGACGTGCTGCTCGCCGCCGGTGCCGCTGCGGTGGTCGCGGTGGACGTCGGCTACGGCCAGCTCGACCTGCGGCTGGGCGCTGACCCGCGGGTGATGGTGCTGGACCGGACCAACGTCCGCTCGCTCACCACCGAGGCGATCGGCGGCCCGGTCGGGGTGGTGGTGGCGGACCTGTCGTTCATCTCGCTGCGGCTGGTGCTGCCGGTCCTGGCCGCCCTGGTGGAGCCGGACGGCGCCAGCGATTTCGTGCTGCTGGTCAAGCCCCAGTTCGAGGCCGGCCGGGAGGCGGTCGGCAAGGGTGGGGTAGTTCGCGACCCTGTGGTGCGGGCGGCGGCGGTGCGGGCGGTCGCCGAGGCGGCCTGGACGCTCGGGCTCGGCGTCGCCGGGCTGTGCGCCTCGGAGCTGCCCGGCCCTGCCGGCAATGTGGAGTTCTTCCTACACCTGCGGGCCGCTGCCGGCCCCTTGGACGAGTCCGCGCTGGCCGCGGTAGTCGCCGGCCCGGTCCCGGTCCCGGCCAGCACCACGAAGGAGGCCTCCCGGTGACCTCGGTGGCAGTGGGCCAGGGACGACCGCGGCGCATCGGCGCGGTGGTGCACACCGGGCGTGCCTCAGCGCTCGCGCTCGGCAAGCAGTTGGTAGTGTGGGCCGCCGAGCATGGCGTGGAGCTGCGCACCCTGGCAGAGGAGCGAGGCTGCCTCGGCGAGGAGCTGGAGGTGCCATGCGTGCCGGCGCCGGAGTTCGCCAGGGGGCTCGACCTGGTGGTCGCGCTCGGCGGCGACGGCACCCTGCTGCGCGCTGTGGGGCTGGCCCTGGAGGCGCAGGTGCCGGTGCTCGGGGTGAACCTCGGCCGGCTGGGATTCCTCACCGAGGTGGAGGCCGACGGGCTGCCGCTCGCGCTCGACGCGGTCTGGGAGGGCCGCTACCAGGTCGAGCGGCGCACCACCCTGGCCGTGCGGGTGCTGGTCGAGGGGACCTGCGTCGCCACCGACCTGGCCGTCAACGACGTGGTCCTGGAGAAGGCGGCCAGGGAACGGCTCGCCGGGGTGGCGGTGCAGCTTGGCGGCAGGCTGTTCGCCCGCTACGCCGCCGACGGGATTATCGTCGCCTCGCCCACCGGATCGACCGCCTACAGCTTCTCGGCGGGCGGGCCGATCGTCTCGCCGCGCCTCGACGCGCTGCTGCTGACGCCGGTGGCGCCGCACATGGTGTTCAACCGCTCGCTGGTGCTCCACCCCGACGAGGACGTGCGCCTGGAGGTCCTGGCCGACGGGCCCAGCGTGGTCGAGAACATCGACGGCCGCACCGTCCGGGAGCTTGCCCCGGGCACCGTCGTGGAGGTCCGCCGAGGCCCCTACCAGGCCCTGCTGGTGCGCGTGGAGCGGGCGCAGTTCTTCGGCCTGGTGCGCTCCAAGTTCCGCTTGGCCGACGCCGGCGAGACGGCGAGTGACGACGATCCGTAGAGGCGATCTATAGACAAACTCTTGCATCTTTACTCTTGAGTATATATTCTCCAGTTCACGCTCAAGAGTAAGGGAGGCATAGTGGTCCGCCTATCCAGGGCCGAACGGGCCCAGCAGATCCTCGCGGCGGCGGCGCGGGCTTTTGCCCGCAGCGGCTACGCCGCCACCTCGATGGACGAGATCGCCGCCGAGGCCGGCATCAGCAAGCTGATGATCTACCGTGACTACGAGGGCAAGCGGCAGCTCTACGAGGCGATCCTCGAGTCGGTGGAGCGCCGCCTCTCCGAGCTCGTCGCCCACGACCCACAGCAGGGCGCCTCTGACCAAGGGCTGGTGGCGCTGCTCCACATCGCCCGCGAGCAGCCCGACGGCTTCAAGCTGGTGTTCCAGCAGGCAGCCCGCGAGCCCGAGTTCGCCCCCTACGCCGACCGCTTCGCCACAGCGGCGATCCAGACCGCCGAGCGACGCCTCGGCGAGGAGCTCGACGACCCGGTGGCGCTGCGCTGGGCCGCCCAAGTCTCTTTCCGGCTGTCGATCGAGGCGGTCATCGCCTGGCTCGACGCCGGCGACCCCGCCCGCGACGACGCCTTCCTCGCCGCCCTCCGCGTCCTCACCGGCCAGCCCGGCCGCCTCGCCGGCATGATCGCCCAGGCCCAGCACCAGGCGGCCAAGCCTCAGGGAGGCGCGCAATCATGACTGCTCCCACCCTCACCCACCGCCAGATCCAGGTCGTCTACAGCGGCTTGATGCTCGCCATGCTGGTCGCCTCGCTGGACCAGACGATCGTGGCCACCGCCCTGCCGACGATCGTCGGCAGCCTCGGCGGCTTCCGCGGCCTCAGCCACCTCGCCTGGGTCAGCACCGCCTACCTGGTCACCTCGACCGCCGCCGCGGTCCTGTTCGGCAAGCTCAGCGACCTGCACGACCGCAAGCGCACCTTCCAGACCGCGCTGGTGGTGTTCCTGGCCGGCTCCGTGCTCGCCGGGGCCGCCCGCTCGCTCGACCAGCTCATCGCGTTCCGCGCCCTGCAGGGCGTCGGCGGCGGCGGGCTCATGGCGCTCACCATGGCCGTGGTCGCCGACATGGTCCCGCCCAGGCAGCGGGGCCGCTACGTCGGCTACCTCGGCGGCATGCTGGCGTTTGCGACCGTGGCGGGCCCGCTGCTCGGCGGCTTCTTCGTCGACCACCTCAGCTGGCGCTGGATCTTCTACGTCAACCTCCCACTCGGGGTGGCCGCCTTCGTGGTGATCGGCGCGGTGCTGCAGCTGCCACCCCGGCCCCACACGAATCGGCGCATGGACTACCCCGGCGCGACCCTGCTGGTCGCCGCGGTGAGCGGCGCGGTGCTGGTGGCGAGCTGGGGCGGCACCGAGCGCCCCTGGAGCTCGCCGCTGATCATCGGCCTGGCGGTCATGAGCGCGCTGGCGCTCGCCGGGTTCGTCCTGGTCGAGCGGCGCGTCAAGCGGCGCGGTGGCAGCCCGCTGCTGCCCCTCGACCTGTTCGCCAACCCCGTCATCGCGGTCACCAGCGTCGTCGGGCTGATCGCCGGGGTGGTGCTGTTCGGCTCGCTGCTGTTCCTGCCCTTGTTCCTGCAGGTCGCCAAGGGCGCCAGCGCCACCAGCTCGGGCCTGCTGCTGGCGCCGCTGATGGCCGGGGTGCTGGCCGCCTCGATCACCAGCGGCCGGCTGGTCACCCGCACCGGGCGCTACAAGCCCTTCCCGGTGGCCGGGACCGCCCTGATGACAGTCGCGTTCTGGCTGCTGTCGCTGCTGGGTGCCAGCACCCCCCGCGCCGTGGTGGCCGGCGAGATGCTCCTGCTCGGCGTGGGTATCGGGCTGCTCATGCAGGTGCTCATCCTCGCCGGCCAGAACGCCGTCCAGGTGCGGGACCTCGGCCTGGTGACCTCGCTGGCGCAGTTCTTCCGCGAGCTCGGCGGCACCTTCGGCGTGGCCCTGTTCGGCGCGGTCTTCTCCGCCCGCCTCGGCGCCGAGCTGACCCGCCACCTGCCTACCGCCACCGCCAGCGGCGGGGCCGCCGCCTTGGTGCGCGGCGCCCCGGCGCAGCTGCGCCAGCTGCCGCCCGCCACCCACCAAGCGGTCGTCGCCGCGACGACCCACGCGGTCGACAGCGTCTTCGCCTGGGCGATCCCGTTCGCCGCCGCCGCCTTCATCCTCAGCCTTTTCCTGCGGGAGCTGCCCCTGCGCGAGACCAACGACTTCTTCACCGCTCTTGACCACCTAGCCCCAGAGGGCCCCGATCGCACGACCCGATCCAGCTCGCAGTGACCGTCCCCCAGACCCCTTACGATCTCCCTTAGGGGTGAGCTGCGAGACGGAGCCACAGGATCCACCGTAGGCCCGGAGGGGGGCCCTATCGCGCGACCTGCAGCTCCGTAGCAGCGATAGGGCCCCCCTCCGGGCCACCCACGCCGCGGCGCAGTCCCGCACCCGGGGTCCCCCTACCCCGCTAGAATCGGCGGTGATGTTGGGAGAGCTGCGGATCCGCGACCTCGGCGTGATTGATGACGCCAGGCTCGAGGTCGCCCCCGGGCTGAACGTGCTCACCGGCGAGACGGGCGCCGGCAAGACCATGGTGGTCGGCGCGCTGACGCTACTGCTCGGCGAGCGTGCCGACGTCGGGGCGGTGCGGGCCGGCCAGCCGGCCGCCTTGGTGGAGGGCCGGCTCAGCCTGGACGGCGAGCGCCAGGCGATCGAGGCGCTGCGGGCCAGCGGCGCCGACGACGAGGACGGGGAGGTGGTCGTGGCCAGGCAGGTGCTCGTCGAGGGGCGCAGCCGCGCCCAGCTGCAGGGCCGCATGGCCACCGTCGCCGCTGTCGCCGAGGTGGTCCGCCCCTTGGTCGAGGTGCACGGCCAGCACGAGTTCCAGCGGCTGCTGCGCCCGGCCGTCCAGCGCGACCTGCTCGACCAGTTCGCCGGCGGCGACGTGCTCGCCCTGCGCGCCGACTTCGCCGCCGGCTGGCGCCGCCTGCGGCAGGTCCGCCGCGAGCTGGACGAGCTCCAGGCCAAGGCCCGCGAGCACGAACGCGAGGCCGAGCTGCTGCGCTACCAGCTGGAGGAGATCGCGGAGGCCGAGGTCCGCCCCGGCGAGCTGGCCGAGCTGGACGCCGAGGCCGAACGGCTCGGCAACGCCGAGGCGCTGCGCGAGGCGGCAGGGCTGGCCTGGCAGCTGCTCGGCGGCGACGACGACAGCGGCGTGGTCACCGCGCTCGGCAGCGCCGCCCGCTCGCTGGCCAGCCCCGGCCGTCACGACCCCACCCTCGGCGACCTCGGCGTCCGCGCCGAAGGGCTCGCCGCCGAGGTGGCGGACCTGGCGTCGAGCCTGCGCGCCTACGCCGAGGCGGTACTGGTCGACCCAGAACGGCTCGACCTGGTGCAAGCGCGCATCGCACTGCTGCGCGACCTGCTGCGCAAGTACGGCGTCGACGAGGCAGCGGTGCTGGCGCACGCCGTCCGCTCGCACCAGCGCCTCACCGAGCTGGAGGGCGGCACGCTGCGTTCCGAGGCACTGGAGGCCGAGGCGGCGGCGCTGCGGCGCAAGCTTGCCGAGCAGGGCGCTGCCTTATCGGAGAAGCGCAGCGCCGCCGCCACCCGGCTCGCCGCTGCGCTCACCGACGAGCTCACCGACCTCGCCATGCCGCACGCGCGGGTGCTGGTCGCGGTCGAACAGGACGAGGTCCCGGACGGCCTGGAGCTGGGGGAGCGGCGCGTCGCCGCCAGCGAGGACGGCCTCGACCGCATCGAGATGCAGCTGTCCGCCAACCCTGGGCTGCCGCTGCGGCCGCTCGGCCGGGCCGCTTCCGGCGGTGAGCTGTCCCGCGTCATGCTGGCGCTGCGGGTGGTGCTCGCCGGCGTGGACCGCACCCCGACGCTGGTGTTCGACGAGGTCGACGCTGGCGTCGGTGGCCGCACCGCGGTGGCGGTGGGGCGGCGCCTGGCCATGCTCGCCCGCCACCACCAGGTCCTGGTGGTCACCCACCTGCCCCAGATCGCCGCCTTCGCTGACCGCCACTTCTCCGTGGAGAAGTTCGCCGACGCCGGCCAGGGCCAGACCCGCACCGGGGTGCGGCTGCTCGACGGCGGGGGCAGGGTCCACGAACTGTCGCGGATGCTGTCCGGGATGGAGGACTCCGGCCTCGCCCAGGCCCACGCCGAGGAGCTGCTTGCCGCTGCCGCTGCGGCCAAGGCCACCGCTGGTGCTGGTACCGGCGCCGGCGGTGGGGAGCGCCCGTGAGGCTGCCGCGGCTACGGCGTCGCAACCACCCCGAACCGGCCCCAGGGATCGTCGGCCCCACCCGCAAGGACAAGCGCACCAAGAACCTGGTCAAGCGGCTGCGCCCCGGCGACATCGCCGTAATCGACCACCTCGACGTCGACCGGGTCGCGGCCGAGACGCTGATCGAGCGCCACCCCGCCGCCGTCGTCAACGCGGCGCCGAGCCTCTCCGGCCGCTACCCCAACCCCGGCCCGATGCTGCTGGTCGACGCCGGCATCCCGCTGCTCGACGCGACCGGCCCCGAGGTCTTCGCGCTGCGTGAGGGCGAGGCGGTCCGCCTCGACGAGGACGGCGCCGTGTGGCGCGGCGACACCGTCATCGCCCACGGCGAGTGGCAGGAGCCAGAGGACATCCGCAAGCGCATCGACGACGCCAAGGACAACCTCGCCGGCGCGCTCGAGGACTTCACCCTGAACACCCTGTCGTACGTCCGCCGCGACCGGGACCTGCTGCTGGAGGGGCTGGACATCCCCCAGCTTGAGACCTCGATCCGGGACCGCCACGTACTGGTGGTGGTGCGCGGCCACGACTACAAGAAGGACCTGTCCACCCTGCGCGGCTACATCAACGAGTTCCGCCCGGTGCTGATCGGCGTCGACGGCGGCGCCGACGCACTGCTGGAGGTGGGCCTCAAACCGGACGTGATCCTCGGCGACATGGACTCGGTCACCAATGAGGCGCTCAACTGCGGCGCCGAGATCGTCGTCCATGCCTACCCCGACGGCCGCGCCCCCGGCAAGGAGCGGGTCGAGCGGCTCGGCCTCACCCCCAAGCTCCTCCCCGGCGCCGGCACCAGCGAGGACATGGCCATGCTGCTCGCCTATGAGGGCGACTGTGACCTGATCGTCGCGGTCGGCAGCCATGCCAGCATGGTCGAGTTCCTCGACAAGGGCCGCCCCGGCATGGCCTCGACCTTCCTGGTCCGCCTCAAGGTCGGCACCAAGCTGGTTGACGCCAAGGGCGTGAACCGCCTCTACCGCCAGGGCGTCCGCCGCGCTGACCTGCTCATGCTCGTGGTCGCCGCGCTGGTCGCTATGCTGATGGTGACGTTCGTCTCCGAGCCGGCTCGGGCAGTATGGGCCCCGGTGTGGAAGGATGTCTTCGAGCTCATGCGGATCTTCATCGACCGCATCGTTTCCCTCTTTTAGGCTCCAGGTGAGGCACTTGTGATAAACCTGCGATACCACGTTGTGTCGCTGGTCGCCGTGTTCCTGGCACTGGCGCTCGGGGTGGTCATGGGCTCGACGGTCTTCAAGGACTCGGTCACCAACGCGCAGCGGGCGCTCACCGAGCAGGTCGTCAACCAGGCCGAGGCGCTGCGGCAGCAGAAGAACCAGCTCAGTGCCGAAAACGACGACCTGCGGACCTTCGGCACCGCGGCGTTGCCGACGGTGCTCCACGACAAGCTCAAAGGCCGCCATGTGGTGCTGCTCGACACCGACCAGGTCAACAACGGCACCTGGCAGGGGGTCAGGGATACGCTGCAGCTCGCCGGCGCCACCGTCGACGGGCGCGTCACCTTTTCGAGCAGCCGCCTGACGCTGCAGGACGACGGTGACCGCACTAAGTTCGCCGCGCTGGTCGGCGGCGACAGCGCCGATCCCCAGACTCTCCGCGAAAGTCTGCTGGGCCAGCTCACCGCCCGGTTGGTGGCGCCGGACCGCCTGCCTACCGACGACGCCGTCCGTGCCAGGGACAAGCTCACCAGCCTGACCGACGCCAAGTTCGCCAGCCTGGACCTGGCCGCCCAGTTCAAGAACGGCAAGGCCGCCTTCCCACAGCTTGGGACGCTGTTTGTGATCATCGGGCCAGCCGACGGCAACCCCACCCTCACACCCAAGTCGTTCCTGGTGCCGCTGGCCGACCAGCTCGCGACCAGGACCACCTTGCCGGTCGCAGGCGTGGAGGCATGGGCCGGCACCTCCTCCTGGGTCCAGGAGCTGCGTGCCGACAAGGACGCCAACAAGCTGGTGACCAGCGTCGACGACGTCGACCAGGTGTTCGGCCAGTACGCGCTGGTCGAGGCGCTTGCCGCCCAGCTGCAGAGCCCCGCTCAGCCTCCCGGACACTATGGCACCAAGGCGGGCAGTGACGGCGGGCTGCTGCCCAAGACCACCACCACGACCACCGGGACCGGGGCGACGGCGCCATGAGCAGCGCCATGAACGGCGTGGACGCGCTCGCGCTGGTGCCTGCCTGGAACGAGGCCGAGCGCATCGGTGCCACCGTCACCGCGCTGCGCGGGCTTCCCGAGGTCGCCGAGGTGCTGGTGGTCAGCGACGGCTCCACCGACGTGACTGCGGCGCGCGCCCTGGAGGCGGGTGCCCACTGCCTGGAGCTAGCCCACAACCACGGCAAGGGCGACGCCCTCAACGCCGGGCTGGCGGCGCTGATGAGCCGCGTCGCCGACGGCGTGACGCCCGAGCCGCGGGCGTTGCTGCTCGCCGACGCCGACCTGGCCGACACCGCCGCCGGGCTGCGGCGGCTGCTGGAACCGGTGCTCGGCGGCGAGGCCGAGGTGGCCGTGGCCGACCTGCCCCCGCAAGCGGGCGCCGGCGGGTTCGGGCTCGCCATGGGCCTGGCGCGGTGGGGGATGGAGCGGACCACCGGGCGGCGCCTCGGTGAGCCGCTCTCCGGCCAGCGGGCGCTGGCCTGGGCGTCGCTGCCGCTGCTGATCCCGTTCGCGCGTGGCTTCGGCGTCGAGGTCGCCATGACCATGGACGCGCTGCGGGCGGGTCTCCGTGTAGTTGAGGTCGAGGTCGACCTGCGCCACGCCGCCACCGGCCGCGACCTCGCCGGGATCCTGCACCGCGGCCGCCAGGCCGGCGCGATCGCCCGGGAGCTGGCCCGCCGCCAGGCCTGGCGGCGGGACGGCCACCACGATGGTGGGGAGCGGCCGCGGTGATGGCCGTGCCGCTGGTGCTCCTCGGCCTGGTCGCCGGCTGGGCGCTCGGCCGCTGGGCGGCGCCGCAGTTGCTCGCCGCGCTCGCCGCCACCAACCTGTCGCGGGTCAACTACCGCAGGCGGACCCTGGTCGCCGGGCTCGGGCTGGTGCTGCCGCTCGGGCTGCTCGCCTGGGCGGGGCTGCTGGCGCTGCTCGGCATCCTCATCCCGAGCCTGTTCGGCCGCTTCGACTTCGCCGATGTTGGCGGCGGTGTCGCAGTGCTAGCGGCCGCAGCCGCCTTCTGCCTCCTTGGCCTGGTCGACGACCTGGTCGAGGACCAGGGCAGCCGCGGCTTCCGCGGCCACCTCACCGCGCTCGCCAGAGGCCGCCTCAGCGGCGGCGCGGTCAAGCTCCTCGGCGGCGTGCTCGCCGCCCTGGTCATCGCCCCGCTGGCGGGGCCGTTCGGACGCCCCTGGTACCTGACGCTGCTGGCCGCGATCGTGATCGCCTCCAGCGCCAACCTCGCCAACCTGCTCGACCTGCGCCCCGGCCGCTGCCTCAAGGTGTTCCTGCCGCTCTGGGTCGTCGGCTGGGCCGCCGCCCCCCACCTCGCCCCCTGGTCCGCCGGCCTGGCCGGCGCCGCCGTCGCCGTCCTCCCGCTTGACCTGCGCGAGCGAGGCATGCTCGGCGACAGCGGCGCCAACGCCCTCGGCGCGGTCGTCGGCGTCCTGCTCGCCGCCGGCCCGGCGTGGCTGCTGTGGCTCGCTGCGGTCGTGCTGCTCGCCCTCCAGGCCCTCTCCGAGCGGGTCTCCTTCACCCGCGTGATCGAAGGCAACCGCATCCTCCGCGCCGCCGACCAGTTCGGCCGCCGCACGGACTGACCTGCCGACTGTCCTCGTCGCGTTTGCCCCAGCGGCTGCGCGTGGTGCCCAGTAACGGAACCAAACCACAGGATCTGAGAGGCACCAAGAAGTGCAGGCCGATAATCCGAATGGGAGCGGCACAGACGCGGCAGGGAAGGACTCTCCTGGCGCCGTGCGGCGTGACGACTTCGGGGGAGTCGTTGATACCCACAAGGTAGGCCCGGAGGGAACCCACCCGCTGCCTGGCGTCGATGCCCGGCGCGAGGCCGTCACCCAGCAACTGCGGGACCATAAAGGCGGCCTCGACGGTCAGGACCAGGCTGGGCAGGTCGGCACACTGCTGCAGATGGCGACGCTCCAGGAGGACCTCCCCGCACTCGACGCAGCCTGTGCGGGACGCCTCCAGATCCCGGCCGACCTGGAGGAAGCGCGGACCCAAGGCCTGGCCGCCGCGCACAACTTGCGGCAGCGGGCACTCGATACCGCCACGCGGACCGGCATGCCCAAACTCGAAGGGGCAGCCCAAACAGCGCTGGCCCTCAGCTGCGGCAAGCAGGGCGACCTGAACGGCACGGTGGGGCGCGCGGCGGCGGCCGAGCGCCTGTCGTGGTCCCAGGCGTCAATCCAGGACACCTGGCGGTCGATCGGAGCGCTGCGGCTGCAGCTGTTTGAGGTGATCCAGGACCAGGGCAACTTCCCGGTCGAGGTGGGAATGGCAGCGCGAGGAGCGCTCCGCGATGCCCAGCTGCGGGCTGCCCTGCCGGCGGCCGAGCAGGCACGGCTTCACCGTGCCGAGCTGCGCTTCGGGTTGCAAGCCGGAGAGTACCAATGGGACGGAATTGCGGAGCGGGCGGCGGACCGGATCCTTACGCGGTTCGTTCGGGAAGGTGCGCTTGGCGAGGCGGCCGGCACCGCACTGGTGATCGGGCAGACCGTGCCCGATCACCAGGTGGCCGGCAAATGGTTGCGCCGTGCCGAGCGGTGCGCGGACCTCGCCCACGACGCGGGCCTCAAGGGTCGTGTCAGCCTGTCGCAGGCGCGCCTGCTGGCATCGAGCCCCGCAGCTCAAAGGGAGGTGCGGAGGTGGACGATCCGGTCGTCCATGGAGGAGGCGCGCACCTCGCTCGACCAAGCGGGAGATCCCCTGGCCGCTGTGGTCAGCCACTGGACGCCTGACCAGGCGCCACCCGATTCGCTCCTCAAGCTGACCGACCTGTGGGACTTGCGTGACCGGCCCGCCGCACGCCACGGATGATCGACGATGGCCTCCGATAAGTCCCGGCCCGAGGGTGATGGAGAAGCGGGGAGCGGCGACGAGCGCGACGATGCGGGGTCGCTCGACGACCTGCCCCGGTTTCCGCTTCGTGGTCTCCAATGGCATGAACGCAACCTCGAGAAGGGGCTGACGAAGGCAGAACGGCAACTCGCCCGCCACAACGACCCGGCGGAGCGGGTCACCGCGCTGCTGGGGATGGCGGATGCCCAAGATCGGCTCGGCCGGCTCCAGGCCGCGCTCGGACGGCCGCTGGTCGTCGGGGACCAACGGGACGAACGATTCCACTTCGGCGCCCTGGAGGCGGCGCGTGAGCTGCGAGGAGCTGCGCTTGAAACCGCGAGGGAAGCTCCGGGTGACCAGCCTGTGCTCTTCGCCAAGGTCTACGGGGCGCTGACCCTCGACCACGCCAGGGCGGGGGAATGGGACCGGGCACGGAGCCGCCTGATGGACGCCGACACGAAGTACACGCTGGCGATCGCCACCGGAGCGCTGGACTCCCACCGCGACCGCGTGGACCTCTGGCGGCAGTGCGCTGAGCTGTATCTGGACCAGGGCCTGCTCGACGCCGCGCGAGACACCTCCAGGACCATCAGGGAAGGAGAGCAGGAGAAAGGGCGCCTCTCACCAATCGATCAGGTACGCCTCCAGCGCGTGGAGGCGCTCGCCAACCTCCGGAGCCCTGACAGCAATACGGGCCAGCGGATCGTCTGGGAAGGCCGCCTTTCGGAGACGGCCGTGCGGTGCCGGGACAACGGCCTGCCTGCCGAGGCAGCCGCCAACATGCTGCTCCTGGGCGAGTACTACCTTGAACCGCCCCGCCAAGCCCCGCATGATCCCGTTCAATACCGGGACTACTGCCGCCGTGCGGCGCTTGAATGCTTCGACAGTGCGGCCAGCGACGCCAGAGCGGCCGGCAACGGGCGGCTGTGGGGTCTCGCCCGCTGGAACTATGCGGCCACGGGGTTGACGGAATGGGGTCCAGGCGGCCCTCCACCGGAGGCGATGCAGGCGGTGGGGCACAACGCCAAGTGGCAGGATCACCTCAATGGAGCGTTCGGCCTGCTGGACGGGAGCGGCTCCCCCGAGGTCAGGCTGCTCGCCGACACGCGGGACGACCCCATCCGACCGCCGCTGCCACTGAACGGGCTTCTCGGACCTGCGTAAATGGCCCGCCGGACGCCCCAGAGCTGCTTGCAGGCTTACCTAGCCTCCCGCTTGCGGTGGGGGGGCTGTGATACCTTGGCGTCCCGGAGGACCCATGTGCCAGGGTGGCCTGTAGCGTGAGCACCCGGTGCCCCCAGCAGGGTCCAAAGGGGGTCAACGAACGTTGGCGAAGCACATCTTCGTGACCGGTGGGGTGGCGTCGTCTCTTGGCAAGGGACTGACCGCAGCCTCACTAGGGCACCTGCTCAAGGCGCGCGGGCTGCGGGTCACCATGCAGAAGCTCGACCCGTACATCAATGTCGATCCGGGCACCATGAACCCGTTCCAGCACGGCGAGGTCTACGTCACCGACGACGGCTGCGAGACCGACCTCGACCTTGGCCACTACGAGCGCTTCATCGACGAGAACCTGTTCCGGGACTCCAACGTCACCACCGGGGCGATCTACTCCACGGTGATCGCCGCCGAGCGCCGCGGTGAGTTCCTCGGCGACACCGTCCAGGTCATCCCGCACATCACCAATGAGATCAAAGCCCGCATCCTGCGCGTGGCCGAGGACGCCGACGTGGTTATCACCGAGGTCGGCGGCACCGTCGGCGACATCGAGTCGCTGCCGTTCCTGGAGGCGATCCGCCAGCTCCGCCACGACGTCGGCCGCGACCAGGTGTTCTTCTGCCACGTCTCGCTGGTGCCCTACATCGGCCCGTCCGGGGAGCTGAAGACCAAGCCGACCCAGCACTCGGTGCGGGAGCTGCGCTCGCTCGGCATCCAGCCCGACGCGATCGTGTGCCGCACCGACCGGCCCATCACCGTCGCGCTGAAGCGCAAGATCTCGCTGCTGTGCGACGTCGACGTCGAGGGCATCATCAGCGCCCCGGACGCCGAGTCGATCTACGCCATCCCGCTGGTGCTCCACGACGAGGGCCTCGACGACTACCTGGTCCGCCACCTGCGCCTGGACGGCCACTGCGCGGCCAAGCCGGAGCTGGCCGACTGGGAGGCGCTGGTCGAGCGGATCTGCAACCCGCGCCGCAAGGTCCGCGTCGCCCTGGTCGGCAAGTACGTCAACCTTCCCGACGCCTACCTGTCGGTGACCCAGGCGCTCGCCCATGCCGGCTTTCACCATAATGTTGACGTTGAGGTGGTCTGGACGGCCTCCGACGACCTGGAGGACCCGCAGGCCCGCACCGTGCTGGAGACCGTCGACGCGATCCTCATCCCCGGCGGCTTCGGGGTGCGCGGCGTCGAAGGCAAGGTCGAGGCCGCCCGCTTCGCCCGCGAGCAGCAGGTGCCGTTCCTCGGCATCTGCCTCGGCCTGCAGTGCGCCGTCATCGAGGTCGCCCGCAACGTCGCCGGCCTGCAGGGCGCCAACTCCAGCGAGTTCGACCCCGAAGCGCCCTTCCCGGTGATCGACCTGCTGCCCGACCAGCGCGGCGTGGCCGACATGGGCGGCACCATGCGGCTCGGCCTGTACCCCTGCCGGCTGCTCAAGGGCAGCCAGGCGGAGCGCGCCTACGGCGACGGCCTGATCTTCGAGCGCCACCGCCACCGCTACGAGGTCAACACCCGCTTCCGCCGCCGCCTGGAGGAGGCCGGGCTGGTGCTGTCCGGCACCTCCCCGGACGGCCGCCTGGTCGAGATCGTCGAGCTGCCCGACCACCCGTGGTTTGTCGCCGGCCAGTTCCACCCCGAGTTCCGTTCCCGGCCGACCCGGCCACACCCGCTGTTCCGCGACTTCATCGGCGCCGCGGTCGCCTTTGCCGAGGCCCGCGACGGCCAGCGCCAGGGCCAGGGCCAGCGCCAGGACGGCAAGCGCCAGCCGGAGCGGGGGGCGTTCGCGCCCACCACGCAGGCCGGACGGCCGGCGCCGCACCAGGTCGCGCAGCCGCCACGGGGCAGGGAGGAGCGGGTCGTCGACGTCCGCGAGGCGGACACGCCGGCCACGGCGTCCGCGTCCGTCCGGTCGGAGCGGGGACCGGTCACGGGTGCTGGCATCTTCCCGCCGTCGCTGCGGCACAGCAACGGCATGCTCGAGAGCGCCGACGGGTACGACGACCCGTTGTGAGCGGCGGCGAGGGGGCGGGACCGCGCCCCCTCCGTCCCGACCGGCGACCCAGGAAGCCGAGCGGCAGCCCCCCAGTGAATCAGGGGTCCGGGGATCGTAGACTGGCAGGGAACGGCCAACGGCGGCCGGTTGACGGAAGGGGCGCGCACGATGCACATCGGGATCCCGCGCGAGCTGAAAGATCATGAGTACCGAGTGGCGATCACCCCGGTGGGGGTGCGCGAGCTCACCCATGCCGGCCACGAGGTGCTGATCGAGCGGGACGCCGGGACCGGCAGCGCGATCCCGGACCGTGATTTCGAGCGCGCGGGCGCGCGGGTCCTGCCCAGCGCCGACGAGGTGTGGGGCCAGGCGGACCTCCTGCTCAAGGTCAAGGAGCCCATCCCCGAGGAGTACGGCCGCCTGCGCAAGGACCAGGTGCTGTTCACCTACCTGCACCTGGCCGCCAGCGCCGAGGTGACCAACGCGCTGGTCGGCTCCGGCACCACTGCGGTCGCCTACGAGACGGTGGAGCTGCCCGACGGGCGGCTGCCGCTGCTCGCCCCGATGAGCGAGGTGGCCGGCCGCATGGCGCCGCAGGTCGGTGCGCACCTGCTGGAACGCGAGCAGGGCGGCCGTGGCGTGCTGATGGGCGGGGTCAGCGGCGTCGGCGCCGCCAAGGTGGTGGTGTTCGGCGGCGGCATGGCCGGCCAGAACGCCGCCTGGATCGCCGCCGGCATGGAGGCTGAGGTGACCCTGCTGGACACCAGCATCGACAAGCTCCGCTACGTCGACTCGATCCACAAGGGCCGCATCGTCACGCTGATGTCGAACCGCTCCACCGTCGAGGACCTGATCCGCGCTGCCGACCTGGCGATCGGCGCGGTGCTGATCCCGGGGGCGCGGGCGCCCCGGCTGATCTCCAGGGAGACGGTCAAGGAGATGAAGCCGGGCAGCGTGCTGGTGGACATCTCCATCGACCAGGGCGGCTGCTTCGAGACCTCGCACGTCACCACTCACTCCGACCCGACCTATGTGGTCGACGACGTGGTCCACTACTGCGTCGGCAACATGCCGGGAGCGGTGCCGCACACCTCTACCTATGCCCTCACCAACGTGACCCTTCCCTATGTGCTGCAGATCGCCGTGCATGGCCTGGAGGCCGCGCTGCGCACCGACCCGGCGCTGGCCAGGGGCGTCAACGTCTACCAGGGCGAGCTCTGCAACCAGCCAGTCGCCGAGGCCCACGGCATGGCGTGGCGGCCGCTGGCCGAGCTGCTCCCCGACCTCTCCGACGCGGCCGCCAGCACCGCCGGAGCCAGGCGCTGACCACCATGACCCCCGCTGCCGCGGTACGCCGCTACCTCGACTACCTGGCGGTGGAGCGCGGCCTTGCCGCCAACACGCTCAGCGCCTACCGGCGGGACCTGCGCCGCTACACCGGCTGGCTGGCCGCAAGCGGCATCGACGACCCGGCCGCGGCCGACGAGAGCGACCTGGTCGCCTTCCTCGGCGACCTGCGTGCCGCCGTCACCCCGGTCGGCACCCGCTACCAGGCCTCCAGCGTCGCGCGCAGCCTCGCGGCGGTGCGCGGCTTCCACCGCTTCCTGGTCCGCGAGCACCTTGCCGGCGCCGACCCGTCGGTGGACCTCGGCACCCCGAAGATCCCCGCCGCGCTGCCCAAGGCGCTGTCGGTCGAGCAGGTCGAGGCGCTGCTCGGCGCGGTCGCCGGGGATGGCGCGCTGGCCCTGCGCGACCGGGCGCTGCTGGAGACGCTGTATGCGGCGGGGCTGCGGGTCTCCGAGGCGACCGCGCTGGACGTCGACGACCTGGACCTGGAGGACGGCTCCCTGCGCGCCTTCGGCAAGGGCGCCAAGGAGCGCCTGCTCCCGGTGGGCCGCTCGGCCTGCGGCGCGCTGCAGGCATGGCTGGTCCGGGGGCGGCCGCAGCTCGCCCGCGTCCGCTCCGGCCCGGCGCTGTTCCTCAACGCCCAAGGCAGCCGCCTGACCCGGCAGGGCTGCTGGAAGATCCTGCGGCGCCACGCCCGCCACGCGGGCCTGGAGGCGCACGTCTCGCCGCACGTCCTGCGCCACTCCTTCGCCACCCACCTGCTCGCCGGCGGCGCCGACATCCGCAGCGTCCAGGAGCTGCTCGGCCACGCCAGCCTGGCCACCACCCAGGTCTACACCAAGCTGACGCAGGACCGGCTGCGCGAGATCTACCTGCGCGCGCATCCTAGAGCGCGCTCCACACCGGAAATTCTTGCTCGATACGGTTGACCTGGATGGTCTTGTAGCGTTTCCTTCGATTTCGATCCCTCGTGTCCGGGTGTGTTGGCACGGCCGCCCAATGGCCAGCAGAGGAGCAGCAAGATGGACCAGCAGACGACCGAGCAGCTGCGCGAGCGGCTGGCCGGGGAGCGGGGCGTGCTGCGCCGCCAGCTCCGCGAACTTGGGGCACGCGCCGACGCCGAGGGGATCGAGGAGCCGGACCTGGACGCGGGCTTCGCCGACGCTGGTCAGGCAGCCGCCGAGCGGTCCAGCCTGCTCACGCTGGTGAGGAAGCTGCGCACGCAGCTTGGTGAGGTGGAGGTCGCGCTGGGGCGGATGGACGCCGGGACCTACGGGCGCTGCGAGAAGTGCCGCCAGCCGATCCCGGAGGAGCGCCTGGAGGCACTGCCCGCCGTGCGGCTGTGCATGAGTTGCAAGCGGGCAACCACCGGATCGGGGCGCCGGTGAGCGCAGCAATGAAAGTCGCCGTGATCGTCTGCGACTCGCTCGGCGTGGGTGCTGCGCCGGACGCCGGCACCTACGGCGACGAGGGGGCCAACACCCTCGCCCATACCGCTGCCGCTAACGGCGGCGGCGGTAGCGGGCTGGCTTTGCCGACGCTCGGGTCGTGGGGGCTTGGGCAGCTGACCGAGGTCGCCGGGGTACCGCCGGCGGACCCGCCGCTGGGGGTGGTCGCCCGCATGGCGGAGCGCTCCGCCGGCAAGGACACCACCACCGGGCACTGGGAGATGATGGGCGTGGTGCTCACCACCCCCTTCCCGACCTACCCGCACGGCTTCCCGGCCGAGGTGATCGAGCCGTTCGCAGCGGCGATCGGGCGCGGCGTGCTCGGCAACCGGCCGGCGTCCGGCACCGAGATCATCAAGGAGCTGGGGGAGGCGCATCTCGCCAGCGGCGACCCGATCGTCTACACCTCAGGGGACTCAGTGTTCCAGATCGCCACCCACAAGCGCGTGGTGCCGCTGCAGCAGCTGTACGAGTGGTGCGAGACCGCCCGTAAGCTCCTCACCGGCCCGCACGCGGTCGGCCGGGTGATCGCCCGCCCCTTCGACGGGGAGCCGGGTGCGTTCTGGCGCACCACGGAGCGGCGCGACTACGCCCTGCCGCCGGGAGGACCGACCGTGCTGGAGGCCCTGGAGCAGGGCGGCGTGCGCACGCTCGGGGTCGGCAAGATCGAGGACATCTTCTCCCGCCGCGGCCTGGCCGGCTCCGACCACACCGGTGACAACGCCAGCTCGCTGGACGCCACCGTCCGCTTCCTGCGTCGCGCCGATGCCGCTGAGCCGACGTTCGTGTTCACCAACCTGGTCGACTTCGACATGCTCTACGGGCACCGGCGCGACGCGCCTGGCTACGCCCGCGCCCTGGAGGCGCTGGACGCCCGCCTGCCCGAGGTCGCCGACTCGCTCGGTCCCGACGGCTGGGTGTTCATCACCGCCGACCACGGCTGCGACCCCACTGCCCCTGGCACCGACCACACCCGCGAGTTCACCCCGATGATCGCCTTCCGTCCGCGCGGCACCGCCGGCACCCGCCTAGCCGACCGCGCCACCTTCGCCGACCTCGGCGCGACCGTCGCCGAGTTGTTCGGGGTTTTCTCGGTCGGCCCCGGCCGCTCGTTTGCCGCCGACCTCGTCTGAGCTGGTCACTCCTCTGCCTGGTTGAGGGTTTATCCACAACTATGACCTGGCATTGTTTGATTTTGGTGAACTATGTGCGTTTATTGTGACAACAGAGCGACCACGGAGCGTGATCGATCACGGAGAGTGGTCAGCGTGCTGAGCTGCTCGTTTGGGCCTGCTCTGCGCTGGCGGCTATGATCAGTCGCTTCGTCGATGAGGTAATTGAGCGACTGATTGCCAAAGCTCCAGGTCGTTCCATCTTTAGAGCCCCAAGGAGATCTATCGACATTTCGGCTGCCGTGAAGCCGACCTGAGCGAAGGAGGCCAGGCCGGATGGGAAGGGTCATCGCCCTCGCGAATCAGAAAGGCGGCGTCGGCAAGACGACCACCGCGATCAACCTCGGCGCCGCCCTCGCCGAACAGGGCCAGCGGGTGCTGCTGGTCGACATGGATCCGCAGGGGGCGCTGTCGGTCGGGCTCGGGCTGAACCCGCTCGCCCTCCAGCAGACCGTCTACAACCTCTTGATGGACCCCTCCGGCGACGCCAGCGCGGTGATCTGCACCACCAAGGTCAGTGGCCTCGACCTGCTGCCCTCCAACATCGACCTGGCCGCCGCCGAGATCATGCTGGTTGCCGAAGTCGCCCGCGAGCAGGCGCTGGCGCGGGTGCTGCTGCCGCTCCGCACCGCCTACGACCACATCCTGATCGACTGCCCCCCAAGCCTTGGCCTGCTGACCATCAACGCGCTGACCGCCGCCGACGGCGTCCTCATCCCGCTGGAGTGCGAGTACTTCGCGCTGCGGGGGATGGCGCTGCTGATGGACACCCTCACCAAGATCCGTGAGCGGCAGCTCAACCCGGACCTGGAGATCGTCGGGATCCTCGCCACTATGTACGATGCGCGCACCGTGCATGGCCGGGAGGTGCTCGGCCGGGTCGCGGACGCCTTCGGCGACCTGGTCTTCACCACCGTGATCGCCAAGACGATCCGCTTCGCCGAGGCCCCGGTCGCCGGCCAGTCCATCCTCACCTACGCGAGCGATTCGGCGGGCGCCGCCGCCTATCGCGACCTGGCCAAGGAGGTGGCAGCAGCATGAAGAACCGGGCCAGCCTCCCGGGCGCCGACGAGCTGTTCCGGGTCACCTCGATCGACCAGGGCCGAGGCCAGGGCCGAACCCAGGGCCAGGGCCGCAGCGCCGCCCGCGCCAAGCCAGCGCCGGCCGAGCCGGCGCCGGACCCAGCGGCGGACCCAGCCGTGGTGGCGGCTGCGGCCGAGCGGGCGCCGAGCGGGCGCCAGCGCCACGACGAGAAGATCACCTTCTACTGCACCGCCGAGGAGCTGATGGACCTGGAGGCCGCCCGCCTGCGCCTGCGCCGCGACCACGGCATCGCCGTCGACAGGGGCCGGCTGGTGCGCGAGGCGCTCGCCCAGGTCCTCTCCGAACTGGAGCGCGACGGCGGCGACGCGCCCCTGGTACGACGGCTCTCCAACGACCGGTGACGCACCGGTGACGGTCCCATGAGGGCTGTCGACCTGATCGCCCGCAAGCGCGACGGCGGCGAGATCGCCCGCGCGGACCTGCGCGGGCTGATCCTCGGGTATGCCAACGGGCAGGTTCCCGACTACCAGATGGCCGCCTTCCTGATGGCCGGCTACCTGCGCGGCTTCACCCGCCGGGAGGCCGAGGCGCTCACCGAGGCGATGGTCGCCTCCGGTGCGACCCTGGACCTCGGCCGCGTCCAGGGACCCACCGTGGACAAGCACTCCACCGGCGGGGTCGCCGACGCCACCACCCTGGTGGTCGGGCCGCTGGCCGCCGCGCTCGGCCTCAAGATGCTGAAGCTGTCCGGCCGCGGGCTCGGCCACACCGGCGGCACCCTCGACAAGCTCGAAGCGATCCCCGGCTTCAAGGTTGAGCGCAGCGCCACCGAGCTGCTCGACCAGGTCGACCGCATCGGCCTGGCGGTGGCCGCCCAGAGCGCCGACCTAGTCCCCGCCGACAAGGCCATGTACGCGCTGCGGGACGTCACCGCCACGGTGGCCAGCACCGCACTGATCGCCTCCAGCGTGATGAGCAAGAAACTCGCTGGCGGGGCGAGCTGCATCCTGCTCGACGTCAAGACCGGGTCGGGCGCGTTCATGAAGGAACCTGCGGCCGCCGCCGCGCTCGGGAGCCTGTGCGTCGAGCTCGGCCGTGCCGCTGGGCGCCGCACCGCCGCGCTGGTCAGCGACATGAGCCAGCCGCTCGGCGACCTGATCGGCAACGCCGTGGAGGTCCGCGAGGCGGTCGAGGTGCTCCGCGGCGAGCGCGCCGGCCGCCTCCTCGACCTCTGCCTCACCTTGACCGGCCAGCTCGCCGTGCTCGCAGGCGCCGCGCCACACCTGGAGGCCGGCCGGGAACGTGCCCGCTATGTCCTGGAGCGCGGCCACGGGCTGGAGAAGTTCCGCGAGTTCGTCGCCGCGCAGGGCGGCGACTCCACCGTCGCCGACGACCCTGCGGCGGTGCTGCCGTCGGCCCCGCTGGTCCAGCAGGTCCACGCCGCCGCTGACGGGTGGCTCGCCGCCGTTGACGCCGAAGCCGTCGGCTGGGCCGCCGCCGCCCTCGGCGCCGGCCGGCAGCGCATGGACGACCCGGTCGATCCCGGCGTCGCGATCGAGCTTCCCACCAAGATCGGCGACCAGGTCGCCGCCGGGCAGCCGCTCGCCACCATCCGCGCCCGCTCCGAGGCCGACGCCGACCAGGCCGCGGCGGCGCTACGGGCCGCCCTGTCCTGGAGTGACCAGCCGCCGCCGGTCCCGCCGCTGCTGCACCAACTGATCGGCCCGTGACGTGCTACGGTGACCACAGGCTGGCCGGCAGGCCAGCTGTTGTGTGCTGTCGTGTTGTCGTCCCTTTGCCTATATCTGACCGAAGCGGAGGCTCGTCCGCGTGCAATCACCGCTGTACCTGCTGCGGGACCGCCCGCAGACCTTCGTCGCCTTCATCGTCGCGGTGGTGGTGGCCATCACCGTGCATGAGTTCAGCCACGCCGCCGTGGCCACCCTGGAGGGCGACCGCACGCCCCGCTTCCAGGGCCGCCTGACCCTCAACCCGGTCGCGCACCTGGACGTGCTCGGCAGCATCATGCTGGTGGTCGCCGGGTTCGGCTGGGGCAAGCCGGTGCAGTTCAACCCCCAGCAGCTCCGCAGCCGGCGGGCGGGCGCCGCCCTGGTGGGCCTGGCCGGGCCCGCCTCCAACTTCCTGCTCGCCCTGCTCAGCGCCCTGCTGCTGCGGGTCCGCTTCCCGACCATCGAAAGCGCCCTCAACGGCGGCTTCACCTTTACCCTGCTCACCACCTTCGTCGGCCTCAACGTGGTGCTCGGGGTCTTCAACCTGCTGCCGCTCCCGCCGCTGGACGGCTCGCGGCTGCTGTCGATCGTGCTGCCGCCGCAGCGCCAGGGGATCGTCTTCTTCCTGGACCAGTACGGGATCTTCATCCTCCTCGGCCTGCTGCTGCTGGCGCCAACCGCGCTCAACCCCTTCTTCAGCAGCATCCAGAGCGGTATCTACCGGCTCGTTGGTGTGAGCTATTTCTAGCCGGTTCCAGCCGGCCTTGCGGTATCTCTAGAGATAGATGACTTTGTCGACAAATCGCTGGTGCTATGGACTACGTGGTCAAGACCGAGGTGTTCGAGGGGCCGTTCGACCTGCTCCTGCACCTGATCGCGCGCCAGCGGGTCGACCTGTGGCAGGTGTCGCTGTCGCGGATCACCGAGGACTACCTCGCCGAGATCCGCCGGATGCACGAGCTGAACCTCGAGGTCGCCACCGAGTTCCTGGTGGTCGCGGCGACCTTGCTGGAGCTGAAGGCCGCGCGGCTGCTGCCGAGCCCCGACGGCGAGCCCGACGACATCGAGGCGCTGCTGGAGGAGCGCGACCTGCTGTTCGCGCGGCTGCTGCAGTACCGGGCCTACAAGCACGTCGCTGAGCTGTTCGGCGCCCGCCTGGCCGTGCAGGCGGGCTACGTCCCCCGCCGGGTCGGCGGGGAGGAGATCCTGCGGCAGCTCGTCCCCGACCTGCTCAGCGGCATCGCGCCGGAGGAGCTGGCGCGGCTGGCGGCGGCGGCGTTCACCCCGGCGGCGCCGCCCGAGGTCAACACCACCCACATCGCCCCGCCGAAGCTCACTGTCAGCGAGGCAGTCGTGGAACTGGCCAGGCGCCTGCGTGCCAGTGCCGAGCAGGCCGCCAGCTTCGACACCCTGGTCGGCCGCAACGCCCCCCCGATCGAGATCGTGATCAACTTCCTCGCGGTCCTGGAGCTGTACAAGCGCTCGTTGATCGAACTGGACCAGGCCGCTACCTTCGGGACCATCACCGTCCGCTGGACCGGTCAGCACGACCACGACCCGGCCGCGTGGGCCTCCGACCTGGCGGCCGAGGAGCCCGCATGAACGACCGCATGAACGACACCAACCACCACCCAGCGCCCACCCCAGCCGCGGCCGACATGTGGCCGCCCGACGAGCTGCTGGAGGCGGTCGAGCTGGACGACCGCGGCCGGCTGCGCCGCGACCTGGAGGCGGTCCTGCTGGTCGCCGACGAGCCGGTGCCGGCGCTCGCCTTGGCCGAGCTGCTCCGCGTGCGGCTGTCGGTGGTCGAGGCGCAGCTGGTGGAGCTGGCGGGGGAGTACGCGGCGTCGGGACGCGGGTTCGCGCTGCGGGCGGTCGCCGGGGGCTGGCGCCTCTACACCCATCCGGGCGCCCGCCAGGTGGTCGAGGAGTTCCTGCGCGCCGGGCAGCAGGTCCGCATCACCCGGGCCGCGCTGGAGACCCTGGCGGTGGTCGCCTACCGCCAGCCGGTGACCCGCTTCCAGGTCGCGGCCGTACGCGGCGTCAACGTCGACGGGGTCTTCCGCACCCTGCTCCACCGCGGCCTGATCCGCGAGGTCGGCCACGACGACGGACCCGGCCAGGCGATCCTCTACGCCACGACATCGCAGTTCCTTGAACAGCTCGGCCTCGACAGCCTGGAGGAGCTGCCCCCGATCAAGGACTACCTCCCCGAGGGCGTCGACCTCGCCGACCTCCAGGAGCAGCTGTGACCGGGGCCAGGCCGGGCCCGTCGCCGGGCACGGAGCCGGGCACGGACGGTGAGCAGATCCGGCTGAACAAGGTGCTGGCCGGTGCCGGGCTCGGGTCGCGGCGCGCGGTCGAGGCGCTGGTGCGCGCCGGGCGCGTCACCGTCGACGGCGAGGTGGTCAGCGACCTTGGCCGGCGGGTCGACCCGGCCCGCGACCGCGTCGCCCTCGACGGCTCCCAGGTGGTGCTGGACACCCAGCGCCGCTACTGGCTGCTCAACAAGCCCGCCGGGGTGGTCAGCACCGCCGCCGACGAGAAGGGCCGCCCCACCGTCGTCCAGCTGGTGCCGGAGCGGCCCCGCGTCTTCCCGGTCGGGCGCCTGGACCGCGACACCGAGGGGCTGCTGCTGCTCACCAACGACGGCCCGCTCGCCTACCGGCTCACCCATGCCCGCTACGGGGTGGAGAAGCGCTACCTCGCCGAGGTGGAGCGGCTGCCGGGCAACGCGATCTCGCGGCTGCTGGCCGGCGTCACCTTGGAGGACGGCCTGGCCAAGGCGGAGCGGGCCCGGCTGGTGGCCGGCTCGGGCCGGCGGCGCATGGTCGAGGTGGTCATGGTCGAGGGGCGCAACCGCGAGGTCCGCCGCCTGCTCGACGCGGTCGGCGCGCCCGTGCGCCGGCTGGTGCGGACCGCCGTCGGCCCCATCCGCCTGACTGGCCTCGCCCCGGGCGAGTATCGGCCGCTGCGGCCAGAGGAGGTCCGCCGCCTCTATCAGGCCGTCGGCCTCTGAGCCTGAGGCTGCGGCGGCGACGCGCGCGGCTGGCGGACTCAGCCGGAGCCTCAGCGGCCGGCGGCGATGAAGCGACAAGTCGACAAGTACCTTTGTCCTCCAAGCGATGAAACGAGGCAGTGGCATGGAGAGTGACCTGGAGCCGGACACGGAGCCGGACAGGTGAGCGGGACCAGGTGGCCGCGCCGGCTCGCGATCGTTGGCACCGGGCTGCTGGGCGCCTCGGTGGGCATGGCCGCCCGCGCCGCTGGGGTGCCCGAGGTGGTCGGGGTGGACGCCGACCGGCGCGAGCTGCGCGACGCGCTCGCCCGCGAGGCGATCACCGCGCAGGCGCGCTCGGTCGAGGACGCCGCCGACGGCGCCGACCTGGTGATCGCCGCCACGCCGGTGCGGGCGCTCGCCGGGGTGCTCGCCCGCGCCCACAAGGTCAACCCAACCGCGGTGCTGAGCGACGTCGGCAGCACCAAATCCCATCTTCTCGTGGAACTTGAGGGCTTTTCCACAGATTTGGGCCGGGTCATCCCCGGTCACCCCATGGCCGGCTCCGAGCAGCGCGGCGCCCAGGCCGCCCGCGCCGACCTGTTCCACGGTGCCGCCTGGGTGCTCACCCCCGCCGCCCAGGTCGACCATCAGGCGCTGCGGCGCATGACCGGCTTCGTGCGCGGGCTCGGCGGGCGGCCGCTGATCCTGGACCCGGAGCTGCACGACCGGGTGGTCGCCTTCGCCAGCCACCTGCCGCAGCTAGCCGCCTCCGCTCTGATGGGCGCGGTCGCGGAAGTGGGGGCGCCGGCCGCACTGCAGAGCCTGGTCGCCAGCGGCTTCCGTGACACCACCCGCATCGCCGCCAGCGACCCGGACCTGTGGGTCGACATCTGCGCCACCAACGGCCCCAGCATCGTCGCCGCGCTGGACGCCCTCAGTGAGCGCATCACCACCCTGCGGGCGCTGGTCGCCAAGGGCGACCATGAGGGCCTGCGGGAGACGCTGGCTGAGGCGCGCAGCGCGCGGCTGCGCCTGCCGACCAAGCCCGGCACCTCGCCACGAGCCATGCGGCACCTGGTGGTCCACATCCCCGACCGGCCGGGCAGCCTGGCCGCGGTCTTCCGCGCGCTCGGCGCCGCCGGCGTCAACGTCGAGGACCTCAGCGTCGACCACGAGCTGCAGGGCGGCAGCGGCGACCTGCACGTCTGGGTCGCCGGCCGCGACGCCCTCAGCAGCGCCCAGGCAGCCCTCAGCAGCGCCGGCTGGACCGCCTACGAGACCGCGGACAACCCCTAACCGATACATTGATATATAGATTTATCGATCCATCGACGGATCACCAAGTCAATACATGCTGGCGTTACAGGCCCATGAGTAGACTCATGCGGCCCACAAGACCCAGAAATCCAGGCAGGAGGCAGGCGTACAGCCGTGAACAACGACGTCGTGGTCGCGATCGACGGCCCTGCCGGGTCGGGCAAGAGCACCGTCGCCCGTGCGGTCGCCGCGCGGACGGGGCTCCGCTACCTGGACACCGGCTCGACCTACCGGGCGCTCACCCTCGGGCTGCTGCGGGCGGGCGTCCCCAGCGACGACGCCGAGGCGGTCGCCGCCGCCGCGCCCGAGGTCCGGCTCGCCCTGCAGCTTGCGGAGACGCCCGGGGCGGCCTCGCGGGTGCTGCTGGACGGGGTTGAACTCGCCCCCGAGCAGTTGCGCTCCCGGGCGGTCAACGACGCCGTCTCGCCGGTCTCGGCGGTCTCGGAGGTGCGCGAGCACCTGGTGGAGTTGCAGCGCTCGGCCATGACGGGAGGCGGTGTCGTCGCCGAAGGGCGCGACGTGGGCGCCACCGTCTGGCCCGAGGCCGAGGTCAAGGTCTTCCTCATCGCCTCGGCCGCCGAGCGGGCTCGCCGCCGTGGCGGTGGCGGTGTCTCCAACGGGGCGAACAGCAGCAGCGACGCCGGCCCGGACCGACCCGGCCCGGACAGCGGCGAGGAGGGGGATGGCGAGTCCGCCGAGGCGGTGGCCCGCCGCGACCGCCTGGACTCCAGCCGCGCCGCCTCACCAACCCGGCCCGGCGAGGGCGCCGTGGTCATCGACACCACCGACAGGCCCGTCAGCGAGATCGTGGACCAGGTCGTCCAGCTAATCGAGGCGGCCAGGACCCGCACCCACGCCCAGGCCCCGCCCGGCCGTCCCCGGTGAGATGAGATGAGCACCACAGGCTCCTACCGCGTCTACCGGGCCGCCGCCCTGGTGGTGAAACCCTCGATGCACGTCTGGTTCCGCATGCGCATCGAGGGCGCCGCACAGGTCCCCGCCACCGGCCCGGTGATCCTCGCCTGCAACCACCGCAGCAACGTGGACCCGGTCCTGCTCGCCTCCGCCATCCGCCGCCCCGTCACCTTCATGGCCAAGGCGGAGCTGTTCGTGGGGCCGCTGCGCTGGATCCTCAACGCCATCGAGCAGTTCCCGGTGCGGCGCGGCGGCATCGACCGGGAGGCGCTGCGGGACTGCGCCGCCGTGCTCGGGCGCGGGGGGGTGCTCGGCCTGTTCCCCGAAGGCACCCGCGGCGACGGCCGCTTCACCACCATCCACCCCGGCGTCGCCTACGTGGTCGTGCAGCAGAACTGCCCGATCGTGCCGGTGGCGATCTTCGGCACCGAGCGGGTCCGGCGCCGCTTCGGCTGGCTGCCGTGGGCCGCGCCGGTGCGCATCGTGTTCGGTGCGCCGTTCCAGCTCCCCGATCCCGAGGCCGACCCCGGCCCCGGGGACGGTGGTGCCCGCGCCGCCCGGCGTGCCGCCACCGACCAGCTCGGCCGCCTCCTGCGGGAGTTCCTGGAGCGCGTCGAGCGGCAGCGGCGACGGCGGGACGGGCATGACGCTGATACTGATATATTGACAAATCAATGAATCGATAAG
>WNFX01000514.1_pt1 | contig 37630 bp, 28 predicted proteins | sample 5400111 | NCBI WGS metagenome assembly WNFX01 (sample SAMN13153363, study PRJNA577476) | soil metagenome | isolation source: 40 cm soil or saprolite under grassland replicate 1 | place: USA:California | collected 2016-06-15
GATCGCCGCCGGCACCATCGACGCGCAGGAGAATCCGCTCTCGAACACCGTGACCTACGGCGTGTACAAGTTCCACCGCTTCCACACGCTCAGCAATCACTTCTACATCTCGCGGCCGATCTTTCTCCATCGCACGGCGTTCGAAGCATGGCCGGACGATCTCCAGCGCGCCATGCGAAGCGCCGTTACGGAGGCGATCGCGTTCCAGCGCGAGCTGCACGTGCAGGAGGAGGAAGACGCGCGCAAAGCCATCGCGGCGCAGGGCTGCGAGATCGTCGCGCTCAGCGCCGGCGAGCACGACACCTTCGTCGCCGCGGTCGCGCCGCTCATCAACGAGGCGCGCGCGACCTTCGGGCGGGCGTTATTCGACTTGACGGCCGAGCCCGCCGCGTGAGCCGTGGTGCGGGCGCGCTGACGCGCACCGCGCCCTACCCCCGCCGCTCGTCGAGCTCCGCCAGGATCAGCGCCCAGAACACCTTGTATTTGGATTTCGGCGCGTAGGCCGCGGCGATGCCCATGCGGGTCGCGCCTTTGAGCAGCATATTGGCGCGGTGCGGCGGCGAGTCGCGCCAGCCGGAGAAGGCCTGCGCCAAGGTGTGGTAGCCGGCGCCGACATTCTCCGCCGCGGTGCGGGCGCGATAGCCCCCGCCCTTGAGCCGGTCGTGGAAGCTGCGCGCAACGTCGTGGCTGAGGGTGTCGCGGCTCGCCATGGCCTGGGCCTGCGCCTCGGCGAGCTTCATGAGTTCCGGATCGAGGGTGACCGCCGTGAGCCCGTTGTTGGTGCGGTAGCCGGAGATCATGGAGGCGGCCATCGTCGCGTCGACCTGCGCGTCCTTGGTCGCGAGGCTGTGATAGAAGCTCGGCTCCGCAGGCAGATCGCGCTCGCCGGCGCAAGCGCAAAGGAGCGCCGTTATCGCCATCGCGGCGAGACGCGCGCCAAGGCACACCAATGGCCGGTGGAAAGTCATCCCGGTCCCCCGTTTCCCCCAGGCAATCGCTATGCGGCAACAGCATGGCGGAACCATGGAAGCCGCGCCGGGTTGCGCCGGTTAATTTTTCCTTGCCGTCAAGGACGCGCGGCGCTGGCGCGCTACGAGCAATCTTACAAATCCTGATCGCGCGGCCGCAACCACAGAGGGATCAATGTCCGCCCTTGTAGATCGGCGCCGGCTGCGAGAAGAAGCTTTCCAGGATGTGATAGCAGATGGCGTAGTTCTTCTGGTGGAACGAGGCGTGGGCGATGCCCGGCATCACGGCGAATTGCTTGTCGGGGTTGGGTAGCCGCTCGAAGAACTTTATGAGATCGGCAAAGCTCGCGATGCCGTCGTATTCGCCGCGCATGATGAGGGTCGGCACCGTGATTTGCGCGGGATCGCAGACCGGCAGATTGGCGCACATGTCGACATAGGTGCCGGTGGGCACCGAGTCGTCGAGCTTGAGGATGGCGTCAGCGAACGCCTCGATGACGACGTCGTCGGCGGTGCCGGGATGGTCGCGCTCGAAGATCGAACGCACGAATTTGCGGTCGATCGGGCGCCGGTTCTTGGCGCGGAACTCGCTCAGCCGCTTGCTGCGCTCGGCAAGCGTCGGGGAACCTTCGCCGGTCCACACCATGGCATCGAGCGCGAGCCGCGCGACCATGTCCGGGTGGCGCTGCGCGAACAAGGCCGCGCGCAACGCGCCGGACGAAATCCCGTAGACCAGAAGCGGGCGTTTGCCGCGCACCCTCTCGATATAGATCGCGGCCGCGAAGCAGTCGTCGGCGCCGTAGGCGATGGGCGCGTTGTTGTCACGGGTCTTGGTGGAGCGGCCGTAGCCTTCCATGTCGACGCACCAGGTGTCGTAGCCGCGCGCGGCGAAGAAATCCATCGCCGAGGAATCGGCACGCCCCGGCACCTGCAGGTCGAAGGTCGGCTGCGAGGCCATGGACGAGCCGTGCACGAACAAGATTCTGCCGGCCGGGCCGGAGGGATCGCCGGCGTGCTTGTTCCACAGGAACAAGTGGACATCGCTGCCCTTGTCGGTCCAGTGCTTCTCGCCGCGGATGACGGCGGCGGGTGAAATGGGCTTGTTCACTGTGGGACTCCTCGTTCTCGACGCGTCACTATCTTTATTCGATCACCTCGTCGGCAAGAGCGAGCAGCCGATCCGGCACCTCGAGCCCGAGCGCCTTCGCGGTCTTGAGGTTGATCACCAACTCGAATTTGGTCGGCTGTAGCACCGGCAGGTCGGCCGGCTTCTCGCCCTTAAGAATCCGCCCCACATAGGCGCCGGCCTGGCGATAGCCGTCCCAAAAATGCGGCCCGTAGCTGATCAAGCCGCCGGCGGTCACGACTTCGCGCTGCGCGTAGATGGCCGGAACTGCATAACGCGCCGCGAGCGCCACGAGCTGTTCGCGTCGGCTGAGCAGGAACGGGTCGGTCGCGACGAGGAGCGCGTCGACACCTTGTTTGGCCGCGCTCGCGAATGTCGACTCAATCTCGCCATCCGTGCTCGCGGACAACATGATGGGCCGCAGGCCGAGGCGACCTGCCGCCTTCTGCGCTTCGTCCCATTGCGAATTGGCTGACGGATAGTTCGGATTGATGAGCACGCCGATGGTGGACGCCTTCGGCGCCAATTCGCGCAACAGTCCGAGGTTCTTCGCGTCAAGCGCGGACGCGAGCAGGCTCACGCCGGTGACGTTGCCGCCCGGCCGGTTGAGGCTCGCCACCAAGCCGGTGCGCACCGGATCGGCCGCGCTGACGAAGACGATCGGAATATTGCTCGTCGCGGCCTTCGCCGCTTTCGCCGGATCGCTCCCGCCGGCGGCCAAGATGACGGCGACCTGGCGGTCGACCAGATCCGCCGCCAGCGCGGCCAACCGGTCGTAGTGACCTTCCGCCGAGCGACGTTCGATCACCGCGTTCCGACCTTCGATATATCCCGCCTCCTTCAAACCTTGGCTGACCGCCCCGGTGAATTGCGCGTAGTAGTTGGGCGAGGCGCTCTGGAGATATCCGATCGCCGGCATTGCCGGCTGCTGCGCGTGCGCCGCCAGCGGCCACGCCGTTGCCGCGACGGCGAACGCCGTCATGAAGTCGCGTCGTCTCAATTGATCGAATTGCATCTGATGCCCAGGAGTGACGAGCGCATGACGGAATATCGAGCGGCAGGGATCAGTTAGCGGGTATGTCGGCCATTTTGCAACCGGTCAGCGGAGCACCTTGATGAAATCGCGCCCGCCTCATTGCGTCCCCCGAGGCGCTCATTCGATGATCTCGTCCGCACCGGCCTGCAGCGAGAGCGGCACATTCAGCCCCAAAGTCTTGGCGGTCTTGAGGTTGATGACGAGCTCGAACTTGGTGGGCTGTTGGACCGGCAGCTCGGCTGGCTTGGTGCCGGTCAGGATGCGATCGACGTAGGGCGCGGCGCGGCGAAACAGATCGGCGAGATCGGTGCCATAGGACAACAGGCCTCCGCTCGCGGCAAACAAACGGTAGGCGTATGCCGCAGGCAAGCGATGCTGGTCGGCAAGCACAAGAATTTGCTCGCGGTGCGCCAGAATGAACACGTCCGGCATCACGATGAGGCCGGTTCCAGGCACGAGCCTCGTGATCGCGGACTCGATTTCCGCGTCATTGTGAACGGGGGCCGCGATCACCTCCACATGCAATGACGGCGCCGCGGCCTCAACCGGACGCAGGAAATACGACCCACGATCGGGCGCAGTGTCCGGGTTGAACATGACGGCCACCCGCGTGATCCCGGGCGCGATCTCTTTGAGCAGCTCCCCCAGTTTGGAACCCATCGAGGACTCCAAATTGGTGAAGCCAGTGATGTTGCCGCCGGGCTTGGCAAAGCCGTCGATGAAGCCGCTGCCGACCGGATCGGAAACTTGCGTGAAGACGATGGGAATAGTCCGGGTTTGCGCCTTGAGCGCTGCGACCACCGGAGTGGTATGGCCGACGATCAGGTCGAGCCGCATCTCAACGAGCTCGCGCGCGAAATTGCGGATTCGCTCAGCGTCGCCCGCGCCCCAGCGGTACTCGATCTGGATGTTACGCCCGTTGCTCCAGCCGAGCTCTTGCAACGCTCCGGTGAACGCGGACACGAAGGATTGCCGGGCCGGATCGCTCTCGGCAATGCCCATGAGCACGCCGATGTGCCGCATGCGCTCGGCCTGCGCGCGTGCCGAAAGCGGCCAGCCGATCGCCGCGCCGCCGAGCAACGCGACGACGTCGCGTCGTCTCAAGTTATCGAATTGCATGCGATCCCCACGAGTGACGAGGGCCCACACCAGACCGGCCGGCATCCAACCGCGGTCATTCGGGCTTTATGTCGTTGGCTTTGATGACCTTGGCCCATTTGTCGATCTCGGATTGCACGAAGGCACCGAATTCGTCGGGCTTCATCGACATCGTCTCCGCGCCCTGCTTCCTCCACGCCTCTTTCACGTCCGCGCGCGCGAGGATTTTGTTGATCTCGGTGTTCAGGAGGGTGACGATCGGTTGCGGCGTTCCTGCCGGCGCCACGACGCCGATCCAAATCGTGGCTTCGTAGCCGGGAACTCCGGCCTCCGACAGCGTCGGCACGTCGGGCAGGATGGCTGAGCGGACCTTGCCGGTCGTCCCCAGCGCCTTGACCCGTCCGACCTGGATCATCTGCGCCATGCTCGGCACCGAGTCGAACATCATTTCGATCTGCCCGCTGATGATGTCGTTGCGCGCGCCGGCGCTGCCCTTGTAGGGGACGTGCAGGATATTCGTGCCCGTCAGGTTCTTAAACAGCTCGCCCGCCATGTGATAGTTCGAGCCCACCCCGGAGGAGGCATAATTGAGCGCGCCGGGCTTTGACTTGGCGAGCGCGATGAATTCCTGGACCGTGTTCACGCCGACCGAGGGGTGCACCACCATCACCAGTTCGGAATTGAGCAGCGACGCCACCGGCACGAAATCGCGCAACAACTTGTACGACTTGTTGGGAACGAGCGTTTCGGTGGTCGTCTGCGTCGCAGAAATCATCAGCAGCGTGTAGCCGTCGGGCGGAGATTTTGCCGCGGCCTCGGAGCCGATGATGGTTCCGGCGCCGGGCCGGTTCTCCATCACAAACGGCTCCTTGAGCGCCTTGCGCAGCTCCTCGGCGAGCGCGCGCGTGAAGATATCGGTTGGACCGCCGGCGCCGAATGGCACGATCATCTTGACCGCGCGAGACGGATAATCCTGCGCGTTCGACGGCGCCGCCGGCGAGAGCCATACCATCGCCAGCATGATGAGTGACGAAACGCGCTGAAATATCGTCATGGGTCGGCGCGACTTCGGGAGCAAGCGAAAGGCGGGGAACTGGTCCGCACGTGGGCCGCGACTTTATGCGATCGGCGCGGGAGGGGCCAGGGCGTAGGGTGAAAAATCATTCCCTGTGTCCGCAACGCTTGCGCAGGTCGCGGTGGCGATTTTGCGAACGCGGTGACCGAGAGATTGCAGGCGTGGGCGTTGCGGCCGCACGCGGTGAATCGAAGGCCGGAATGCGGACCGGACGCCATGCCCACCTACGGCCGCGCGTTATGTGTCACCTTCCTCACCATCTCCGCGACCGCGCCGGCGAAGGGGTGGAAGGTGAAACGCACCACGTGCCGCCCGCGCGGGCAGACCACGGCGCGAAAGATCACGTCGGCTTTGAGAATTTCGGCATCCGCCCCATCGATGCTCGCCTGCCACCACGGGTGCCAGACGTCGTTGAGCAGGAGGACGCCGCCGGCCGGCGCCTCGACTTCGACCACCACTTCGGTGTTGGCGTAGCGCAGCAAGCGCGCGCTGCCGACGGTGCCGGCGGCAGCGCTGCGCGAGAATCCGATCGGCGGCTTCTTGAGCAGCACGGTGCGACGCGGATCGACGCTCGGCCAGCCGGCGCGCAAGAGCTCGTCGAAATCGGCAAGGCGCCAGTCCGTCAGCAGCATCACCCGGGGCAGCGCGTGCGGATTCTCGTAGACGTAAGCATCCTTGGTGCGTGCGATGAAATTGAGATCGCCGGGCTTGAGCGACGAGTCGATCTGTTCCACCGGCACGTCGGTGGCGATGAAGCGCACGCCGAGGAGATCGGCGAAGGCCGAACGGTAGGACGGATAGAGCGGCGAAAACACGCGCTGACTCGCAAGGGCGACGGTGTCGCCCACATGGGTCGCCTCCTGGAACCAGCGCAGTCGCAGCGGATTGTGGCCGAACACGTGATCGAAACCCTGTGCGAGCGAGAGGTTCGGCCAGTGATAGTCGATGCCGACGAGCTCCACGCGGTCACGCCGGTCGGGCGCCGCGGCGCCGGCGAGCCGCGCCTTGAGGAGGCGCACCGTCTCGTCGTCGGTGTTGGCGCGCAGCGCCTCGAATCGAGCGGGCGGCAGCGCGGTCGAAACATGCGGAGCGTTGTTCCAGGCGAGGTCGAGCGCCATGAACGCCGCGACGAGGCTGACGGCACCGACGGGCCAGCGTGCGTCGAGCCGGCGCGCCAGCCCAAGAACCGCGATCGCCGCCGTCGTGAAGACGACCGCGGTCACCACAGGAGTTAGCGCCGGCCGGATGCCGACGACGGACGCGGCGAGCGCCAGCGCGCCGGCGATCAGCACCATCGGGCTGGCAATCTCGAATGCGCGCTGTAAGCGCGTTGCCGGCGGCACCGTGCCGGTGAGCCAACGATGGACGAGATAGCCGGCAATCACCGCGATCAACGCGACGAGCACGAAGGTGGCGTCGGCCGGACGGCGGTAGAGCGCCACGTCGGGTATGAGGTCGTACATCAGGTGGAAGGCCGGCGTATAGGCGCCGAGCGCATAGAGCAGCATGAATGCCGCGGCGATGGTGAAGAACCTGATCTCGCGCGCCCAGGCGACGCCGCGAATGAGGCCGAATGACACCACGGCGACGAAGGTCAGCGCGCCGGCATAGACGAGCGGCATATTCTGGGAGAGGTAAAGCCCCGGCCATCCCCAGGCGGCGTCCCAGATCAGGCTTTGCGGCGCCCAGTATTCGACGTTCGGGTCCATCGCGCCGAAGAGATCGGCAAAAGCGAATTGCAGCAGGTGCACGGGATGGATCGAGCCGCCCGCGGCCGCCGCGAAGCTGATCTCGGGACGGTTCGAGCGCGCTGCCAGCAGCGTGGTCATGATGATCGGCACCGCGGCAATGAACGAGCCGCTCACCGCGGCCGCGGCCAACGGCGTGATGCTTGCGCGCACGCGCGCGAGCGGCGCTTCGCCCGCCACCCAGTGTGCCAGCACGAATCCGGCGAGCACGTAGAGCGACAGCAATGCGACCTGGTCGCGTCCGATCGCCATCAGTCCGCCGACCGCGCCGGCCGCCAGGCCCGCGCGCCACGACGAGCGCTCGAGCGCGCGCGCCACGAGCCAGAGCGCAAGGGGCAGGTAAGCCAGGCTGACGATCTGACCGGTGTGCTGAATGCGCGCACTGGCCGAGCCGCCGAGCGCGAATGCCATCGCGGCCACGAGCGCGCCGCCCGCATGCCAGCCGCGGTCGTGGAACAACAGGATGATCCCGACCGCGCCGAGGAACAGATAGGCGAAGGTCACGGCGTCGAAGGCGCGCAGGCTGACCGCGGCATCGAAGGCGGCCAGCAGCACGTAGAGCGGCGCGAACACGAGCGACTGCGGATCGGAAATCTGCGGCCAGCCGGCAAACACGTTCGGCGACCACCACGGCCATTCGCCGCGTGCAAGTGACGACGCGAGAAATTGCACCTGCGGAAAGAACTGGGATTTCGCGTCCCACGGGATCGTCACCTCCCCGGACAGCCACGGCCAAGCCGGCAACAGGAAGGCGAGCATGAAGATGGCGAGGGTGACGACGAGGGGAACGCGCGCGACCACCGGTCGCGCGGCAGCTGCGAGCCACGACGTCGCGCGATCCTTGATCGGCGCTTGCGCCGGTTCGTGGGGCCAACGCGACGTGCGTTTGCGGCCCGCCGCTACCGGCTGCCCGCTCCTCAGGTCCATTCCCTCTCCCGCCTCGTGCCATTCGGCGTTGGGCGCAGCATAGCCGCTCCGCCGCGCCTCTCCTTCGCAAAGATGTCGCACCGCGACGCAGGCGGGTCTACGGTGGATCATGATGCCGCCGCGCCCTATCATGGCGCGAGACCGCAAGGGAGCGCCCAGCCCATGACGACCCCCATGCTGCCGCGCGAACGCTGCGACTATTCGGCCATCGTCGACCGGCCGCCGCTCAAATTGCCCGGCGACGCGCGGCTCGCGTTCTGGACCATCGTCAACTACGAGGTGTGGGACATCGGGCGGCCGATGCCGCGCCAAGTCCTCCCGGCGCCGACCGGCGTGCCGCTGCTTCCCGACGTGCCGCACTGGAGCTGGCACGAATACGGCATGCGGGTAGGCGCCTGGCGCTTCTTCGAGCTTTACGAGCGGCTCGGGATCAGGCCCACGCTCGCCATCAACGCGCGCACCTGCGAGGACTATGCCCGCGTCGCCGAGGAAGCCAAACGCCTGCGCTGGGAGTTCATGGGCCACGCCTACGACCAGATCCCGATTCACAAGGTCGAGGATCAGGCGGCGATGATCAATCGGTCCATGGACATCCTCGAGCGCTTCACCGGCAAGCGTCCAGTTGGGTGGTTGGGGCCGGGCCTTACCCAGACGCTGGAAACGCCGGAGCTCTTGGTCAGCGCCGGCGTGAAATATATCGGCGATTGGGTCTACGACGACGAGCCCACCGTCATCCGCACCGCCAAAGGGCCGCTGGTCACGCTCCCTTATACGGTCGAGATCAACGACATCGGTATCATGATCGTTCAGCACCACGAGAGCGAGTATCTCGCCAAGCGCGCGATCGATCAGTTCGATCGCCTCTACGCCGAGGGAAAGCGCCGTGCCAAGATCATGGCGCTGGCGATCCACCCCTATATCAGCGGCCAACCGCACCGCATCAAATACCTCGAAGCGATCTACGATCATGCGCGCCGCTTCGAGGGCGTGCTGCACTGGAACGGCGCCGAGATCCTCGACTGGTACCTCGCCGCCGGCAAGGGAGCAAAGACGGGGTTCGCGGCCTAGCGCGCGCTCGGCCATGAGGCCACCGGACGACTTCGGGCACCACCCACGCAGCTGGAAAATAACCATTTCAAATCAGTGACTTGAAAACCCTAGGCGGGACCCGCCGACGCCGGTTCGAGCGCTGCCTTAGGCCGAACATGTCTTTTAATTAAGTGGTCGGGCCGGGCGGGGTTGATAGTATGGTGAGTTGGTTATCGGGCGACTGGGGGAAGGCGTGCGTTGCGTTAACGCTAATGCCCCGTTTCACGGGTGTTCTAGCGTTGAAAGTCGGTCCCATGTTCGACGGGTGGCGCACGCGTGCTCTGGTAACCGCAGCCACGAGCCTCCGCCCCGTCTTTGTCGTGTTTGTGGGATTATGTCTCGTGCAAATGCTGACCGGGTGCATTTTCACTTCCGCGCGACCGGACCTCGCGCCTGATCTCCCGCCCAAATACGGCGCCGGGCAAGGGCAGTCCGCACCGCCGACGCTCGATTGGTGGCGCAGCTTTCGTTCGCGCGAACTCACCAATCTGATCGAGGAGGCGCAGATCGCCAATCTCGACATCGCCGCCGCCATTGGGCGCATCTTGCAGGCCGACGCGCAGGCCAAGATCACCGGCGCGCCGCTGCTGCCGGAAGTCGATTTCGTGGGCTTTGCGGAGCGCTTCAAGAACCCCGGCTTGCCCGAGCGGAACCTCTTTCATGCCGCGCTCAATGCGAGCTATGAGATCGATTTCTGGGGCAAGAACCGCGCTAACTCGCGCGCGGCGCAGGAAAGCGCCGTCGCCAGCCGCTTCGCCAAGGAGGTCGTCGTTCTCTCGACCATCGTATCCGTCGGCAACGCCTATTTTCAGGTGCTTTCGTCGCAGGACCGGCTGCGGATTGCGCGGGACAACTTCAATATAGCCAACCGGATTCTCACTTTGATCAAGCAGCGGTTCGACGCCGGCACCGCGTCTCAGCTCGATATCGCGCAGCAGGAGAGCCTCGTTGCCCAGGTGCGCGCGAACATCCCCATCTTCGACCAGACCCTGCGCCAGAACATCGCCATTCTCGCGGTGTTGATCGGCAAGCCGCCGGTCGAAGTCGTCATCAAAGGGGACAATATTTATCGGTTGGCGATCCCGCGGGTGACGCCGGGATTGCCGTCGGAACTCTTGTTCCAGCGCCCCGACATCCGCTCCGCCGAGGCCAACCTCGCCTCCGCCGACGCCAGCGTGGAGGCGGCGCGCGCCGCCTTCTTCCCGAGCATTTCGCTGACCGGCCAGGGCGGCTACGAAAGCAACGTGCTCAAGCTGTTGTTCACGCCGCAGAGCGCCTTCTACAACATCGCTCTCAATGCCACGCAGCCGCTACTCGACGGCTTTCGGCTGGAGGGGCAGTTGGAGTTGGCGCAAGGCAAGCAATTCGAGCTGTTGAAGGTCTATTGCCAGACCATCCTCGCTGGCTTCGGCGACGTGGAGATCGCGCTGATCGCGGTTGCCGACACGTTGGAGCGCGAGCGTCTGCAGCAGCTCGTTGTCAAGAGTTCGCGCGAAGCCGTTCAGCTTTCCGAGACCAGGCTGCGCGAGGGCACCATCGATCTCGTCACCGTGCTGCAGGCCCAGCAGACCCTGTTCACGGCAGAAGACAATTACTCACTTGCACGTCTTGCGCGCTTGCAGGCGGTATTGAGTCTCTATCAGGCCCTCGGCGGCGGGTGGCTTCCGCCGGGAGTGGCGGCCGGTGTGAACGTGCTGCAATGACGCTCAAACGACGAATCACCGTCTTCTTCATTGCCGGCCTCGTCGTCGCGGCCGTGGCTGCCGTTTACTACATGCCGCACTGGCAGCAAACGGTGGCGGCGGTGTCGAAGGGCGGCCGCCGCGGCGGCCCTCCCGCGAGCGAACCCGTTCCCGTGCTCGCCACTGCCGCGCGTGCGGCCGATGTCCCCGTCTATCTCGACGGCGTCGGCACCGCGAAAGCGCTCAACACCGTGACCGTGCGCTCGCAGGTCGACGGCAAAATCATCAACATATCGTTCACGGAAGGGCAGGACGTGCCCGCGGGATACGTGCTCGCCAAGATCGACCCCACGACTTACCAGGCCGCGTTCGACCAGACCGTCGCCAAGAAAGCCCAGGACGAAGCGCAGCTTGCCAATGCCCGGCTCGATCTGGACCGCTATACCCGGCTGGCGGCGACCAACGCCGTCAACAAGCAGCAGCTCGATACCCAGAGGGCGCTGGTCAGTCAGCTCGAGGCGCAGATCAAGCTCGACCAAGCGGCGGTCGACAACGCGCGCGCCATCCTGTCCTACACCGACATCGTCGCGCCCATCGCCGGCCGCACCGGGATCCGTCTGGTCGATGCCGGCAATCTCGTGCGCGGGGCGGAGGCCACCGGCATCGTCATCCTCACGCAGCTCAGGCCGATCTCGGTCTTCTTCAGCCTGCCGCAGCAGAACTTGCCCGATCTCACCAAGGGCATGGCCGAAGGCCAACTGCCGGTCGACGCCTTGACCGCCGATGGCAAAAGCGCGCTCGACAAGGGCAAGGTGACAGTGATCGACAATCAGGTCGACCAAACCACGGGCACGGTGAAGCTCAGGGCCGAGTTTCCCAACGACGATCTTCAGCTTTGGCCCGGGCAGTTCGTCAACGTGCGGGTGCTTATCGATACCCTGCGGCAGGTGGTCGTGGTGCCGACCGCCGCCATCCAGCGCGGCCCCAGCGGGGCATTCGTGTACGTGCTCAAGGATGGCGACGCCGTCACCGTACGGCGCGTGACGCTGATGCAGCAGAACGACGTGCAGGCCGTGGTCGCCACGGGCCTGCAGGCAGGCGAGCGCGTGGTCACGACCGGCTTTGCCCGCCTCACCGAGGGAACACAGGTGGCGGTGTCGAGCGCGGAGGATGCCGGGCAGGTCACGACACCGGTGGTGCGGCCGCGCCCAGATGGAACCCGTGGCACACGCGGAGGCGAGCGCGGAGGAGAGAAAGCAAGGCGTAATCCGAGCGCGGGTCTGCCCCCGGTCGCCAACCCATGAGCGTCTCGTCGCCCTTCATCCTCCGCCCGATCGCGACCTCGCTGCTCGGGGTCGCCGTCATGCTCGGCGGGCTGCTCGGCTATCTGTGGCTGCCGGTCTCCTCATTGCCGCAGGTCGATTTCCCGACCATCCAGGTCACGACCCAGCTTCCGGGCGCGAGCCCTGACGTGATGGCTTCGCTGGTGACGGCGCCGCTCGAGCGCAATTTCGGGCAGATCCCCTCGCTTCAGCTGATGACGTCCTCGAGCTCGTTCGGCATCAGCCAGATCACGCTGCAGTTCGAGCTCAGCCGCGACATCGATGCGGCTGCACAGGACATCCAAGCGGCGATCACTGCCTCGGCAGCAACGCTGCCGAGAAACCTGCCCTACCCGCCGGTCTATTCCAAGGTGAATCCCGCCGATGCGCCGATGGTGACGCTGGCGATCACCTCCAATACCATCTCGCTGCGCGCGCTCAGCGACGTCGCCGACACCCTGCTCGCGCAGCGGCTGAGCGAGATTTCCGGCGTCGGGCGCGTCACGGTGCAAGGCAATATCCGACCTGCCATCCGCATCCAGGCGGATCTGTCGCGGCTTGCCAATTACGGCATCTCGCTTGAGGACCTGCGCAACGTGATCATGGCGGCGAATGTCGCTGGCGCCAAGGGCGCGCTCGACGGGGCGCATCAGTCCTATACCATCGCGGCCAACGACCAGCTGACCGCGGCCGACGCCTATCGCAACATCATCGTGACCTATCGCAACACCGCCCCGGTTCTACTCCGCGACGTAGCCGACGTGATCGATGGGCTCGAGAACAGCAAGGTCGCCGGTTTTTACCACGGCATGCCGGCCGTCGTCGTCGACATCCAGCGTCAGCCGGGCGCCAATGTGATCGAGACGGTGCAGCGCATCAACAAGGAGCTGCCGAAACTGCAGCGCGCGATGCCGATCGGCGCCACGCTCACCGTGGTGCACGATGCCACCGCCAGCATCCGCGCGTCGGTCCGCGACGTGCAATTCACGCTGATCCTGAGCGTGGCGCTCGTCATTACCGTCGTGCTCATCTTCCTGCGTACCATCCGCGCCACCATCATCGCCGGCGTCGCGCTGCCGCTGTCGCTCATTGCGACCTTCGGGATCATGTGGTTCTGCGGCTTTTCGCTCGACAACCTGTCGCTCATGGCGCTGACGATCGGCACCGGCTTCGTCGTCGACGACGCCATCGTCATGATCGAGAACATCGTCCGCCACATGGAGAACGGCGAGGACCCGTTCGAGGCCGCGCTGCGCGGCGCGAGCGAAATCGGCTTCACGGTGATTTCGCTGACGGTCTCGCTGATCGCGGTGTTCATCCCGCTGCTGTTCATGACCGGCCTGGTCGGCCGCATGTTCCGCGAATTCGCGCTCACGCTGACCATCGCCGTGGTGACCTCGGCGGTGGTTTCGCTGACCTTGACGCCGATGATGTGCAGCCGGCTGCTCCGGCATCAGTCGGCGGGACCTGTGAGGCTCGGCATCACGCGGATATTTCACCGCGCGGTCGACGGGTCGGTGGAGCTTTACCGGCGAAGCCTCGACTGGGTGCTGCGCCACGAGACCCTCACGCTGTTGGTGACCGCCGCCACGCTCATCGCGACGATCTGGCTCTACATCGTTATTCCCAAGGGATTTCTGCCGCTGCAGGACACCGGCCTCATTTTCGCGGTCATGGAAGGCGGACAGGACATCTCGTTCACCGAGATGAAACGGCTGCAGGGCGCGGTCGAGGACGCGATGCGCAAGGACCCCGACGTGACCGGGGTCGTCTCCGTCATCGGCGTGACGCCGATCAACGCCACGCCCAATGCCGGCCGGCTCGCCATCACGCTGCGCTCGCGCGACGAGCGCCAGACGCCGGTGACCGCGATCATCGAACGGCTGCAGCGGGCGGTCGCCGCGGTTCCCGGCGTCGTCGTCTACTTTCGGCCGGTGCAGGACATCCAAATCTCGACGCGGCTGAGCCGCGGGCAATATCAATACACGCTCACGAGCACCGACGCCAAAGAGGTCGACGATTGGGCTTCGCGGCTCACGCACAAGCTGCAGTCGTCCGCGGTGCTGCAAGATGTCGCCTCGGAGGCGCAGAATGACGGCTTCCGATTGCAGGTCGAAGTCGATCGGGACACGGCGGGCCGCCTCGGCGTCTCCATGCAGACCATCATCGACACGCTGAGCGACGCTTTCGGGCAACGCCAGATTTCGACCATCTATGGGCAGGCCAATCAGTACCGCGTGATCCTCGAGGCAAAGCCGGAATACCAGAACGATCCCACCTCGCTGACGAAGCTCTATGTTCCCGCCTCCGGCGTTCAGGCGGTGGCGCAGCCCACGTCACTGACCTCGAATTCGCCGACCGTCATTCCGACGGTCTCGGGCAGCCCGATGGTGCCGCTGAACGCGGTCGCGCGCTTCGAGCACACGACCGCCCCCCTGGTGATCGCGCATCAGGAGCAGTTCCCGGCGGCCACGATCAGTTTCAATCTCGCCCCCAACGCCGCGCTCAGCGACGCGGTCGAAGCGATCTCGCAGGCCGAGCACGAAATCGGCATGCCGACGTCCGTGATGGGCAGCTATTCCGGCGACGCGGCCGAATTCGCCAAGTCGCTCGCCGGCGAACCCTGGCTGATCCTGGCGGCCGCGGTCACCATCTACATCGTGCTCGGCGTGCTGTACGAGAGTTTCATCCACCCGCTCACCATCCTGTCGACGCTGCCTTCGGCCGGCGTCGGCGCCTTGCTCGCGCTGATGCTCTACAAGCAGGACCTCTCCGTCGTCGCCCTGATCGGCATCGTGCTGCTGATGGGCATCGTGAAGAAGAACGCGATCATGATGATCGACTTCGCGCTCGAGGCCGAGCGCAAGCAAGGCCTCTCGCCGCGGGAGTCGATCGTCCAGGCTTCGCTGCTGCGGTTCCGTCCGATCATGATGACCACGCTCGCGGCCTTGTTCGGCGCCATCCCGCTCGCGTTCGAATCAGGCACCGGCTCGGAGCTGCGCAATCCGCTCGGCATCACCATTATCGGCGGACTGCTGCTCAGCCAGCTACTCACGCTCTATACCACTCCCGTCATCTATCTCGCGATGGAACGTGTGAAGACACGGTTGAGCCGCCCGGCGCCGCTGCAGACCGAGCTCGACTTGCCGAACCAGCCCGAGCCTTCGCAACACCCGGCGGAGTGACGGCATGAGCGGCGCGAGCTTCTCGGAACCCTTCATCCGCCGGCCGGTCGGCACCACGCTGCTTGCCATCGGGCTCTTTCTGACGGGCGCGGTGGCCTACCACTTCCTGCCGGTCGCCAGCATGCCGACGGTGGATTTTCCGACCATCAACGTCACCGCCAGCCGACCGGGCGCCGATCCCGAAACGATGGCGGCGACGGTGGCGGCGCCGCTCGAGCGCCGGTTGGGAGGAATTGCCGGCGTTACCGAACTCACCTCCCGCAGCTCGCTGGGCACGACGCGCATCACGATCCAATTCGACCTCGCTCGCAATATCGATGGCGCCGCGCGCGACGTGCAGGCCGCAATCAACGCCGCACTCACGGATCTGCCGAGCGACCTGCCATCATCGCCGACTTTCCGCAAATCCAATCCGGCGGCCACGCCGATCATGATCCTAGCGCTCACATCCAGCAACCTTCCGCCGAGCGTGCTGTACGATGCCGCCGATAGCGTGATCGCGCAGCGACTCTCGCAGATCGAAGGGGTAGCCGAGGTCAACGTCAACGGGGCTGAGCAGCCGGCAATTCGCGTTCGTGTCGATCCGGTCGCGCTCGCTTCGATGGGCCTAGCCCTCGAGGACGTGCGCACCGCGATCGCCAATACCAACGCGGTGGGACCGGTCGGTGCCTTCAACAGCACCGAGCGCGCGATCACTATCGCCGCCAACGATCAACTTCGAACCGCGGCGGAGTACGACCCCATCGTCGTTCGCACCGCCAACGGCGCGGTGGTGAGGCTGTCGGCGGTCGCTTCGATCGAGCTCGGGGTGCGCGATCGTCGCGCGGCCGCCTGGTTCAATGGTCAGCCCTCCGTGCTGCTGGTAATCAACAAGCAGGCCAATTCCAACGTGATCGAGACCGTCGACCGCATCTATGCGCTGCTGCCGGAACTCAAGCGCTGGATCCCCACCGGCATCGACATCTCGGTGCTCTCGGATCGCACTCGGACGATTCGCGCGAGCGTGTTCGACATGCAGCTCACGCTGATCGCCACCATCTTTCTGGTCATGCTCGTGGTATTCGTCTTCCTGCGGCGCGCCGCGACGACGATCGCCGCCGGCGTCACGGTACCGCTGGCACTCGCCGGTACCTGCGCGATGATGTGGGTCGCCGGTTTCTCCATCGACAACCTGTCGCTGATGGCGCTCGCGGTCTCGGTCGGTTTCGTGGTCGACGACGCCATCGTCATGATCGAGAACTGTTTCCGCAATCTCGAGAAGGGCATGTCGCCGTTCCGCGCGGCCATCGAAGGCGCGCGGCAGATCGGATTCACCGTGCTCTCCATCAGCATATCGTTGATCGCCGCCTTCATCCCGCTGTTGTTCATGACCGGTCTCGTCGGCCGTGTATTTCGCGAATTCTCGGTGACGCTCGCCTTCGCGATCGCAGTTTCGACCGCGGTATCGCTGACGCTGACGCCGATGATTTGCGCGCATTTCGTGCGTAAGCCGCCGAGCCCCGTCGCCACCCGGCTCGACCGGGCGGTTGAGCGCGTCTTGGGCGCGATGGTGCGCTTCTACGCGCGAAGCCTCGCCGTTGTGCTCGACCACCGCGCGCTCATGCTTCTCATCATGGCCGCGACCATGGCGATCACCACCATGCTCTATGTCCGAACCCCGAAGGGCTTTTTCCCGCTCGACGACACCGGTTTGATCTATGGCGGCACCCAGGCGTCGACCGAGGTGTCGTTCCAGGCCATGTACGACCTGCAGCAGAAGGCGGAAGCGGTGGTGCGCGCCGATCCCGCCGTCGCCGATGTCGGCTCCTCCATTGGCACCTCGGGCTGGAATGCCTCGGTCAATCGCGGCAACCTGTTCATCAGTCTCAAGCCGGTGGCCGAACGCGGTGGTTTGAATTCGCAAGCCGTGGCCAACAGGCTGCGGCAGAAGACCGCCGACATCCCGGGGCTGCGAGTGTTCTTCTTCCCGATGCAGGATGTGCGAGTCGGCGGCCGCCAGAGCGATTCCACCTACCAGTTCACGCTGTGGGATACCAACTACAACGAGTTGCTGCTTTGGGCGCCCCGCATTCTGGCGAAGATCCAGACACTGCCGGGGCTGGTCGACGTCTCGACCGACCGCGAGCAGGGTGGGCTACAGGTGAACGTGTCCATCGACCGAATCGCGGCCTCGCGGCTGGGGGTGCGCGTGCAGGACATCGCCAATGCCCTCAACGATTCCTACGCCCAGCGGCAGATCTCGACGCTCTATACCCAGCGCAATCAGTATCGCGTCATTCTCGAAATCGATCCGCAATATCAGCGCGACCCGACCGACCTTCGCCGCGTCTATGTCAGCGGCGCCGGCAACACCCAGGTGCCGCTCAGCGCTGTGACCAATATCAACCGCGGGCTCTCCCCGCTCGTGGTCAACCACCAGGGTCAGTTTCCCGCCATCACCATCAGCTTCAGCCTCGATGAGAACACGCCCATCGAGCAGGCGACACGGCTGGTCGATCAGGCGGTAGCCGAGCTGCACATTCCGGACACGCTGCACGCCGAATACGCCGGCGATGCGCGCGCCTATCGCCAGTCGATCGGCGCACAGCCGCTATTGATCTTGGCGGCGCTGATCGCCGTCTACATCGTGCTCGGCGTTTTGTACGAGAGCCTGGCGCACCCGCTGACCATCATTTCCACCTTGCCGTCCGCGGGCCTCGGTGCCCTCTTGGCTTTGCAAATTTTCAACGCCGAGCTTTCGCTGATCGCGTTCATCGGCATCATCCTCTTGATCGGCATCGTCAAGAAGAACGGAATCATGATGGTCGACTTCGCGCTCGAAGGCGAGCGCAAGCGCGGTCTGCCGCCGGAACGGGCAATCTTCGAGGCTTGCCTCGAGCGCTTCCGGCCGATCATGATGACGACCATGGCGGCGCTCTTGGGCGCCGTGCCGCTGGTGATCGCGACCGGCCCGGGATCGGAACTGCGCCGGCCGCTCGGCATCACGATCGTGGGCGGACTTCTGGTCTCGCAGATGCTCACGCTCTACACCACGCCGGTGATCTATCTCCTGCTCGATAAGCTGCACCGGCGGCTGTGGGGCGCTCGCGTCCCTCGCGAGCCCGGCCACTTGCTCAAGGCCGCGGCCCGCGCGCTACGGCCGTAAAATCAGCGGTAAGCTTGCGCTACGCCGACTTCGCCAGCGGCGGCAGATCGGCGAGCTCCTGCGCATAGGCCTGATCCATGCGCGGGGTGAGGCCGTGCTTGGCCAACTCGTCGGCGAACATTTTCCGCACCATCGGCATCTCGTCGGCGTAGTCGATCTGATCGCCGCCAAGGCGCCGGCTGATCCAGGCCTTGGGCACGCCCTGGGCGTTGCGGATGGAAACGACCTCGTGCTTGAAGGCGAGATAGCGCGCTGGCGCGGTGCCGGTGTTGAAATGCTGATGGAACCACATGTTCGGCGGCACGATCAGCGTCCCCACCTCCCACTCGTAGCGCTTAGGCTCATCGCCCTCGGGCCACATCAGCGAATAGCCCTCGCCCGAGAGGATCATCACGTGGGCGCCGGGACCGTGAGCGTGGCCTTTCTTGTAGGTGCCGATCGGAAACTGAGAGATGTGGCTGTTCATCGAACCCTTGGCCATGTTGAAGCGGATGTGGCCGCCGCCGGCGCCGCGCTCCTTGGCGCTGATCAGCGGCAGATTGACCGCGTCGGCCACGAAGTTGGTGACGAGCAAAAGACCCTTCTGCTCGCCCTTGGCGCTGAAATAGTCGGGTTCGCCGTTGAAGCGGTTCTTGAAGTCGTGCTTGGTGTTGAAGACGAACGCGACGTCCTCGTAGAGGTTGATCACCGGCGGCGCATTGGTGACGGCGACGTAGCGCGCCGGCGCTTGGCCCGAGCCGTTGAAGTGCTGGTGCCAGCAATTGAGCGGAATGGCGAACATCGCACCCGCCTTCCACTCGAAGGTGATACGGCGGCCCTCGTCGTTCCACACGGTGGTTGAGCCGCGGCCGTCGAGCACCAGAATCATTTCCTCGAACAACTGCCGCTGCGGCTCGAGCTTCTTGCCGGGCGGGATTTCGCAGACATAACAGTCGTTGGAGGTGCGCGAGGCCTCGTGATTGATGTAGACGCCGGCGCCGCCGCGGCGCGCCCAGGGCTTGAGCTCGACGGTGCGCAGGTTCCGTACGTAATGCGCGCTGATGATGTCGAGACCTTCGCCGCGGACCCAGCGCAGGTAAGGTGTGTCTTTTTCGGTGGAGAATTTCTTCGCCAGCTCTTCCGAGACGATGGCGTCCTTGGCCATGCCTTGCTCCTTCCAGATATCAGTAATCAGAGGTCGGTAGTCGGAAACCGGACATCACATTTGGGATAGCATGCTTGCCGCGGCGCCAGTGCTTGATTTTTCTTATCCCTGACCGATCACTGATGTCTGATCACTGACTGCTGATGGCCACGCATTTGTCCGCCTTCATGCGCAGATAGATCGGATCTCCCGTCGGCGTGCGCAGCGAAGGATGCGCCTTTGCCAACAGCACAACATCGCCGACCTTGACATGAAAATCCAGATAGTCGCCGAGGAAATCCTTGGCGTCGACGGTGCCCTTGCAGACGTTGTCGCCATCGGCGGCGGTCGGCGGTCCTTCCGACAACTCCACGTCCTCGGGCCTCACCGATACGATCACCGTGGCGTTCTTGCTCACGCCCTCGCTCGCATGCGCCTTGAGCTCGCCCATGGCCGAGCTGACGATGCAGCGGCCATCGCCGAGCGCGGTGACGGTGCCGCCGATGAAATTGGTGGTGCCGACGAAATCGGCAACGAACTGGTCGCTGGGCTGCTCGTAGATCTGGCGCGGCGTCCCGATCTGGACGACGCGACCTTCATTCATCACCGCGATCTCGTGGGAGAGCGCAAGCGCCTCGCTCTGGTCGTGGGTGACGTAGACGGTGGTGAGATTGAGGTCGCGCTGCAGCCGCTTGAGCTCGGAGCGCATGCGGTCGCGCAGCTTGGCGTCGAGGTTGGAGAGCGGCTCATCGAGCAACAAGAGCTGCGGCTCCATCACCAAGGCGCGCGCGAGCGCGAGCCGCTGCTGCTGGCCGCCGGAAAGCTTGGTGGCGTCGCGATCGACCAGCTCGTCGAGCGCGACTGCGTGCAGCACGCGCATGACCTTGTCGCGGACATCCTTCTTGGCGAGCCTGCGCACCTCGAGCGGGAACGCCACGTTCTGGAACACGTTCATGTGCGGCCAGATGGCGTAGGACTGGAACACCATGCCGAAATTGCGCTTGTTGGGCGCGACGAAAATGCCCTTGTCCGACGAATAGACGAGGCGGCCGCCGACCTCGATCTCGCCCGCAATCGGCTTCTCGAGCCCGGCGATCGAGCGTAGCGTCGTGGTCTTGCCGCAGCCCGAAGGCCCGAGCAGCGTGAACAGTTTGCCCTCCGGCACCTCGAACGAGACGTTCTGCGCGGCTTTGACCGCGCCACCGCGCTCGTTGGCGTATTCGGTGAAAAGCGATCTTACGCTGAGCACGTTTCCATCCCGCGTTTTTTATGTTTCCGCGATTCCGAACCGCCTGCCGACGAGCTGCGCCAGCATGACCATCAGGAACAGCGCGACGATGAGCATGACGCCGAGCGCCGAAAGCTCCACGTACTGTCCATTCTGCCACAGCTCCCATATCATGATCGATACCACCTCGGTGCCGGGCGAATAGAGCAGGATCGAGCTCGACAGCTCCCGGATCGAGACGATCATCACGTAGATCCACCCGGCCAGCAGTCCCGGCTTCAACAACGGCAGAACGACGCGACGAAAGGTCATGCTCCAGGAGGCGCCGCTCATCGCCGCCGATTCCTCGAGCTCCTTGTGAATCTGCAGCATCGAGGCCGAATTGTAGCGCATGCCATAGGGGAGAAAACGCGTCACATAGGCGATGAACATGATCCAAAGCGTGCCGTAGACGCCGATGTCGACGTAGAGATAGCAAACCATGATCGCGAGCCCGAGCACCAGGCCGGGAAAAACCAGCGGCAGCGACGCCAGATTGTCGAGCATCCAGCGCCCCGGCACTTTCGTGCGCACGACGATCCATGCGATGACCGCCGACACCAGCATGACCGTGGTGGCGCTGCCGACCGCGAGCACCAAGCTGTTCCACACGGTGTTGGCGAATTGCGGATATTCCAGCACCGCGCGGTAGGAATCGAGGCTGACGCGGCTGAGCGCCGCCCACGACGGCGCGCTGTAGAATTTCTGCAGCGACGACCATGCCAGCACTAGGAACGGCAGCAACACGATCACGACGAAGTAGAGTATGAAGATCGTCGCCGTGAGGTAGCGCCATCGGCCGAGGTCGATGGTGCGCGGGCGAAACCCCTTGCCGGTCACGGTCGAAAATCGCGCACCCTGACTCGAGAGCCGCGACTGCGCATAGATGCCGAGCGACGTGAGCAGCAGCAGCGTCACGGCATAGGCGGCGGCAAGGCCGATCTGGCTCGGATACTGGTGGATGGCTTGATAGATCGACGAGGTGTAAACGTGGATGCCCACGGGCAGGCCGAGCAGCGCCGGCACCTCGAACGATTCGATCGAGCGCACGAACAGGATCAGCAGCGATCCGAGCGCCGCCGGCCATGCCAGCCGCAAGGTGATCCGCCGCGCAATTTGCGGCACCGAAGCCCCGCTCATGGCGGCTTGCTCCTCGAGCGCGGGGTCCATGGAGCGGAACGCCGCCGTCATCAGCAGAAAAGCCATGGGCGAGTAGTGCAGCCCATCGACCCAGATCATCCCCGCCATGGTGTAGACGTTCACGAACACGGCGTCGGTGTCGAACAGCTTTTGCAGGGCGAGATTGACGAGGCCGATCTTTGGGCTCGCCAGCATGATCCACGACACCGTGAAGAGAATGCCGGGGATCACCAACGGGATGATCGCCAGCGCAAAAAACAGCGTCTTGAACGGCGTATTGGTGCGCTCGTTCATCCAGGCAAGACCGGTGCCGACGACCAGCGACAGCAGGGCGGCGCCGGTCGCGAACTGCAGGGAGTTGAAAAAGAGGCGCGCGTTGTCGCTGCTCAGATATGCGCTGCGGAAGTTCTCGAGCGTGTATTGCGCCGGCAGCGTCGCCGTCTGCGGCGTGAGAAAGCTCTGCCAAAGCAGGAATGCGAGCGGGACGAGGGCAAGCCAAACGACCAGTGCGACCGGGACGCCGATCATCACCCATTTGGCGTCGAGTCGCGGCGCGACAGCGGGCAAGGGAGCGAGGCGCCCGACCGCGTCGGTCACTGAAGCGACTCGCGTGCGGCCGGCTCGGTTTGCTCCCTCTCCCATAGAGAGAGGGGTGGGGTGAGGGGTTTTGCTCTCTCAGCTTCGCCGGTAACCCCCTCACCCCATCCCTCTCCCCAAATGGGGAGAGGGAGCGCACCGAGATCGGGACGCCTGCAGCGCACCAGACTTAGCTCAGCGCTAATCATGATCGTGATGATGGTGATGGTCATGATCATGGCCGTGCCCGTGATCATGGGGATGATGATCGTGATGATGAATACGCTGGTGCGGGCGGCCGCGGCGTGGGTCTTCGCTGAACAGCAGCGATTTGATCGTCACCGGCACGGTGAATGACGGCATCCGGATGCGTCCGAGATCGATGTAGTCGAAATCGCGCAGCACTAACCCATCGATCGCCAGGATCTCGCTCTCGACCAGCAGCTCTTCGCGCAAGATGGCGCCCAGCGTCTGCGCGACGTCGCCGTCGAGCATGATGTAGAGCGGCTTCTTGCGCTCGATGGTGGTGGCGAGGCCATGGCGGATGCCCTCGGCGAAAGCCAGAATGCGCTCGTAGGATGGCGCACCCCGCCAGCGCAGTGCGAGCGCCACCTCGCCCTCGCCTTCGATGAGATCGAAGGCGGTGAAATGCGCGCGGATCGCCTTGGCGAGCTTATCCGCATCGATGCTCTCCCCGCAGACATAGGACGGTTGCAGAACCTGCAAATTGCGTCGCGGCAGAAGCTCGCCGGGCTTGGTGATGTAGCTGGTATTGCCGCTGAGCTGCACGCTGTACTCGGAGGCCCCGAGCGCGGTTGCGCGGATGCACTCGCCGGCCGGGAGCAGCGGCCATGGCAGCGCGCCGGAATCGACGCGCGAGCGGATCGCGCGGCCGAGACGGCGTCCCATGTCCCCGAAGTCGCGGTCCTCGCGGCCATAGACGTATTCGCCGACGCCGCCGGAGAACATCACCCCGTCGATGCGGCCGAACTCGGCAATCGGATCGGTCAAATAGAGATGCTCGACCGCGTGCGGCAGCGGACGCTGCGTGAGCGCCGCTACCAGCAAATCCGCCATGCTCGCCGCGACCTTGTCGAGTTGCACCGGCGAGAGCACGTCGCCGCGCGACCAGTAGAAGCCGGCCTGGCGGGCGTGAAATTTTCCCGCCGGATCGAGCCGCACGATCCGGCCGATGTCGTCGACCACCTGCAGCCGGCCGCCGATATGCAGCGCGGCCGTCGCGGTCACGTTGCCGTTCTCGACGATACCGAGCTTGGTGGTGCCGCCGCCGATGTCGACGTTGAGGATGCGCTTGCTCTCATCGTATGACAGCTTCGAGGCACCCGAGCCGTAGGCCGCCAGCATCGACTCCATGTGGTGCCCGGCGGTGGCGGTGACGAAATCGCCGCGTTGCTCCGCCAACAGGGCGGCGATCGCCTCGGCATTCTCGCGGCGCAACGCCTCACCGGTGAGGATGACCACGCCGGTGTCGATATCCCGTGCTTCAACGCCCGCCGCCACATAGGCCTCGTCGATGATGGCGCCGAGCGCGGCGTCGTCGATGCGCTCATCGCTCGAATAGGGCGTCAGCGCCACCGGCGACTGGAACAAGGTTTCCCGCGACACGACGTAGTAGCGGCTGGTGAGATCCTCGCCATAGCGGCGCAGGTTGATGCGGGAGAAGATGACCTGCGTGCCGGAGGAGCCGATGTCGATGCCGACCGTCACCAGCGTCACATGGTCCTGGATCCAGATCGGGTTCTCTTCCAGCCGCTCGTCGCTGTCGAACTCGAAATGATCATGGTCGTGATCGGCGTCGCCGTCGTGCTCGTGCACGACGTCCTGGCCGAGCAGGTGATCGGCGACCGTATGGCTGCGTTTGCGATCCTCGGCCATTCGAGCCTGCTCCTTGCTGCGCCGCAACGCTCGCATGTGCCGCGTGCGCGCCCACGTTATCGCACGGCGCATTTGCGATGGTCAAAGCGCAAGCCATTGGAGATTGCGCGGCGCCGCAACCGCAGCCCGCGAGCGCAGGAGGGCAATGTCCCCGCTCGCGCTTCATTGACAGAACCGGGGCGGGCCGTCACCTTGCGCGCGCTGCCTTACCTCCCCCGGATGGATGTGACCGTGACCGACAGCAAGACCCCCGACGGCATGGCGGCCGAAGCCTATATCGCCCGGCTCGGCGCGCGCGGTATCGAATACGTATTCGCCAACGCCGGAACGGATTTCGCCCCGATCGTGGAGGCGCTGTCCCGGGCGAAGGACGCGAAGATCCCGCGCTTCATGACGGTCCCCCACGAGAACGTCGCCATGGCCATGGCGCACGGCTATTACCGCATCGCCGGTAAGCCGGCCGCGGTCATGGTGCATGTCACCGTCGGCACCGCCAATGCGATCAACGGCCTCATCAATGCCGCGCGCGACAACGTTCCGCTGCTGCTTGCCGCCGGCCGCACGCCGCTCACCGAGACCGGCAGCATTGCCTCGCGCAACCGGCCCATTCATTGGGGCCAGGAGGCCTTCGATCAGGGCGGCATGCTGCGCGAATACGTGAAGTGGGATTACGAGCTGCGCGCCGGCCAGCCGGTGGAAGCGGTCGTCGACCGCGCACTCGACATCGCCATGAGCGAGCCGCGGGGACCGGTCTATCTGACCTTGCCGCGCGAGGTGCTGGCAGGACCCGGGACGAAGCCGCGTCGAGACACGGTGCGCCCGCTCGGCGCGGTCGCCCCGGAGCCGGCGCGCGGCGCCATCGAAGAGGCCGCGCAGCTCATCGCCAAGGCGGAGTTTCCGCTGATCGTGACCTCGAGCAGCGGGCGCGTGCCCGCGGCGGTGGGCGCGCTGGCGGCACTGGCCGAACAATTCGCCTTGCCGGTGGTGCAGGCCGAGGCGCGCGATATGAACCTGCCGAGCGATCATCCCATGCATCTCGGCCACGACCCCGGCGCATTCTTGCCGAAGGCCGACGTGGTGATCGTGATCGACAGCGTCGTGCCGTGGATGCCGCGCAACCATCAGCCGCGCAAGGACGCCAAGGTCATCCACATCTCCGCGGACCCGCTCGAGACCCGCTATCCATTCCGCGAACTCGAAGCGGACCTCTTGGTCACGGGCTCTTCGCTCGCGGCCATGGTCATGTTGCGCGAAACCCTCGCCGAGGCGATGAAAGGGAAAAAGACCGCGATCGAGAGCCGTCGCAAGGCGTTGGCCGCCGCGCGTGACGAGATCGACGCCAAGCGCCACAAGCTGATCGAGACCGTGAAGGATCAAACCCCGATCCATCCCGCCTGGCTCGCCGCCTGCATCAACCAGGTGAAATCGGAAGACGCCATCGTCATCAGCGAACTCGGCGCTCCGCTTCCCGTTCTCAAACTCACCAAGCCGCTGAGCTATATGGGCGCATTGCTGTCGGGCGGGCTCGGCTTCGGGCTCGGCGCCGGGCTGGGCGCCAAGCTTGCGGCCCCCGAGCGCGAGGTGATCGTCACCGTCGGCGACGGCTCCTACATGTTCGGCAACCCGGTTCCCTATCATTACGTGGCGCGCGCCGAGAACCTGCCGACGCTGACGGTTGTTGCCAACAATCAGTCCTGGCTTGCGGTGCGGCAATCCACCCTCGACGTCTTCCCCGATGGTCACGCCGCCAAGGCGAACGTGATGGCGCTCACCGAGCTCAAGCCGTCGCCCGACTATGAGAAGGTGATCGAGACCTGCGGCGGCCGCGGCGAGAAGGTCGAGGGCCCCGGCGATCTCGTGCCGGCGCTGCGGCGCGGCCTCGAAACCGTGCGCGCGGGAACGCCGGTGACGCTCAATGTACAGACGCAGGCGCGGCGGTAATTGCGCGCGGTCGCTCACTTCGGCAGGTTCTTCATGTAGTCGGTCAGGAACGCCCTGACCTGCGGCGACACCGTCAGCGCGCTCTGCGCCACTTTGGGGGTGTCGGGGCCGGCAGCCCATTGCGGCACGAAACCGAAGGTCTTCTCCGCCTCGTCCGCGTAGGCCGCGTCGCCATTGACCCGCGCGATCGCCGTGCGCAGCGCATCGACCGCCGCCTGCGGCGCGCCGGGCGGCATGACGATCACACGCTGGATGATCCCGTCGGCGGCGATGATGGCCTTGTAGATCTCCCAGAACTGCCCGGACGGCATCGTGCCTTTGATCTTGTGATAGAGGTCGTGGAACATCGGGATCGACAGACCCTTCACGCCGTCGGGAACGAAGAAGTTTTTGCCGTCGTAGCCGGCATCGTAGAACACCGGGATCGCTTGCCCCGTCTTCACCATGCTGGGCTCGACCACGCCACGGTAACTCGGCGGCGATTCCGAGAAGAAATTGATTTCGCCGCGCTGGAACGCCAGCCGCGCCGCCGGGCTCGAGCGGTAGCCGGTCACGTATTTGAACGGGATGCCCAGCATGTCCATCGCGAGCCGCAAGCGCAGGTCCTTGGGCGTGTCGACGCTCAACCCGCCGAGGATGAGGCCCTTGGCCTTGATGATGTCGGTTGGCTCCATCATGCCGGGCGAAACGTCGGTGCGCACGAAATGGACGGTGGTGCCGGGTTGGGTCGCGACGAACTGGTAGGTCTTGAAGTCGACGCGAAAGCGCTCCGGATCGAGCGCATACATGAAGGCGGTGCCGGTGAAGTAGCCGACCATCGCGCCATCGCGCGGCGCCACCTCTCCCAGGTACTTAGCCCCGACAATGCCGCCGGCGCCGTCCATGTTCTGGATGACGATATTGGGCGTCCCGTCGACGTGGCGGGCGAGGTGCTTGGCGAACAGGCGACCCTCGATGTCGGTCGGCCCGCCGGCTGCGAAGTTGATCAGGATGGTGAGACGCTTGCCCGCGTAGAAGGGATCATCCGCGTGCGCCATCGGTGCGGCCACCGCGAGAGCGGCGCAAAGCGCGATGACGGCGCGCACCCAAAGCATCGTGATCCTCCCCGCGTTTGTTTTGCAGAACCTTAACCGCCTGCTCAGCAACGGGGAAGCAGGTCCTGCCCCGTGAGCGGGCATGACAAGCCTCCGTGGTCGTGGCAAAACAGAGCAAAGAGTTTTCCGAAGGAAACGCCGTGCTGGAAAAAGCCCAAAGCTTCAACGCCTATGATCGGCCCCACGGCGATTTGCGCGAATTCATCGCGCGGGCCGAGCGCGCGGGCGAGATCGTGCGCATCGCGCGCGCTGATTGGAAGCTGGAAATGGGCACGCTGGCCGAGATCGTGAATCACGCCCGGCCGGAGCCGCCGGCGATCCTGTTCGAGGAGGTGCCGGGCTATCCCAAGGGCATGCGGCTTCTCTCCGGCGCGACAAATTCATCGAAGCGGCTCGCGATCGCACTCGGATTGCCCGTTCCCGACAATCCGCTCGACGTGGTGCGCGCTTATCGCGACCGCATGAAGACCCACCGACCGATCCCGCCCAAGACCGTGGCGAGGGGACCGGCATTCGAGAATATCGACCGCGACGGCGAGGTCGATGTGTTGAAATTCCCGGTGCCGTTCCTGCACGAGCACGACGGCGGCCGCTATATCGGCACCGACGACCTCGTGATCATGCGCGATCCGGAGGCAGACTGGGTCAATGGCGGGACCTACCGCGTGATGGTGCAGGACAAGACTCACGTCTCGCTCTGGATCTCACCCGGTAAGCACGGACGGCAAATTCGCGAGAAGTACTTCCGGGCCGGAAAGCCCTGCCCGGTGCTGATCTCCTGCGGGCACGATTTGGCCTTTCAGAATACGACTATGCCGGCGGCCACCGCGGTGAGCCGTACGAGATCGTGCTGAGCGAGCTTCACGGCCTGCCGATGCCGGCCCATGCCGAGATCGTGCTCGAAGGCGAGATGGTCGAGACCATCAAGGCGAAGGAAGGACCGTTCGGCGAGTTCACGGGTTACTACGCTTCGAGCCCGAGCGAGCAGCCGTTGGTGGAGGTCAAGCGCGTCTATTACCGCAACGATCCGATCCTCGGCATCGCCTCGCCGATGCGCCCGCCGTCCGATTTCTCCTTCAGCAAATGCGTGATGAAGGCCGGCATGATCTGGGACGAGGTCGAGCGGGCGGGACTGTCCGGGGTCGCCGGCGTGTGGGTGCACGAATTCGGCGGCGCGCGCATGTTCAACGTCATCGCCATCAAGCAGGCCTACCCCGGCCATGCGCGCCAGGCGGGGCTGCTGGCGGCCGGTTGCCAGTCGGCCTCCTATCTCGGGCGCTTCATCGTCGTGGTCGACGAGGATGTCGATCCGACCGACCTGTTCGACGTGATGTGGGCGATGTGCACGCGCTGCGACCCTGCCAACGACATCGAATTCGTGCGCCGCACCTGGAGCGGACCGCTCGATCCTATGCTCGACAAGGCAAGCTCGACCAATTCGCGCGCCATCATCGATGCCTGCCGACCATTCGAGCGGCTTGCGGATTTTCCCATGGTCGCGCGCGCGAGCCCCGAGCTACGGCAGAAGGTCAAGGAAAAATTCGCCGATCTCCTCAGCAAGATCGGATGCGCCTGATACGGACAGCCTCCTCCGCGAATGGCGAATAACGACTGGCGAATAGTGAGCGATTCATTCGCCACTCGCTACTCGCTTATTTGCTACTCGCCACTCCCCCGGTCCGCTGCCACACACGGAGAACCCAACCATGCCCGACTCATTCGCCGAACTGCGCCACGAATTGGCCGTCGCCAACCGCGTTCTCGCCAACGAAGGCATTATCGACGCGTTCGGACACATCAGCGTCCGCAATCCGAAGAATCCGGACCGCTATTTCATCTCGCGCCATCGCGCCTCGGAGCTGGTGGAGCCGTCCGACATCCTGGAGATGACGCTCGATTCCAAGCCGGTCGTGCCCACGAACGTGCGTCTCTACAGCGAAATGGTGATCCACGGCGAAATCTACAAAGCGCGGCCCGACGTCAATTCCGTGTGCCACCACCATGCCCCCGCGGTGCTGCCCTTCTGCGCAACCGGCGTGGAGCTCGTCCCGCTCTTCCACCTCGGCGGCACGCTCGGAACCAAGGTGCCGTTCTGGGACAGCCGGGATGAATTCGGCGACACCAATCTGCTGGTGAGGACGCCGGAGGAAGGCGCCTCGCACGCCCGCGCGCTCGGTCCGCACTACATGCTGCTGCTGCGCCGCCACGGCGCGTCGCTTGCCGGCAAATCGCTGCGCGAATGCGTCTTCCGTTCGATCTACACCACCCGCAACGCCGAGCTGCAGTTGCGTGCGATGGCGATCGGAACGCTGGGGCCGCTTTCTCCGGGGGAAGTGGAGAAATGCGGCGGCCATAACCTCGGTTCGCGCGGGGTTGAGCGGGCGTGGGAGTATTGGGTGACGCGGCTGCAAAAGGCGGAAGCGACGTGGGCCGCTGCCGGTTTGCGGCGACTGAAGGACCTTGGCGCGGTGGCGCGGCCGCAGACGGCTGGGCTTGCGCCGGCGAGGCGCGCGGCGCGGCGCGAACCCCGCGCAAGCAGAACCGGCGCAAGGAAACGGCGGTGATTCGGCCGCGTTAACGATCCGTTAATACTCCTGGGAGTTACAATCGCGGCGTGGGCAGCGGGCCTACGTCGAGCGCCGCCGGCCGCGATTGGAAAGCGGCAACACCACGGCGGGAGAATTCACAATAGTTGACGCGTAGCGCCCGATTGTCGCCAAAAACGATTTGTACCCGCCCCTCGCGCGAAACATCGGGGGAACACGATGCAAACAAAGCGAACTTACCAGGTGCAACATTGGCCCGACGGCCAATGGAATCCCGAGCACAACTGGCGCAAAATCGAAGCCGCCAGCGAAAAAGAGGCAGCGGAGAAGGTGTGCGGTCTTGCACTGACCGAGCACGGGACGCTCGCACAGCTTCGCGCCCGCGTCCTCGCATTCGGCGATCTCAAGCAGCGCAGCGCCACGTCGTTTTATATCGTGGAGTAGGTCACGCGCGCTTACCCACGATCGCTCGTCGTCCCATCCTCCCATCACCCATCGCTTGATGACGTGACCGCCGCCGGCGGTCTGTCGCGTTGCAAGCCCTGGGTCGGCGAGCGTATCCCTGTCCCCTCGGCAGGGGCATAGCGCGCATCGCTTTTGCGTATACGCGCGTTGCGCCAACCGCGCGGCCTTCGCGACGCGTTCCGCATGGCGAAACGCGTGCGCTGCGGCGGAGGGGCGAGCGTTGCGCACCTGCCCGTTATCCCGTAATGACAGCGCACGGTTCCATCACAGCTCGCTTGCAACAAACGGGCGGCACGGATCGCGCAAGCCGCAACCGGTTCGAAGGGAGGCCCGCAATGACGGGCATGTACGATCAGGTACGGCCGGGCATTGGTCACAACCAGCCCGACGAATATGCCGAGGAGAAGAAGCACGAGAAGTGGGAGCGCTGGGCCAAGAAGCGCACCTTCGTGCGCGCGCTGGAAGGCACCTACAGTCACCTCTACAAGGCGTTGCTCGAGGAGAAGCGGGTCTATCCGTCCCGCGACGTGGCGTGGAAGGGCGGCCCCGGCCAATTCGGCAAGAGCGTGATCAGCCCACAAGCGACCAGCATCATCCAGTCGATGGAATCGCATATCGAGGCCTACGCGCCCGGGGCCTACGGCCAGAAGCACGGCCACCTCAACAGCGCGGTGTTCTACGTGCTCAAGGGCCGCGGCCATGACGTGCACGATGGCCGGCACATCCCCTGGAAAGCCGGCGACGTGATGATCGTCGAGAACGGTTGCGTCCATCAGCACTTCAACGACGATCCCGAGAACGAAGCAATTCTCCTGGTGTTCAAAGCCAAGCCGCTGTTCCTGTTCATGCACCTCCTGTTCCAGAAGATCGTGGAATGGCCGCCCGACAAATTGCCGCCCGGCCAGGACTCCTACAAACCACCGGCCGACATTTGAGGAGCGCGAGCGATGCCTTTCGAGGACAAAGGTCCGGCGTTGTCGGGCTCCGCCACTTGCAGCTTCCACGCCGACGACGTCGCGGCCTCGCAGAATTTCCGCGAGCAGTATGAAACGCGGACCAACGTCGTCAAAGCGGAAGACATGCCGTGGGAGCGTTCCGCCGACGGCTTGATCAAGCATCTCGTGCACCATCGCCTGAACACGCGCGAATGCTGCGTCGAGGCCTATATGCAGTTCCTCAAGGCCGGCGAGCGCTCCGGCAAGCACCGCCACATGTGGGAGGAGGTCATCTTCGTGGTCGAAGGCTCCGGCTACGACCTGCATTGGGACATGAAGTTCGACTGCCTCGATGCCTTCAAATGGGAATGGGCCGAGGTGCCGAAGAAGTTCGAGTGGACAGAGGGCGACTACATCTACATCCCGCCCTTCACCACCCATCAGCACTTCGCGACCGCAGAGGCGCGGCTCATCATGATGAGCAACCGGATGGTCAAGGAGATGGGCTACGACTGGTTCGATCAGGTGGAGAACGCGCCGGGATTCGAACCCGGCCAAAAGTCGCAGCGGTGACGTCCGAGGAGTTGCTCGATGGGTGTTGGCACTTGGACCCGGCGCGCCGCGGCCGCGGTCCTCACATTTGCGCCGCTGCCGCTCGCGCAGCCGACGGCACATGCGCAGTCCCCGGCGGAATTCTACAAGGGGCGGAACGTCGAGCTCTACATCGGATACAGCGTTGGCGGCGCCTACGATCTCTATGCGCGCGTGCTGGCACGTCACCTCGGCAAGCACATCCCAGGCAGCCCGACCATCGTCCCCAAGAACATGGAAGGGGCCGGAAGCCTTCGCCTCGCCAACTGGCTCTACAATGTCGGTGCGAAGGACGGCACCGTGCTCGCCACCATCGGCCGCGGCACCGCGTTCGATCCGTTGCTCGGTTCCAAGGGTGAGCAGTTTCGGGCCGACAAGTTCACCTGGATCGGCAGCGCCAACAACGAGGTCAGCGTGTGCGTCGCCTGGAAGACGAGCGGCGTCACCGGGTTCGAAGATACGCTGAGCAAGGAGCTCATCGTCGGCGGGACCGGCCAGGCGGCCGACACCGATCAGTTTCCGCGCATTCTCAACGGCGTGCTCGGCACCAAGTTCAAAATCGTCACCGGCTATCCCGGCGGCAACGATGTCACGCTTGCCATGGAACGGGGCGAGGTGAAGGGGCGTTGCGGCTGGTCGTGGTCGAGCGTGCTCTCGACGCACAAGCGCTGGATCGAGGACAAGTCGATCACCGTTCTGGTGCAATTGTCGCTCAACAAGCACCCCGATTTGCCCGACGTTCCGCTCGTCATGGATTTCGCCAAGACCGAGGACAAGCAGCAGATGTTCAAGCTGATCTTCGCACGTCAGGTGATGGGCCGGCCTTATCTCGCGCCGCCCGACGTGCCGAAGGACCGCACCGAGGCGCTGCGCAAAGCCTTCATGGACACGATGAAGGATGACGAATTTCTTGCCGACGCCGAGAAGTCGCAGCTGGAGATCACCCCGGTCGACGGCGCGGAGGTGGAGAAGCTGGTGAGGGAGCTGTATCAGACACCCAAGCCGCTCGCCGATAAGGCAGCGCAATTCATCCGGCACTAGGTTGCGCGCGATTCGCAATGAACGTGATTGGTTCGGCGTCGCTTTAAGATCCTCGCAATTGCGTGAACCGATGGGCACAATGCGGCATGAATGATCGCAAGAGCGCGCCGATGCAGGACGAGGCCGGGCGAGGCCAAGCCGCGAAGGAGAACTATCGCGGCTGGCAGTCCGATGTGATCGTCGACCTGATCAAACGCTACGGCTTTCCCCACATCACGCTCAATCCCGGCGCAAGCTTTCGCGGCCTGCACGATTCGCTGGTCAACTACGGCGGTAACGAGCCGCCGATGATGCTGTGCCAGCACGAAGAGATCGCGGTGCAGATCGCGCACGGCTATGCCAAGGCGACCGGCAAGCCGATGGCGGTGATCCTGCACGATCTCGTCGGGCTCCTGCACGCCTGCATGGCGATCTACTACGCCTACATCGACCGGGTGCCGATCTTCATCATCGGTGCGACCGGCCCCATGGATGAAGGCAAGCGCCGCCCGCACATCGACTGGACGCATTCGGCGCTCGTTCAGGGCAACGCCGTGCGCGACTACGTCAAATGGGATTACCAGCCGACCTCGATCGAGGGCGTGCCGGAAAGCTTCGCACGCGCCTATTCGATCATGACCACCGAGCCGCAGGGCCCGGTCTATATGTGCTACGACGCCGCGCTCCAGGAGGAGCCGCTGGCCCGCAAGGTGCCGTTGCCTCCCGCCGGCGCGGCTGCGACGCCCGCGGCGATGGCGCCCGATCCCAAGGCGATCGAGGCGATCGCGGACAAGCTCATCAAGGCCGAGCATCCCCTGCTGCTCGCGGAATATGCCGGGCGTCGTGCGGGCGGCTTCGAACGCATGGTGGAGTTGGCCGAGACCGCCGGCGCAGCGGTATGGGACGTCAACAACGCGCTCAATTTTCCCAACAAACACCCGCTGTGCCTGAGCATGGACCAGGCGTCGCTTCGGCGCACCGATCTGGTCGTGGGCCTCGACGTGAACGACTGGGAGAAGCAGCTCACCGAGCTCAACAGCGCCATGCGCACGCGCGAGCAGCTCACGCCGCCGTCATGCGATTTCGTCGAGATCGGCTTCGGCGAGATCAATATCAGCAAATGGGCCTTCGACTATTGCCGCATGCAACCCTGCTCGATCCGGGCGCTGGGCGACACCGCGCTCGGAATTCCGGCGCTCACCCGCATCTGCAAGGAGCGCATCGCGGGCGACGCCAAGCTTAAGTCCCGCGTCGCCGAGCGCCGCGCCGCGATCGGCAAGCGCCACGACGAGGTCTGGGCAAAGTGGCAGGAGGAGGCGCATCAGAATTGGGACGCCTCGCCCATTACCTTCTCTCGGCTCGCGCTCGAGGTCTGGGAGGTGATCAAGAACGAGGACTGGGTGCTGAGCGCGAACACGCTCAAGCAGCAGGTGCGCAAGCTGTGGGATTTCGACAGGCCCTACCGCCATCCCGGCGTCGAGCTCGGCACCTCGACCCAGATCGGCATCTCGCTCGGCGTGGCGCTTGCGCACAAGGGCACGGGGCGCGTCGTGATCGACATCCAGCCCGACGGCGATCTGATGTTCGACGCCGGCGCGCTCTGGGTTGCCGCGAAATATGAAATCCCGATGCTGGTCGTGATGCACAACAATCGCGCCTATTACAACGACTGGGAGCACCAGATCCGCATGGCCAAGCTGCGCGGGACCGACGAAGCCAAGGCCCATATCGGCATGGACTTGTTCGCTCCGGAGCCGGACTTCGCCGCCCTCGCTCGCGCCATGGGCTGCTACGGCGAGGGACCAATCGACAAGCCGCAGGACATTCGTCCCGTGCTGCTGCGCGCACTCGCCGAGGTCAAGAAGGGGCGGCTCGCGCTGGTGGACACCATCACGCAGCACAGGTGATTGGCCCATCTCCCTCTAAGGCGGGACGAGGGAAGAACGTCAGGCCGGCTCCAAGCCCTTCTGTTTGAGCAAGCGCGGCGACTCGGCCGCCACGAATTTCAACAGCGCCGCGGCCACATCCGGCTCCTTCGCCGCCGTGAGCACGCCGGCCGAGAAGGTCGTGATCTTCTGCAGCGCGTCCGGCAGCGGGCCGACAATCTCGACGCCGGCGACCGGGAGAAGCTCGCTGATCTGCTGGATGCCGATCTCGGCGTCGCCCTTGGCGACCACCTCGCCGACCGGCGTTCCGGGATCCGGGATCACGATCTTCGCTTTCATCGCGTCGGCAATGCCGAGACGCGCCAGCACGGTGGGAAAATAGATGCCGCTCATGCCGGTCTTGGAGTGGGCGACCGACTTGGCCGCAATGAGCGCGCATTTCAACGCCTCGGGCGAACCGATGTCTGGTCGCTTCGCGCCCTTGCGCACGGCGACGCCAATGCCGGAGCGGGCGAGATCGACGCGGCCGCCGGCGACCACCTTGCCGTGCTTGATGAGGTCGTCGATCGCCTCGGCGGTCAGGATGGCAAGGTCGCCGCCGGCGCCGCCTTCGAGCTCCTTCAGCAGACCGTTCGTGGAGCCCCAGGTGATCGAGATTTTCTTACCGCTGGTGCGCTCGAACGCGGGTACGAGGTCGAGCATGACCGACTTGACGCCGTTGGTGCAGATAATTTTCATTGCGGCGATCCTTTCACGTTTCCCAAATCATTCCGCGTTGACGCCGGGTGGGTGAAGATGCCACTTCTATGGCCCGAGCGGGAGAGCCAAACCCCGTCGACCGGACGGCGGCGTGCGTCAAGAGGATGCGACCATGGACAGCGAAAGCGCACGCATGAGCTCCGCCGCGGAGGCGCGGTTCCGGATCGATTATCCCAATTCCAAGCCGCGCGTGGTCAAGGTGGTCGCGCTCGATGAAGCGAGCGAATGCGTGGTCAAACGCGTGGCGCAGCAGGGATGGCAGCGCGCGACGTTCTTCACCTCGATCAAGTTCGAGGGCGCACCACGCGGCGGCGAGAGCTGGTCGATGCAGGCTTGGCTCAGCGATCTCGCCGGCCGCACCAAGGCGCTGGTCGAGGAGGTGGCGGCCGCCGATCTCGTGGTGATGGTATCAAGCGCCGGCACCAGCGCGCAGGCCGCCGCCGTGATCGGCGAAGCTTGCGCCGTGCGCAAAGTGATGACCATCGCGCTCATCATCGGCAGCGAGCAGCGATCGAACGAAGAGCTGTCGAAAACGCTGGCGACGCTACGTCCCTATGCATCGATGCTCGTCATAGCCAGCGGCGACGAATACATCGAGGAGATGCTGGCGGCGTTGAGGGCGTAGATCGAGAGCGCATGACCGCGCCAAAGCGAGCCACGCAGGCTATGCTTGCGTCCCGCCCCGATAGCCGAGCCGCATCGAGACCAAATCCGCCGTTGCGATCACGTGCGGCATGACGGCCGCGATCGATTTTTTCGACAGCCGCGTCTGCGGTCCGGCGATGCCCACCGCCGCGACCACGTCGCCGCTGTCGTCGCGAATGGGCGCGGCGATGCACACCATGCCGATCTCGCTCTCCTCGTCCTCGATGGCGCAGCCGCGCTGGCGTGTGGCGCCGAGCGCTTTGACGAATTTCTCCGCGCTGGTGATGGTCTTCGGCGTGCGCGGCTTGAGGCCAGCCTCGATCACGCGATCGACCACGTCATTCGGCTGAAAGGCGAGGATCGCCTGTCCTTCGGCCGTGCAATAGGCGGGCTTGCGCACGCCGATATCGGAGCGCATGCGGATCGCATGGGTGCCCTCGAGATTGTAGACGTACATGATCTCGGTCTCGTCGAGGATCGCGAGATGCACGCTCTCGTTGATCTTCTCGCGCAGATCGTAGAGGTAGGGCCGCGCTTCGTTCGAGACGTTCATGCGCCGGCGCACCAGCGCGCCGAGCCGGAAAAGCGCGATCCCGAGCTGGTACTTGCCGTTCTCCCGGTTCTGCTCCAGCAAGCCCTCCGACACCAGCGTGACCACGAGCCGATGGACGGTGCTCTTCGCCAGCCCGAGGCGCCGCGCAAGCGCGCTGATGCCGATTTCGACCTCGTCCTCCGAGAACGCCTTGAGCAGTCGAATCGCGGTCGCGACCGAGGACAGCCGCTCGCGCCGTCCGCGCCCGTCGGTCTTGCCGGCTGCTTTCTTTCTCGCCATCGGAGTAAGCGCCAAGGCGGGGGCCCTCGCCTCGTTCCGCTCCATGGACCATTGTTCCGCGGCATCTAGGCGCAGTGTCGCGGACGTGTCAATAATTCGCGCAGCGCGCACAGAACGGAGCCGGCGCATGAATGCGGTGCGCAAGATCGTCGTTGTCGGCGGCGGCCCGGCGGGCGTCGCAGCGGCGCTGGCGGCCAAGCAGCAGGACGCCGCCGCCGAGGCCATCTTGCTCAGCGACGAGCGGCAGGAGCCGTACGAGAAGCCGCCGCTGTCGAAGGCCGTGCTCATGGGAAAGGCGATGCCCCATGACGCCCCGATTGCCGGCCCGAAGGGCGTTTCCGGCAGCGACGTGCGCCTCAAGCTCGGCATACCGGTCAAGACAATCGATCGCGGCGCGCACGCCGTGATCACCGACACGGGCGAGCGCATCGGCTACGACGCGCTCGTGCTCGCCACCGGCTCGATCAATCGCGAGCTGCCGATGTTCCCGGCGGGGCGGAATGGCATTTATTA
>WNFX01001212.1_pt1 | contig 37525 bp, 35 predicted proteins | sample 5400111 | NCBI WGS metagenome assembly WNFX01 (sample SAMN13153363, study PRJNA577476) | soil metagenome | isolation source: 40 cm soil or saprolite under grassland replicate 1 | place: USA:California | collected 2016-06-15
TCATGCCCCTGATCCGACAAGAATATGTAGGCGCGGTCGTTCGGCTGCTTCGTGGCCCGATAACGCAGTAGATCGACGAGGGAGGTGAAGAACGGTGGCCGATGCGAGTCGAGCATTTAACCGACCCGCCCTCTCGCGCCGCTCTCCGACAGATGACGCTCAGCGACGTATCGGGCAAGCTCGGCGGGCGTTGGATATGCGAATACGATTTCAGTGGGGAGTTCGACCCCGAGCCACTCCTCGAGCTCCACGAGGAAGAAAACCGATGCGGCCGAATCCATCCCGAGACGAGCGAACTTCGCGTGCGGACGGATGCGATCGGCTGGCGTCTTAAAAGTCTTGGCCAGATACGCGATGCACCAATCGAGGATCTCGGACTCGCTGGGGTTTGATTTCACAGAATACTTCACTGTTGAAGGTCAACACCTAGCGCCGGCTCGGATCATGGACGAAAAAATCATTGATGGTCGTCGTTCCTCCGTCTCACTCGGCGGCGAAGCGGGTGGTCTTGATCTGATACGCGGCAGCCGCAGCATCGCGGTAGAAGGACTGCACCGTTTCGCGCGAATATTCCGCCAGATCCTTGCCGACGAGATCGAGCTTGCTGAGGAACTCGTTCGGCACCGTGACGATGTCGCAGCCGCTCTGCTCGGCATGGAAGATGTTCAAGAGTTCGCGGGTGCTGGCCCAAAGCAACTCCGCCTTGGGGCGCGAGGCGGTAATTTGCTTGCACGCCCGCATATGCGGGATCGGATCAACGCCGGTATCAGCGATGCGCCCGGCGAAAACCGAGACAATCGCCGCTGTTGCCGGATGAAGCGCGTCGACAACGGTGCGGACCTGATCGAGTGTAAAGATCGCGGTAACGTTGAGCACCACGCCCTCGGACGACAGCGCGCGGATGAGTTCGCTTGCAGACTGCCCCTTGGTGTTGGTGACTGGAATTTTAACGTTGACGTTCGGCCCCCATGCCGCGATCGTGCGCGCCTGCTCGGCCATGCTCGCGAAGTCGTCGGCAAAGACTTCGAACGAGACCGGCCGGTCCGGGATCGCGGCCAGAACCTTGCGCGCGAAGCCCTCGTAATCGCTGACCCCAGCCTTTCGCATCAGCGTCGGATTGGTGGTGAAACCCTTGATCACGGGGTTTTTCGACATTTTGACGATGCCCTCATAGTCGGCACCATCGGCAAAAATCTTGACCTTGAGATCGGCGACCCGGCTCATGGCCCCTCCTGCGCGGTTAGAACGGTTTCGATGATGACGTTGGTGGCTTCGGCGATCGAATGCACGACATAGTCGGGAGCATCGGGCGCGGGCAAGGCATAGCCGAGATCGATGAACACGGTGGCGCACCCAGCCGCGCGGCCCGCCTCGACGTCGCTCTTGCGGTCACCGACCATGAAGCTCTTCTTGAGGTTAATGCCGAGTTCCATTGCCGCCTCGAGGATCATGCCCGGCTTCGGTTTGCGGCAGTCGCAGTGCTCGCCATGGCCGTGGAAGCAGGCCTTGACGGCATCGAGGGGCAATTCACGCGCCATGATCTCGTGCATCGCGTCCACTTCCGAGTGGGCGATCAAGCCGTCTCCCACGTCCGGCTGGTTGGTGACTACCGCCAAGAGAAAACCCGCCTGCTTGAGCTTTTGGAGACTGGCCGCGGCGTCGGGATACAGCCTGAAATCCTCCAGCCGTCTCGGGGCGAAGCTGCGCCCGTCACGGAATTCAGGAACGACGATTACCCCATCCCGATCGAGAAACACGGCCGGTCTCAATCCGTGGCCAGGGCTTACCATTTCGTCTGCCTACGCTGCAAGGCTGGATGGCTGACGAGGCAGTGCCAGACCACGGCCTGGAAGGCCTCGGACAAGGGGGTGACCCAGCTCGGATTGACTTGGGGGATCAGGACGACCACGTCGCCGTGCTTGGCGGTATATCCGCTGTCCCGGCCCACGATCCCGAACACCTTTGCCGAACGTGCCTTGGCCAGATCGATCGCCTGAACGATGTTGGCGCTGATCTTGCGCTCGGCATCGCCGCCGCCGACCGAATAGACCAGGATTGCATCCTTGTCGCAAAGATGACTGGTGTCGAGCCATGCTGCAAAGACTGTATCCCACCCCTCGTCATTAGTGCGTGCGGTGAGCTCCGAGACGTTGTCAACCGGGCTGTAGGTTTCGATCCCGCACAGCTTGCGAAAGTCATTGACGGCGTGGCTGCAATTGGCGGCGCTGCCGCCGACACCGATCAGGAACAGCCGGCCCTTGCGATCCCGCAGCCGGTCGAGCTCGGACGCCAGGGCCTCGATCGAAGCGAATGAAATATCATGACAAATCTGCGCGGCCGCAGCAAAGAAAGTTTCCGCGTGGTTCATCCGCCCAACCGCCCTCGCAGGTGAAGTTGTCGCGACCTCTTGCCACATCCGCCCCTCCATTTGAAGTGCCTTGTCGATGGAAACTGCCATCAATGGCGGGATCAGCCGAGCGACTGGTAAAGGTCCACGTAGCGCTGGACGGCGCGTGGCATCGCAAAATTCTCCACAATGCGCGCACGAGCCTTGCTCCCGCGTTCCGCCCGTGCGGCTGCTGATTCGGCGGCCAACGTCCGGATCGCCGCAGCGAGCGCATCGGGGCTTTCGGGCGGTACTATGAGGCCCGTGTCGCCGACGATGAGCTTCGCATCGCCGACATCGGTGGCAACTGCCGCGAGCCCGCAGGCCATTCCTTCGGCAAGCACGTTCGAGAATCCCTCGCCGCGGCGCGAACTCGATACCACGAAATCCGCCGCGGCGAACAAACGTGCCACATCGTGGCGACGGCCGAGTCTGAGAACGTTGGGCGCGGCGGGAAGACTTTCCGTGCCGGCGCCGACCAGTATTGCGGACAAGTCGGGCAGCCCCGCCATCGCAGCGAGGAAACTGCCATGATCCTTCATCGCATCGACACGCGCGACGTGAGCAAGCACGATTGCATCGTCGGCAATGCCGAGCTCGGTACGCACCGCGCGCCGCGCGGCAGCGTCGGGCCGGAACTCGTCGATATCGATACCGTTGGCGACGACCTCCGCTCGCCGCGGGCGATAGCCCAGCGCCAAATGCGATTTGAGACCGGCAACCGCGTTGGCCGTCACCAGATCGGGCCATCCCGACAGCAGCGCGCAGGCTTTCACCACCAGCCACAGCCCGACGCCGTAGCCGCGCCAATCCATCGCCGTGCAGCGGATGCTCCAAACGAGACGTGTCTGTCTGCGCCGTCCCGATAGGACGAGCGCGACGAGCGCGGCGAGATCGCCATGATACATCCAGCCCTGCACGATATCGGGCCGGCTCTCGGCGATGAGGCTTGCAAGCTTGAACAGACCTGTCGCAATGCCGCCGGCTTTGTCGAATCGCAGCTCGACGACCGTGACGCCGCCCGCGCCCAGCCTCTCCATATGGGCCTTGGTGGGGAGAAGGCTTACGATGGTGATGTCGTGGGCGACGCCGGGCTGAGCCGACGCAAGCCGCGTCAGCATTGCCTCGGCACCGCCGCCTCGAAGACCCGCCGTAACATAGAGTACCTTGCGCGGCCGCAGGGTCACGCCCACCTCTCGTGCCACGCCTGCAGCATCAGCACGGTCCACAACGGATACTGCCAGTTGCGAGTGCCGTCGAGATGTTCCTGCCACGCCCGGCGCACCGGCGCGACCCGCACGAACCCATCAGACGCAAGCCGCGCCGGTGCGAGCAGCGATTCAGCCCATTCCCGTAAAGGACCTCGCAGCCAGGCATCGATCGGCACCCCGAAACCCATCTTCGGCCGGTCGATCAGCGACCTCGGCACATAGCGATCGAGCACCCGGCGCAGCACCCATTTGCCGCGCCCGCCGCGCACTTTGAAGGCGAGCGGCAAACTCCAGGAGTAAGCAACGACGCGGTGATCCAGCAACGGCACCCGGCCCTCGAGCCCCACCGCCATTGTCGCTCGGTCGACCTTGGTCAGAATGTCCTCGGGAAGATAGCTGACCATGTCGAGGAATTGCATGCGTGGGACGAGATCGGGGAAATCGCGGGCGATGCTCGGGTCCCACAGCGGTCCGCGCGGCTCCAGGCCCCCGGCGGCGACCTCGTCGGGCCGGTCCCATTGGCTCACGAGGCGGCGGTAGATCGCGTCGGGCTCGGGATTGTCAAGGAGCGTCGTGATCTTGTGCAACTTGTCGCCGGGCAGCGCCGGCCGCCATGACGCCGGCACGAACGCAAACAATCGGTTCCAGGTTTGCGGAGCGAGCGAACGCAAGGCCGCCGCCGAAGCACCGCGCAGCGGACGCGGCACGAGCTTCACCGCGCGCGCGAGCCGTTCCGCCCAAAGGTAGCGGTTATAGCCGGCGAACAACTCATCCCCGCCGTCGCCCGACAACGCCACGGTCACGTGCTTGCGGGTCAATTCGGAGACGAGGTAGGTCGGGATCTGCGAGGAATCGGCGAACGGCTCGTCGAACCAGTCTGCGAGATGTGGAATGACGTCAAGCGCGTGCCGCGGCTCGACATAAAATTCGGTGTGGTCGGTGCCGAGATGGGCGGCGACCTGCTTCGCACACTGGGCTTCGTCATAGCCGCTTTCGTGAAAGCCGATGGAGAAGGTCTTCACCGGCCGCGAGCTCTGCGCCTGCATCAGCGCGACCACCGTCGAAGAATCGATCCCCCCGGATAGGAATGCGCCGAGCGGCACGTCGGCAATCATCCGTAGACCGACGGAATCGCGCAGAAGCGCGTCGAGGCGCTCGACCGCCTCGTTCGCATCCGGCGCGGGATCGTTGCGGCGCTGCCCAGCGACCGCGACCGCGCGCAAGTCCCAGAAACATTTTGGCACCGGCGCCATGCCTTCGCGCAGCGTCAAGATGTGGCCGGGGGCGAGTTTTTCGGCTTCGCGATAGATTGTGCGCGGCTGGGCGATGTAGGCGTGGCGGAGATAGCCGACGACTGCATCGTCATCGATCGTCGGTCTCCAATCCGGTGCGGCACGAAACGCCTTCAGCTGCGAGGCGAAGATGACCCTGTCCGGCGTTGCCGCGTAGTAGAGCGGCTTGATGCCGAGGCGGTCGCGCGCCAGCACCAAGCTGCGCGTCTTGCGGTCCCACAGCGCGAACGCAAACATGCCGACCGCGCGCTCGATCGCGGCCTCGACGCCCCATAATGCGCAGGCTTCGAGCAGAACTTCGGTGTCGGACTCGCCGCGCGTCGAGCGGCCGGCCGCCTGCAACTCGCGGCGGATATCGCGGTAATTGTAGATTTCGCCGTTGAAAGTAATGACGTAGCGACGATCGGCCGAATGCATCGGCTGCGCCCCGCCGGGGCTGAGATCGATGATGGCGAGCCTGCGCTGGCCCAGCGCCACGCCGCTTTCGGCCTCGACCCACACGGCGCCCGCGTCCGGCCCGCGATGCCGCACGGTCTCGATCATGGCTTCTCCGATCGAACGCAGCGCGTCGGCCGGTGTCGCCGCGCGCCAATCGATCATGCCGGCAATGCCGCACATCGCTCTTCCTCGGACAGTAGCGGTAACTTCACCTTGTAGATATTCCGGCTTTCTGCTCAAGCCCTCGTAGGCCGCTTGGCCGAGGACAGGTGCTTACGCCCGTCAAACTTACGGCACGCGACCGATCGTGCTCGACCATACCCCACGTCAACTCGCTTAATGTCTAACGGCGTGCGACTATGATCAAGTGACCGGCAAACGATCGAAATGGTGCATAGTCGGAAAGCCACGTTTCGTGCGGCATCGTGAGCTTCGACACGGCGGCGCCAAGGCGCGTAGAAATCTTGTGAAGGACGCGCAGCGGCGCGAACATCGCGCCATGCGCCGTGACCCGCGAAAATCCTGCCGCTCTCAGTTAATCCCGCCTGGCTTTAGCACGCGGACGATCTCCTGGTGACCTTGAGCGTTATCGCGCGCGTCGAGGTATCTAAAAACCTCGATCGCGTAGACAAAATCGATCGAGGAGTCCAATGCCGGCAATTGCAGCACTGAGCCGTCGGAAACAAGATCGGCTGGTATTTTTTTTGCCGCCAGTCGGCGCATCTCGGCACTCGGTTCGATGCCGGTGACCTCGAAACCTTGATCAAGCAGACGAGCCATATGGGCGCCGACGCCGCATCCAATATCGAGGCACGTCGCCCCCTGCGGCAATTCCGATACGCAGCGCGCCCACGCCCGATTGATGAGATGGCGCCCATATCGGAAGGGAGAGTCGAAGATATTGTCGCCGCGATACTCGGCAAGAAACCCGTCTGCAGTTTCATCGTGGACTTCGACGGCTCTGCGGCGTGACCACTTCTCGTCAGGATTCATGTCCACGGAGATTGATCGTCTGCCATTTGCCCTGTTGCTCGATAAACAGCTGCAGCGAGTTTGACAACCCGTCCCCGGTTCGTCTCGGGCAAAGCGCGTGCCAGCCGAGCGTAGCAAATCTCTCGTCTCAACGGTGATAGAAATTGGAGGGCCGCATAGGGGCAAGACCAAGCCGGCCGATGCGGCCCATCTCGCCTTCACGCGCGAACACCACCACTTTGTCCGTGCGCATGAAGAACATCGTCGGCGAGCGCCGCCATCGTCATCGAGCGCATGCCGTAGAGCTCTTGCAAGGTGCGGAAGCAATCGAGGATGGCGCGCAGAAACGCCAAGTTTTCCTGTAAATCGACCCCGAAATTGTGCGGGTGCCACCATAGGTGAAAAAGCTTTCGGCGACGGGCCGCCGTCTCCATTGCCGAGGTGATCCGCCACAAGCGCAGCCGCTCCAACACCGCGCTTTTTCCCGCCGGTCGCAGAAAGCGGCTGGCCGGAATATCCACCATACCATCGACAAGCACCGGCTCATGATCGTGTGGACCGCCGATCGGCAGATAGCTGTCGGCCAAGCGGGACGCGCGCACCAGAGAGGTCTGCTCGGACTCGCTGCGTGCGCGGTGGAACCAAACGCGTTCGTTGCCGCGAAAGGCACGCAGGCCAAATTCGCGACACACCGACAGATGAGCCGGATCCACTTGGTTGCGGGGAAATACGATGCTTGCAAGCTTGACCCCGAGACGGGCGGCGGCGGCCCGCGCAGCCTCCAGGTCGGCGCGAAAGGCCTCGACATCTCCCCCCTCTTCCAAGCAGTAGAAATGCGAGAAGGTATGCGTGCCGATCTCCTGGGCCGGGTGGTCGAGAATCCGCTTGATGAGCGATAGGCCGTAGTAATAGGGGTCGCGCTCCTCGTCCGGCCCGACTTCGTCGAGATAATGGTAGGAGGAAATTCGCGCATTGGTGTAGCGCGGCTTGCGCGTGGGGAGTGCGGCGAGCATCGTCGTGTTCGTCGCGAAAAACAGAAGCCCGACCGTCGCCCAGGTACAGGCGATGTTCCGCTCGGCAAAGAGGTCGAGCAGAGCGGGAATGGCTTGGCGGACACCGAGGATATTGGCGCCGTAATCCGCAATGGTGCGGTTGTCACGCACGCCCCATAACAGCTCGAAATCCAGCGAAATGACGAACGCGCCATACTGCACTGCGCGCCTCCTCGACGGTAACACACGAGGACCATAGGTCGGCATCGGCCGAACGAGCAAGCACGGTCACTCAAAATAGCAGGTTTCGTGCGATCGGTTCCCCTTGCGGTTGGGCGGCGATGTACGCTTAGTGGCTGGGGTGAAGGTCTTATTTTTCATCCGCGACCTGGGCGTCGGCGGCAGTCAGCGCCAACTCGCCGTGCTTGCCGCGGGGCTAGCGCGGCGCGGACACGACGTGGCAGTCATCGTGCTCTACGCCGATGGGGCGCTCGAAGCGCTGCTCGGCGGCAGCAGCGCGCGCGTCCTCTCGATCGGCAAGTCGAGCCGTTGGCACGCGTTCGCTCCGCTCGCGAGACTGCGGCGGCTTTTTCTGAGCGAACGTCCCGATCTGGTCTATGCCTTTCTTCCGACCCAGACCACGCTCGCGGCGCTCCTGCTGCCGCCACGGCTCAAAACGAAACTCGTTTTCGGGCTGCGCGCCGGCGGCGTGCAGCTCGATCAATACGACGCGTTGAACGCCCTCACCTACCGCTCGGAAGTATGGCTTTCTCGGCGCGCCGACCTCGCCATCGCCAATGCGCGCGCCGTACGCACCGACGCGATCAGGCGTGGATTGCCGGCCGATCGTATCGCGGTCATCATGAACGGCATCGATGCCGATGCGATGCGAGCTGATGCGGAGGCCGGTCGTGCGGTGCGCGCTGCGTGGGGCCTCTCCGACAATCACTTCGTCATCGGTTGTGCGGCCCGGCTCGACCCGATGAAGGATCATGCCAACCTGCTCCAGGCGGCCGCGAGCTTTGCGCGCGAGAATTCCGATGCGCGCTTCGTGTGCGTTGGCGACGGATCCGCCGCCTATCGCCTTCAGCTCACGACTCTCGCCGATTCGCTTGGGCTTGCAGGCCGAGTGGTGTGGGTCCGCGACATCGGCGACATGAAAGCAGCTTACAACGCCTTCGATATCGCTACCTTGTCCTCGGCGTTCGGCGAAGGATTCCCCAACATGGTCGGCGAGGCGATGGCGTGCGGCGTCCCCGTCGCCGCCACCGACGTGGGCGATGTACGCCTGATCACCGGCGAACTCGGCGAAGTGGTGCCACCAAAAAATGCCGATCTGCTTTGCGCGGCCTGGCGGCGGCTGCGCCAGCGCCTTGCGCAAGATCCAGGCTTGCGGAACGACGCCCGCGAAAGGATCGTCGCGAACTACAGTGTTGACACCATGGTGCGTAGGACTGAGGACACCCTCAGTCAGCTCACGGCCGGGCGGCCGGCGCAGGAGATCGCCCGCGAGTTCGTGTGAGCAGCATCAACCGGATCACGTGGCACTTACGGCACCGGTACAAGCTTGAAGAAGTGGCACGAACTGCCGAGCACGCGTGCCAAGCGTTTGCGCTTGGCAAGCCCCAGGCGCAGCCCCAACAGGACCTCGCCCGTATAGAACAGCCCCACCGGTCCATCAGCGACGACGGCAAAACCGTTGTCCTTAAAATTCCGCCGCCACCAGCGGGGGTGGAACAACCACAACTCCGAGATAACGTTGCCGCGCGCCCCATGCCGCCGTGGAAGGCAGAGACCGACGGTGTGCCGGGAAGTCCGGTACCAGGCCTCTCCCAATCGTCGCATCTCGGTTGCACGTGGCGCTGACCGCGGCACGAGCTGCGGCACCGACGACACGAAAAACGAGATCGCCTCGAGATAGGATGTCAGCGTAGTCCAAAACCGCCACGTGTGGGTCGGCAGGACGTGAATGCAAGTGCCGCCCGTTGCCAGCACGCGACGGATCTCGGCATGCATGCGTGAAAGATCTGCTACGTGCTCCAGCACGTTCGACGAGAATACAACGTCGACGCTGGCATCCGCCAATGGAATGGTCCGACCGTCGTAATCCTTGATCGGAAAAACGCGGTGGGCGGCATAGTTCGAATCCGCGATCTCGATCGCGGTAACCTCGAAACCGCGCCGTTGCAGTTCCAGAGCCTGCTTACCGGTACCGGCCCCGATTTCGAGAACGCGCGCGCCGGCTGGAAACAACGTAGCAATCTTTTCTAGTTCCGCCCCTCTGATTGCGTCGAGGTGATCAAGGGATAACACAGCGGTACAATCGACCTGATTGGACGTGATGAAACCCGCAGTGTAGCCGAGCACCGCCATCATGGCCAAGCGCAGGCGTCGACGGCCGGCATTTCGGGTCGTTGCAAGCGAGATTCGCGAGTTCTAAGGTTTTCAGCCGGTTCGGCGATAGAGGTACTCGTCGCAGCCCGATCCGAAGATGCCGGTCGTCAAGGGTGTGCCCGTGGCGCGGATACGTGCGAAGCCGAGGGGCTGCATCAACGCGTCCACTTCCGGAGCCAGGATCGATTCATAAGGATAGCCGCCCATCCAGTCGTGCACGTCATGCATGAAGTCCATTCCACGGACGCTGTGATAGTTGCTGACATAAGACTGAAAGTCGCGACCCGTCAGGAAGAAGGCAGTCCGAAAAAGCGCGACATAGACGGCACGTGCGCGCCGCTGCGCTTCCAACGACGCGCCGCTGTACCAGCGCTTTTCCCATCTCCAGAGACTACACATCAGGGTGCGATGATAGAGCGCGAATGCAAACACGCCGCCCGATGCAACCAGGCGAGCGGCGGCACCCAATGCGTCATGCATGGCTCCGGTGTGATGCAGGACTCCCCAAGCATAAACCACGTCGAATGTGCCGAGACCGCGCACGTACTCGCCGTCCAGGATCGAGCCTTGCTCAATCGTCCATTCGCCGTCACCGGCGAAATAGCGGTCGCGCAATCCTGCAGTGCAGAGGACGGAGTCTTCATCGAAATCGAACGAATGCACGCGCGCGCCGAGTTTGCGGGCGGCGAGTGAAAATAGCCCGCTGCCCGAGCCGATATCGAGAAAGCTCAGCCCCGCGAGGGTGTCGCGTTCAAGCGAGCGTCGAAGTGAACGTTCTGCCTCGCTAAGGTGATTTGCGCTGAGACTGCGAGCAAAGTCGAGCCAGTTGTCGCCAAACCGGAAGCGACGATCTCTAACTTGCCTCTTCGACATGATGACCCCAGTCTCGCAGCCCCCGCGCAAGATAGCGGGTTCGGTCTCGCGATGGCAAATGCAACCGCGAAGCTCGTAGAGCCTTGATGTGCGGTGTTCGTCGGAATGCTATCGTGCGGACGGTTGGATCGGGCGAACAGCAAAACAATGATCGAGCAAGCCATTGAGCGTCTCTGGGTGCTCGGACCGACCGCTCTTGTCGCGCTGGTCCTGAGCTTCGGATTGATGCTGCTTCTGCGGCCATGGCTTGAGCGTTACGCAATGGTGCAGCCCAACGCCCGCTCGTCCCATTACCAACCGACACCGCAAGGCGGCGGCATCGCTGTCGTGATCGCGACGCTGGTGGTCGCCTGGGGTGCGGTCGCCTTGTCACCCGCCCTGCTGCACAATCAGACCGGTCAATTCCTGGCCGTGACCGCGGCGACCGCCCTGCTAGTGGTGGTCGGCGCGATCGACGACATCCGCTCGTTGCCGGCTGCAGCGCGCCTCGCCCTGCAATGCATCGCCGTCGGCGCCGTGATCGCGACGCTGCCGAACGAGTTGCAAATTCTGCCGCAAGTGCCGTGGTCGATCGAGCGCGCGTGTCTTCTTCTCGCCGGGATATGGTTCGTCAACCTTGTTAGGCGATGTGGGCAGCCTGCCGATTGGGCTTCTGCTCGGCTGGCTCTTGGTGCAGCTTGCCGCAATGGGTCATCTGGCGGCGGCGTTCATCCTACCCCTCTATTATCTCGCCGACACGACGATCACCCTCATCTCCCGCCTCGTGCGGGGCGAGGCGTTCTGGCAAGGTCATCGGACGCATTTCTATCAGCGCGCCACCGATTGTGGGTTGACGGTGCGCGAGATCGTCACTCGCGTCTTTCTGGCCAATCTGGCGCTGGCCGCGCTCGCGCTCGTCACCGTCGCGGCGCATAACATCGTCGTATCGCTGGCGATGCTGAGCGCCAGCGCCGCAATCATCTTATGGCTGCTTGCCGTCCTTGCTGGCGTCAAGAACCGACGCTAGCAGAGATTTTGCTGCCGCTGGCCTTCCCAACACGGTTCCCGACGCCGTCGCGCTGACCGAGGCTCGACCTCGCAAGATCACGCAGGGCTGCGTCGGGCGCCGCGACGAGATGCAGAATTCAGGCCGCCTCCCCGCCGAAATCCGGCACCGCGTCGTGCAGCACGCCGAAGATCACGGAGCGGTCTTCGCGCGCGAGGCCTTGTTCCAGCGCCGCAAGCCAGCCGCGCATCGCTTCCAGCGATGGACTGACCGGCTTGGCGGCAACGATGCCCTCGATGCCGATCGGGGCGGTCGGCTCCTCGCGCGCGAACAGGATTTCTTGCAGGCGCTCGCCGGGCCTGATGCCAGTGAAGGTGATGTCGATGTCGCGTCCGGGTTCGAGGCCCGAGAGGCGGATCATCCGCTCGGCGAGATCGACGATCTTCACTGGTTGGCCCATATTGAGCACGTAAACTGCCACGCCCAACTGTCCGGCCTCGAGGGCATGGCTTGCCGCCGTGACCACGAGGTCGCAGGCCTCGCGGATGGTCATGAAGTAGCGCACCATCTCCGGATGCGTCACCGTGAGCGGCCCGCCGGCTTCGATCTGCGCCTTGAATTTCGGCACCACCGAACCATTCGAGGCGAGCACGTTGCCAAAGCGCACCGCGATCAACCGCATGGCCCGCTCGTGTGCGCCGCCGCGCCGCGCGAAGTCGTTATCGAGCGCCTGGCAATACATCTCCGCGAGGCGCTTTGAGGCGCCAAGCACGGACACCGGCTCGATCGCCTTGTCGGTCGAGATCACCACCATGGCGGCCGCGCCCGCGGCGACAGCGGCGTCGGCAACGTTTACCGAGCCGAACACATTGGTCTTGACGCCCTCCGCCCAATCCTGCTCCAGCAACGGCACGTGCTTGAGCGCGGCCGCATGAAACACGATGTCGGGCCGAAAGGCATTCATCAGGCGGAAGATGCGGGTGCGATCGCGCACGTCGGCAAGACGGCCTTCGATCTTCGCCCTCGACTGCTTGGCCGCGAGCATTTCCAACATGGCGTGCAGAGCAGGCTCGGAGTTCTCGATCACAAGCACGCGACCCGCGCCGAAGGTCACGATGCGATCGCAAATTTCGGCGCCGATGGACCCGCCGCCGCCGGTCACGATGATCGATTTGTTCCGCACGAAACCTTCGAGTCGATGGTAATCGATCTTCACCCTGGGCCGCAGCAGCAAATCCTCGACATTGACAGGCGCGAGCCGCAGCGCCTCGCCGCCATCATCGAGCGAAGGAAGGCGACTGGTGGCGAGCCCCAGACGCCTGGCGCGCATAAGGACCGTTTCGGGGTTTGCTTCCGGCGCGAGGGCACTCGGCGTGAGTACAAGCCGTGTCACGTTGATGTCGCGCTTGCTGAGCTCGGTGATGACGCCCTCGATATCGTCTGGACCGCCGAACACGGAAATGCCGCGTATGGCTTGGCCCCGATCCGCCATGGACGGCGACAGAATGCCCACGGGACGGATCTTCGTGACCGCTCCGCTTTCGATCGCACGCAGCAGGACATCGGCATCGGCAGTACGGCCAACGACGAGGATCGGCGTCGAACCGCCCGCCTTGGCATGCTGAAGCGTGCGGGTGTAGCGAAAATAGCGATAGGCGATGCGCGGGCCCGACAGAAATGCGATTTGCAGCAGCCAATAGAGCACGATCGTGATTTTGCCGAAGAAGAACGTGCCGTAGACGTTCGGCGCCAGCAACACGTAATCGAGCGCGAGCAGCGTTACCGCCAGTATCGTCGCGGCGCGCACGATGTTGAAGAGGTCGGGCAGCGAGGTGAAGCGCCACTTCGCCTTGTAGAGGCCAGAGACGCCGTAGATGAAACCGGAATAGACGACGAAGGCAGGCAGCAGAATCACCAGGAATCGCCAGCGCTCGGTAAGCCCGGCCTCCTCGAAACGAATGAAGAAACTCGCGACCACCGCCGCCGCTGTGGCCAGGAGGTCGTGCACCAGAATGAGCCACATCCGTGGCGTGAAGCTCGAAAAGCGGATCATCGTCCCGATATAAATGGGGCGCCGAGCGCCCATCAATACCGGCCTTTGGGCGCTAGCGCTACCTCACGCAGCTATGGCCCGGCGGCCCGGCAACAATCAATCGCCGCATTCTGGAACCATATGGTTAATGCCGACGACACGCTTCGCCGGATAGCTTGCGATCGTCATCCGACTAAATGAACGCCTTTCGCGCGTTTCGGGCGGACGGCAGCTTGCAGTCGGGGCGATGGGAAGAAAATTTGGCGAATGGCCGCGCACGAAGGGCATCTGGGTCGACTTGCTGTGCGTGCATATCTGGTGGCGCTTGCAGTGACCTTGGGAGGTTGCTCGGCGAGCGAGGTGGTCCAGAATTTGCCGCCCGCTACCGCGATCGACCTGCAGCAGCCGAACTACCGCCGCATCGTCGCCGACAATGTCAGGGGGGTCATCCCCAATGTGGCGTCCGTCGGTGACCTCGAAATTTCCGGGGTCCGACTGGTCGATCACCTCAAGGGCCCGGCCTGGCTCACCTGTCTCAAGGTCGACGCGCACGGAAAACCGCAGAATTATGCCTTGTTCATTCAGGGCGACAAGATTATCGACTTGCGCATCGGCATCGTCATCGATCAATGCTACAAGCAGACGTTTGAGCCTTTTGACTTGCCACCACCTCCCACCCCGAAAAAGGTTGGCCCTTGATTTGGTCTCTTCGATGGTTTCATCGATCTAGACCTTGCGCCCGATCGCGCACCAGAATGGCACGCCATCGCGAAAGCGTATCTCGCCGAGCCCGGCGTTCTCCATCAACACCCTGATCTCGGCTTGCGTCATGCGATGCTCGAGCCGCGTGCCGAAGCGGTCGAGCGCGTCGGTGCGCATGGCATAGTAGCTGCGCCCGCGATAGGCGCTGAGCGGCCAATTGGCGACGTTGCCGCCCAGCCGCTCAGATAGCCGCGCCCCACGCGCCAGCGGCCAGTAGACGCAAGCGGCAAGAAGTTCGGCAGTCGCCGATTTCAAGGGAAAGGGTGCCTTCGAAAGCGCATGGCGCAAGAGGTCGCTCGCTCGCCACAACAGACGAAACCACGCCGGCCGGTTCTCGAAGGCGTAATAGATATAAACGAGCATCGGCGCCCCGCGCTTGAGCTTGTTCACGCACGCGGCGAGACCGGCTGCGGGATCGGGCAAATGGTGGAGGACGCCGAGGCTGTAACCGAAATCCATGCTGTTGTCGGGCAAAGGCATGGCATCGAGCGGCGCCGCGTGGAAGTCCACGTTGCCCAGGCCCGCAAGGCTCTTTTGCGCGACGCTCAACGCGGCGGCGCTGGCGTCGATGCAGTGGAGGCGGCCGACGCGCGGCGCGACCAGTGCGGCCCAACGCCCGCTGCCGCAGCCCGCGTCGAAGCCGACGGCATCGCGCGGCAGACTGTCCCAGGGGAAGAGCGCGAAATATTCGCCGAACCTGCGCCGCACTTCCGCACTCGAAACGCCGCTCTGGTCGAAGCGCTGCCATTCCCGGCCGAAATCGTCGACGGTGGCGCGATCGAGATTGTGACCGTTGCTCTCCATTGCTGCGTGATTTGCGAAAACTCTCCTCTCCGGCCTCCGAGCCCTCGATTTTGGCATTGCGTCTATCGTCCTGGCTGAAGTTCCAGAGCGGCCGCTCACGGCTTCCGCTATCTCACTCCGTAGCGCCACGAATCTCGAACTTCGCGCATCAGTTAGCTGGTGCCGGAGGGCGGCGAGCGTCCCAGTGCCTCATCAACCACATTGAGAACCGGGCGCAGCGGCAGCTCATCGAGGCAGCGGCTATAACTTTCGAGATGGCCTTCGCAACCGAGCTTCTCGCACGGCAGGCACGGGAGGGGATTCTGCACCACCCAGACATTACCGCGGTGCTGGATCGTGCCGGCATGATCCCAAGGTTGGGCGAGGCCGCCGACCGGCCACGGTCCGATCAGGCGGGGGCTGGTCGGACCGTAAAGCGCGATGGTCGGGCAGCCGCTACCGGCGGCGAGATGGGTCATGGAGGTATCGGGGCCGATATAGACGGCGGCACCCTTGAGCAGGGCTGTCAGGCCCGCCCAGTCGAGACGCCCGCGCACGCGGATTATCGCCGGGTCGTCGGCCCCCCAAAGGCTATCGATATAGGCTTGCTCGGCGGCCTCGCGCCCTTCGGTCGCGACCACGGCAAGCCCGCGCGCCGCAAGTCCGCGGGCGAGCCCGCGCCAGCCGGCGTCGGTCCAACGCTTGTAGCGATAGAACGGATTGGGATGCAGGACGGCGTAGGGCGTGCGCGGGGCGAACTCTCCAGCTGTGCCATTCTGCGGACAGACGATATCCGGCGCGTGGTCGAGACCGAGCGCAGTGGCAAGGCGCAAGAGCTGTGTGACCCGATGGCCATCGGGCTCGGCCGTCACCGCAATATGATGCGCGTGCCGCTTCCACCACGCCCCGGTCTTGCCCGAATGCGGCACCAGCCCGATTCGGCGACGCGCCGCCGCCAGGGCGAAAAAGGTGGGGCGGTCACCGGCCTGCGTTGAAACAGCGAGATCGTATCGGCGCCATATGCTGCGAACCACGGCGAGCGTCTCCCCGGCAGAAGGCCGCGTCGGCATGGACACCACATGATCGATGTCCGGGTTCCCCATGAGGATGTCCTCGGTGTCGCGGAACACCAGCATGTCGAGCCTCGCCCGCGGAAATGCCCGCCGCATGGTGCGGATGAGCGGCGTGGTGAGCAGCACGTCGCCGAGGCGGCGCAGCGTTATCACCAGGATGCGCGGGCGCTCAGGCAGGTCGAGGCTCGTCATCGTAACTCCCACGGCGCGGAAAGATCCGCTCAGGGTTTTGCTCGCGGTCTTGCACTTGAACGACCTATGGGACTTCTCCTCAAAAAGGCGCGACCCCCGAGGATGGTGATCACTCGGCGCGGCGACCGCGATGGGCACCAACATATCTCGCGGCAAGATACTTTGGGGGCGCTCATGTCTTTTCCTCGGCCTTTGCCGCCGCGTCCGCCGCGCGCAGCATCATACCGCCGGTGAGGCCGACGCCGAAGACATAAAGCCAGCCCTCACCGAAGTCGAACAAGTGTGAGTTGAACAACGAGGACACGACGTTATAGGTCACGACCAGGAGCCCGAACCACGCGATCAGCGTGCCGTCGCGAAACAAAGCGAGGTGAGCGAGCCACATCGCGACGAGCGCAACGGCGCCGACGAGACCGAGCTCGATCATCACCGCCAGGATCTGGCTATGCGGGTTCGTGGTGATCAGCGCGGGATTGGTCTCAGCCGTCACATCGCGCCGGAAGAGCGCTGGGATCGTCCCCGTGCCATGGCCGATGAGAGGTGCTTCGGCGATGAAAGCGAGCGATTTCTTCCAGTACTCGATCCGCAGCCCGGTCGGGGTGTTCACGTCGCCGGCGCCGTAAATCTGCAGCTCCTCCACGGCAGCTGACACGCGCTGGCGCAGATATGGCGAGGATACCCACACCGCGCCGGTCAGCACGGCGCCGATCAATGCGGCACCGAGCGCGCCCTTCCATCCGAATTGCCGCACTCCGAACAACACGAACATGACCGCCATGACAACGAGGGTGGTGCGCGCCGTGGCTACATAGGCGATGTTGGCGACGAACACCGCTGCGACAAGAACGAGCACGAGCGAGAGCGACGCCCGCGTGCGCCACAGCTCGGCGGCCTGCCCGAGCAGGCCGAAGGCGCAAATCGCGAAGATCACGCTCTGCATGATGTAGTCCTTGACCGGCACACCGAGGCTTTTGTGCCCGCGCCACGTCAGACCGGGCGTGAGCACGAGCGCCCAAGAGACGATCAGCAACACGACCGAGGACGCGAGAAAACCGAGGATCGCCCACTTCGCCTGGCCGGAGCGGCGGAATTGCGCGAGCAGCAACGGAACGAAAAGCAGCTTGTGAAATCCGCTCAGCCCCGCGACGCGGTCGCTCCAGCTCACGTCGGCCCACAACATGCCGATGGCGCCGAGCGCCCAGAGCAGCACCGGCAGGCCGCCAGCCGCCGACAGCAGTTCGCGCCGCACCGAGGCGGCATCGAGGGTCGGGACCAGCGCAATGAGCCAGAGCACGATCAGGATGGAACTCGCGGAGGTCGACCACGGCAGCGAAACCGCAACCGCCGTGACCAGCCCATCGGCGATCTGCCCGAGCCGCGGAGCGCGAACGCCTTCCTTCACGACGATTGATTCAGGATTGCGCTCGGACATGGTGGTCATTTTGGCGGTCATTTTCGCCGGCCTCGGCGGTTTCGCGCAGCGCCGACAATCCGCGCTCCGCGCGTACACGGTCACTGTGCAGCACGGCATCAATTCGCGCGTCATTCGCAGCCAGTTGCGCGCGGTCGACCTGCGGGTGCCAGAGGTGGATGACGCCGGTCGCGAAGCGACCGTCCTTGCGACGCAGGCCACAACGCAGCAATCGGATCAGCAGGTCGGAATCCTCGCGGCCCCAACCGCTGAAGCAAGCATCGAACCCGTCGACGCGCTCGAGATCGGAGCGCCAAACCGCAAGATTGCAGGAGCGCGCGCCCCGCCACTGGCGCGATCGTAACTTGCGCAGCGGCCCGAGCGGCAGCCGCAGCACGGCGGCCAGCCGATTGACGCCGCCGCGCAAGCGCTGCCGGATCCAGCCAGATGCGCTCCAGCCTTCAGGCCGCAGGTCGTCGCGCAGCACGGCCGCGGTGAGGGTCGGCGAAAGCAGCACGCGGTTTCCGGTGACGAACCATCCGCGTTCGGCGAGCTTGCGATGGCTCGCAACGAAGTCGGCGGGAGCGACGCAATCGCCGTCGAGGAAGATGCAGTAGTCGCCCCGGCAGACGAGGATGGCGCGGTTGCGGATCTCTGCAGCGCGAAAACCGCTATTCATCTGCCACACGTGACCGAGCGGAACACCCAGACGCGGTCGCCAGCGTTCCACCAGGGCCGCGGTCAGGGGACGCGAGCCATCATCCGCGACCACGACCTCGAAACCACGATCGCTCTGGCGCGACAATGCGGACAAGACCGCCTCGAGCGCGTCCTCGCGATTATAGGTCGTGACGATGACGGAGATCAGATCAGGCACGTCGGTACTGCTCCAGTCTTTCATCCTGCATGCCCTGCCCCGCTGTGATAGCGTGCCCCGCATTCGGGCTCAATAACGAGGAAACATGCAAAAAATATCGGCCTATATCCTCGCCTTCAACGAAGCCGAAAAAATCGCGGACGCGGTATCGAGCGTGTTGTGGGCCGACGAGATCGTGGTGGCCGATTCCGGCAGCACCGACCGCACGTCCGAGATCGCGCAAAGTCTCGGCGCTCGGGTCGTTCAGCTCCCATTTTACGGATTCGGCGACCTGCGCAATCGCGCAATCGCGGAATGCCGGCACGAATGGATCTTCAGCCTCGATTCGGACGAGCGCTGCACGGCCGAAGTTCGCGACGAGATTCTTGCCGTCCTGTCGACCACGCCAGCCCATGATGCCTTTCTCGTGCCGCGCCGCAATTACATGATGGGACGCTGGATCAAGGGTTCGGGTTGGTACCCGAATTTTCGTCAGCCGCAGCTCTTCCGCAAGGGTGCGATGCGCTACGACGACGATCCCGTGCACGAAGGCTACGAACTCTTGACGCAACGGCCGCTCGGACGATTGCAAGGCGCGATCTGGCAGCTTCCGTTTCGTAATCTCGAAGAGCTTATCAGCAAGATGAACCGCTATTCCTCGCTCGGCGTGCGAAAGCTTTCAGGAAAGCGAGCCTCGATGGGGAGCGCGCTCGGTCATGGCATATGGGCCTTCATCAAGCACTATCTGTTCAAGCATGGCTACCGTGACGGCTGGGCCGGTTTCGTCATCGCGTTGGGGAATTTCGAAGGCACATTTTACCGCTACGCCAAGCGCTACGAGGAAATGAAGGCCTGGTCGTTCCCGCCGAGCGCGCCGCTACGGCGACCCTCCGTTTCGCCCCCGACGTCCGCGGACGCTGCCGCCGCTGCGGCGGAGCGCGAGAGCGCGACGTCTCCGAAAGCGCGATGATACCCAACAAGCCGGAGGCTAGGGGATAAACCGCTTCCGCAGCCGCCGGCGCAAGGCTCGCGACGCGTTGCGCGCGACGCGGAACGGCAGACCCAGATAGTATTTGCGAACGATGTCCCAGCGTTCCCGCGGCGCCACACCGATCGTCGAGTCGCGGGGAACATACCAGCCATTGTTTTCGAAGCGGCGGATCAGGCGGTAGCCGGCGGCCCGCAGAAACCGGTGTTTCTTGAGATTGCCGACGTGATCTTCGAGCAGGACCAGTCGCGGCTGCCAGCGCGCGAAATCGAATCCGCTCAAGACCTCGAGCTCGTGGCCTTCGACATCGATCGACAGCAAATCGAACCGCGTCGGCGCGCTAGCTTCGATCAGAATGTCGTCGAGCGTTCTCACCGGTACTTCAATGACCCGCTCGGGTTCCACACCCGGTGCCATCCGGTCGCGATCGAGCGACGACAAGGCGCCGGCGAGGTGAAGACCCATGCGCCGGCCGACATTCTGCGGCGAGGAGCAGGCCACCGCGAACACCTTGGCAGAGCGCGCGCGCCACAGATCGTCGGCAAGGTTGGGCTGCGGCTCGATCAGGACGCCGGTCCAACCGAGTTGCTCTAGGTGCCAAGTCTGCGATTCCTGCTGCGGGCGGTTCGCGCCGACCTCGACAAAGAAGCCCGACCGCGCGCCGCCGAAAAACTCTCGCACGAGCTTCTGCTCGCGTCCATCGGGCAAGGTCGTGCGCACAGCCTTCTCCGTGCGGCCTCAAGAGCCCCTGACTCGGGCAGGCGCGCGCGATTGGCGGACGATCTTGGTTGTGCTGAAGCCGGGCACGAGATCGATGAGGATCACTTCGCCGCCTTCGCCTTCGACGAGCTCGTGCCCCACTACCTCCTCGCGCCGGTAGTCGCCGCCTTTGACCAAGACCTTGGGACGCACGCGGCGGATCAACTCGAGCGGCGTATCCTGGCCGAAGATGACGACGAGGTCGACGGCCTCGAGCGCCGCCAGCACTTCGGCGCGCGCGTGCACCTCCTGCAGCGGCCTCCCCTCGCCCTTCAAACGCCGCACGGAAGCATCGTCGTTGAGTCCGACGATGAGCCGGTCGCAGGCGGCGTGCGCCTCGGACAGGAGCTTGATGTGGCCGGGGTGCAGGAGATCGAAACAGCCATTGGTGAAGCCGATGCGCAGGCCCCGCCACTCGGCGAGCCGCTCGTCGAGCACCGACCAGTCGAACACGACCTTCTCCTCGGGTGCGAGCGAAGCGGCGGGAAGAATGCGCGAGCGCAGCTCCGCCGCCGAGACCGTCGCGGTGCCACGCTTGCCGACCACCACCGCGGCAGCGGCGTTGGCCACGCGCACCGCGGGCTCATGGTCCACCCTGGTCGCGAGCATCACCGCGAGCGCGGCAACCACGGTATCGCCCGCGCCCGACGTGTCCCTGAGTTTGACCGGGTAGGCAGGCACGTGGAGCGCCGCACCGTTTGCCGGCACCAGGATCAAGCCGGCGTCGCTGAGCGAAACGACAACGGCGTCCGTTCCGAGCAGACGATTCAATTCCGACGCCGCCGCAATCACGTCTTCATCGGAATCCACGCGCCGGCGCGTTGCTTCCGCGAGCTCCTTGCGGTTCGGCTTGATCACGGTCGCACCGCGATAAATAGAATAGTCGACAGCTTTGGGGTCAACGATGATCGGTATTTTTGCCTCTTTCGCCGCATCGATAACGTTACGGATGACCCGCGGCGTCAGCGTTCCTTTGGCGTAGTCGGACAGGACGACGCTCGCCGCACGCGGCAATGCCGCCAGGGTGCGATCGATCAGGGCCTTCTCGGTCTTGTCATTGAGCGCTTGCGCCAATTCCCAGTCGGCGCGCAGCAAATGGGTCGAATGATGCTCGGAGACGAAGCGAACCTTGCGCGTGGTCGGACGCGCCGGATCGATGACAAGATGAGGCTCGATCAAAGGCTCGGCGGCGAGCGCGCGCATCAGCGTGCGGCTCGCGTCATCCTCACCGACGACACCGAGGAAAACGCAGCGCGCGCCGAGCGCCGCAATGTTGCGCGCCACGTTGCCGGCGCCACCGATGGTGAGATCGTTGCGGGTCACTGCCAGAATCGGAGCTGGCGCCTCGGGCGAGATGCGCGAAACCTCGCCGTAGACGAAGTCGTCGAGCATCAGATCTCCGACGCAGACGATGGTCTGTTCGGGAATGAGCTTGAGCGCGTCTTCGAAATTGAACATGGCACTAATCGCTAGATAATTTGCCGGTGCCTGCCGCCGTCACCGATAGCGGTCGGGCTGGTTGAGGAACAACGTGACATAGCGATTCACCCCCTCCTCGAGCGGGGTGAAGCCGGCGTTGTAGCCTGCCCGGCGCAAATTTTCGACCTTGGCTTGGGTGAAATATTGATACTGGTGCCGGATCGCCGCGGGCATGTCGACATATTCGATATCGGGCTCCCGGCCGAGCGCGCCGAACATGGCGGTGATCAGGTCACGGAAGCTGCGCGCCTTGCCGGTCCCGACGTTGAAGATCCCCGACACCGACGGCGTGTCGAGCAGCCACCGCATCACCGCGACCGCGTCGTCGACATAGATGAAGTCGCGCTTCTGTTCGCCATCGGCGACGCCGTCGCGGTGGGATTTGAACAGGCGCACGGACTTGCCGGCTTTCGCCTCGTCGAAGCGCTTGGCAACCAAGCTTGTCATCTCCCCCTTGTGATACTCGTTGGGGCCGAACACGTTGAAGAACTTGAGGCCCACCCATTGCGGTGGGAGCTTCGCACCGTTCGCGAAGCGATCGACCACGGCGAGGTCGAATAGATGCTTGCTAAAGCCGTAAAGATTCATCGGCTTGAGCCGCCGCAGCGCTGGAAGCGACCAGTCGTCATCGAAGCCCTCGCTGCCGTCGCCGTAAGTCGCAGCCGAGGAGGCATAAATGAACGGCGTACGCGTCGCCGTGCACCAGTCCAGGAGCCTGAGCGAGAGGCGGAAATTGGTGGCGAGGACGGCGTCAGCGTCGGTGGCGGTGGTGTCGGAGATGGCGCCGAGATGAATGACCGCCTCAAGCTTGCGGCTGTCGAGCCAGCCGATCAGCTCGCCGGGCGGCACCACGTCGGCGAGCTGGCGCTTACCGAGATTGCGCCATTTGCCGGCGTCGCCGAGCGCGTCGTTAACCACGATGTCGGTCCGCCCGGCCTCGTTAAGGCCGGCGACCAGATTGGACCCGATGAACCCGGCTCCGCCGGTGACCAACAACATCCGTCCCCGCCGCCAGTGCTGCCCTCCCCTTTGCCCCAGGGCGCCCAGGCGTGCAACTTCCCCGGTCGGAGGTGTAGGCAAGGCCGGGGGCAATCCTGACGCGTCCTGCCGCACTGGACAGGCTGGCAGGGGCAAGCTAACGGCTTGCCGTCCCCGTACGCGGTGGGCGGGGATTAAAAAATGAACTTATATTCGTCTCTTTATCGAAATAATGAACTTTTCTTCGGTTGGCGTAACATGGGGTGTGACGAGCTGATGTCCGAATCGCCCATTTTGATCGTCCCCTACATGTGGATCGGCGACTTTGTTCGCTGCCACACCGTCGTTAAGTTACTGAAACAACGATTTCCAAGCATCCCCATCGACATCTTGACGACCTCGATGGTCGCGCCGCTGCTCGACTACATGCCGGGCGTGCGCAAGGGCATCGTCGCCGACCTGCCGCGAAAGCGTCTCGCCTTGAGCCAGCATCGCGCACTCGCCCATAGGCTGCGGGCGGAAGGGTATGGCCAAGCGCTAGTCATGCCGCGGACCTGGAAATCCGCGCTAGCGCCCTCGCTCGCCGGAATTCCCCGCCGTACCGGCTTTGTCGGCGAAGGCCGCTTCGGCCTGATCAACGATCTGCGCTTCGGCGAGCGCCGGCTCCCGCGCATGGCCGACCGCTGCGCCATGTTGGCCTTGCCCAAGGGCGAGGCGGCGCCGACGCAATGGCCGTTGCCGGAACTCAAAGTGCCCGCGTCCGAACGCGCCGCTTGGCGTCAGCGATTAGGGCTCGTGCCCGACGGGCGCCCAGTCGTTGCGCTGGCGCCGGGCGCAGTCGGGCCCTCCAAGCGCTGGCCCGTTGCCTCTTACGCCGATCTCGCGCGCCGGCTGGCTGCCGAGGGCCATTGGATATGGGTGATCGGCGGACCAGGGGAAAAGGAGCTTGCGGGCGAGATCGCCGACGGCGCCGATATCCGCGACCTCACCGGTCCCGACCTGCGCAACGCGATTCTCGCGCTCGCGTCCGCAACCGTCGCGGTATCGAACGATTCCGGTCTGCTGCACGTGGCGGCTGCGCTCGGCACCCCGGCCATCGGAATTTTCGGCCCAACCAGCGCATGGCACTGGGCTCCGCTCAACCCGATCGCCGCCGTGATCGAAATCGCGGGCGAACTGCCCTGCCGGCCCTGCCATAAACCGGCTTGCCGCCTCGGCCACCATCGCTGCATGCGCGACATTTCCGTCGATCGGGTGGCCATATCTATTCGCCAAGCGATTGGGCCAGCGCGTGCTGATCTGAGAGCTTGAACGCGCCTCGGGTGCTCCAAGCCTCCAAACGCTACGTCAGCCTTTCGAAGGCATCGACGACCTCGGACACAGACGCCTGCTCGTGCTTGCCGCCGACCACGACGATCGGGCCATGCCCTATCGGCCCGGTGAGGCCGGGCTCGCTCGCGGTGAAGATCGCGACCAGCGGCACGCCGAGCGCGGCGGCGAGATGGATGAGCCCGGTATCCACGCCGATGACGAAGGATGCCCCCGCGATGAGCGCCGCCATGCGGTCGAGCGGCTGCCGCTCGGGCGCGCAGGCATTCGACAGCGCCGCAGCGATACGCTTGCTGCGCGCGTGCTCGGCCTCGGTCCCCCACGGCAGCAAGAGCGAACCGCCGCGCCCGCCCAGCGCACGACCGAGTGCGATCCACGACGCCTCCGGCCATTCCTTTTCGGGCCGCGCGGTCGCATGAAACAATATGCCGTAGGGCTCTCCGGTCGTTTCCGCGATACCCTTGCGCGAGAGCCCATAGTCGACGGCGTCATCGGGGGCATAACCAAGCGCGAGGCCGGTCAACATGCGATTGCGCGCGATGGCATGGAGGTCGCGCGCGACGCGATGCTGAACATCGTAGAACCACGACGCCGCTCGCTCACGAACGCTGTTCGCGTCGTAGCCGTGCCGGCGGCCGCGAGCGAGCCGCGCCATCAGCGCGGAGCGCACAAGCCCCTGGGTGTCGATGATATCGTCGTAGCGGCGCGTGCGCACGGCGCGCCCGAAGCTCGCAATCTCGCGCACCGTCGACGGTACCAGGGGTGCCCTCCGCCAGCGGCGCGATGCGACCGGGATGACGTCCGAGACGGCGGGATGAATCTGCACGAGCGGTGCAAACGCCTCCTCCACCACCCAGCAAAACCGCGCGGCCGGCCGTTGGCGTCGTGCCTCCGTCAGCGCCGGCATGTGATGGATCACGTCGCCGAGCGAGGAGGTCTTGATGAACAGGACGTCGGGCATCGTCAAAAGCCACGCCGCTCCGGTGCGGCGTCTGCCGGTTTGTCAGCGGACGCCAGCACGTGCATGCACGCCTCCAACCGGATGTTCCCGACACCCGAACCAGCAACGGCAAGCGATGTCAGCGGGTCTCCAGCATGACGGTCCTGGTCACCGGCGGCGCCACAGCGTGGCGGCTTCCGACCGTGCCCGTTCTTTGCTCAAATGGCAGCCGCATGTCGACGACCTGCCAACCATCGTGTGCCACGTGCTGGCATGGGAGCGCAAGCTTTCGACGCGCGCCAGCTGACCTCTGCGAACTCGTCGATTCCGCTTGAAAAGCGCTCCCGCCTGGGCAAGAACGGCTCGCCACGCGTCGCCGCTGCAGTCGGGCCGCGCAACGGATCGTGCATGCTCAACTCGTATTTTCAGCGATTGTTCGCAGACCCCAATGGCACCGGCGCTTTGGTCCGACGGCTGCTCGTGGAGCAGGCGGCCGGCCAGTGGCGACGCTATGCGCTCGCATTCGGCCTGATGGGAATTGCCGCGGCGAGCACTGCGCTCGGCGCCTATTTGGTCGGCGACGTGATCAACCAGGCCTACGTCCACAAGAACCTTCCCGGCATCGTCATCCTCGCCCTCGTGACCGCCGTGATTTTCATGATCAAGGGAATGGCCACCTATGGCCAGGCGGTCGTGCTCGCACGCATCGGCAACAGGATCATCGCCGACAATCAGCAGCGAATGTTCGCGAAGCTGCTCCAGCATAACGTCGGTTTTTTTGCCGACCGCCATAGCTCCGAGTTCATGGCGCGGCTCACGACCGGCGCCGCCGCGGCAAGCAACGTGCTCAACCTCTTCATTACGTCGATCGGTCGTGATCTGCTTTCGCTCGTCGGGCTTGCCGCGGTCATGGCGGTACAAGATCCCGTGCTGTCCATGCTCAGCGTCATCGTGGTACCCCCGGCGATGCTGATCCTGCGCAAGATGATCCGCCGCATCAAGACGATTGCGTATCATCAGTTCACCGGCAGCGCGCGCGTTCTCGAAACGCTGCAGGAGAGCCTGCAGGGCATGCGCATCCTCAAGGCGTTCACGCTCGAAGAGGCCATGCGCGCCCGCTTCGACGCTCGTGTCGCCGACCTCGAGAACGAATCGAACAAGTGGGCGCGCGTCGCCTACCGCTCGGGCCCGCTGATGGAGGCGCTCGGCGGATTCGCGATCGCCGGCGCACTGGTTTACGGCGGCTTCCGCGTGATCGAGACCGGGGCCACTCCCGGTCAATTCTTCTCGTTTCTCGCGGCCTTCATGCTCGCTTACGAGCCAGCCAAACGCCTTGCCCGGCTCAATATCGACCTCAACAGCGGGCTGGTCGGGGTGCGCATCCTGTTCGACGTCATCGACCATCCCGCGACCGAACCGGCCGACGAAGGCAAGCCGCCGCTGAAGCTTTCGAAGGCGCGGGTCGAATTCGCGAACGTGCAGTTCGCGTATCGCCCGGGCGAGAAGGTGATCAGGAATCTGTCCTTCGTCGCGGAACCCGGCAATGTCAGCGCATTGGTCGGCCCCTCGGGCGGCGGCAAAACGACGATTCTCAATTTGATCCTGCGCTTCTATGACGTCGACAGCGGCGCCATCGTCATCGACGGACAGAACATTGCGGCGGTGTCGCGCCGCTCGTTGCGCGGTCAAGTCGCCTATGTCGGGCAGGATGTTTTCTTGTTTCGCGGCTCTGTGCGCGAGAATATCGCGCTCGGGCGTTTGGGTGCGAGCGAGGCCGAGATCATCGCCGCCGCCAAGGCCGCTTATGCGCACGACTTCATCACGGCGTTCCCCCGCGGGTACGACACACAAGTCGGCGAGCACGGCTTGCAGGTCGCCGGCGGCGAGCGCCAGCGCATCGCCATCGCACGCGCCTTGCTCAAGGACGCGCCAGTCATCCTGCTCGACGAGGCGACGGCTTCGCTCGATTCCGAATCCGAGCGCCAGGTTCAAGGCGCGATCGAGCACCTCTGTCAGGGGCGAACGACGATCGTGATCGCGCATCGCCTGCATACCGTCGTCGATGCTGATCGCATCTTCGTCATCGAGGATGGAACGGTCGTTGAATCGGGGCGTCACGACGAGCTGCTGCGCAAGGGTGGGCGCTACACGTCGTTCTACCGGCTGCAGCTGCGGGAGCAGGAACCGAGCCCGCCGGTCGCCATCGCCTCCTCCGCCTGAATTCCCGACAAGTAAGAAGAGCGATCATGAGCGCTGATGCCAAGAGCTACGTCATCACGCCGCCGACCCAGGCCGTCATCGCGGTGGCCGGCACCGACAAGATGTTTCCGGTGCGGCGCATCTGGTGCGTCGGCCGCAATTACGAGGAACACATCCGCGAGATGGGGCACGACGTGCGCGATCCGCCGTTCTTCTTCTCCAAACCCGCCGACGCCATCGTGGCGGATGGGGGAAGCGTGCCTTATCCGCCCCTCACCAAGGACATGCATCACGAGGTGGAGCTGGTGGTGGCGCTCAAGTCCGGCGGCCGCAACATCCCGCTCGATAAGGCGCTCGACTGCATCTACGGCTACGGCGTCGGTATCGACCTCACGCGGCGCGATCTGCAGATCGCCTCGCGCGACATGAAGCGACCGTGGGAGATCGGCAAAGCATTCGATGGCTCCGCCCCCTGCGGCCCGCTGCAGCCCGCCAGCAAGATCGGTCACCCCAGCAAAGGTCGCATCGCGCTCAAGGCCAACGGCAAGCTGCGGCAGGAGGGCGATCTGGCACAGATGATCTGGAACGTGCCGGAGGTCGTCGGCAAACTGTCGGAAATGGTCGCGCTCGCGGCCGGCGACATCATCATGACCGGAACGCCGTCGGGCGTGGCCGCGACCGTCCCCGGCGACAAGCTCGAATGCGAGATCGAGGGCGTGGGCAGCTTGACGGTGACGATCTGCCCGCCAGCGAGGTGACGCGGAGCGTCATCCCGGGCGCAGCGCAGCACGAAGCCCCAAGCGCGTTCACGCGCGTCGACAGACGTAGACGCTCTTAACGACGCACTTTGGCGCAGTGGTGGAATGCACGCCCGGGATCGCCACGTGCTGTGGCTTCGCGCCGCACCGCATCCGGGATGACGAACGTCGTTCGTTACTTGCTCAGGCCTTCCGCCTTGAGCGCTTCCTGCACCTTGGGGCGCGCGGCGACGCGGTCGACGTAAGCCTTGAGGTTGGGCCACTTGGCGAGGTCCATGTCGATGCGCGCGGTCCAACGCAGCACCGTGAACAGGTAAGCATCCGCGACCGTGAATTTGTCGCCCATCAGGTACTGCTTGCCGGCGAGTTGCTTGTCGAGCCAGTCGAAGCGTTTGCCCAAATTCTCCTTGGAGATGGCCTTGTAGGCATCGGGCGTGGTCGGCCGGAAAATCGGGCCGAAGCTCTTGTGCAGCTCCGACGTGATGAAATTGAGCCACTCTTGCACGCGATAGCGCTCGGGCTTGCCGGCGGCAGGCACGAGCCCGGCGGCGGGATACTCGTCAGCGATCCACTGCACGATCACCGGGCCTTCGGTCAGACGTTCGCCGTTGTCGAATTCGAGCACGGGCACCTGGCCCTTGCCGTTGATGGTCCAATAGTCCGCCCCCGACTTGGTTTTCTTTTCCTGATTGTTGACCTGCTCCAGTTCGAAGTTGGCGCCCACCTCACGCATCACGATATGGGGCGAGAGCGAGCAGGCACCGGGCGCAAAGTAAAGCTTCATCACGACCTCCTTGACACGACGCCGGGGGGCCGGACCTTGCATCGACAGGCCGCGCCGCGCAAGCTGCTATCGCCTCATAGTCCGAGATAGGCCCGCCGCACGCGGTCGTCGGCCAACAGCGCCTCGCCCGCGCCGGAGAGCGTGATGCGCCCGTTCTCAAGCACATAGGCCTGCGCGGCGAGCTTGAGCGAGACCGCGACGTTCTGCTCGACCAGCACGCAGGTGAGGCCTTCGCGGTTGAGGTCGCGGATCGTGCGCAGCAGGTGCTGCACGATGGCCGGCGCCAACCCCAGCGACGGCTCGTCGAACATGACGAGTTCCGGCGCGCCCATGAGACAGCGGCCAATCGCCAGCATCTGCTGCTCGCCGCCCGAAAGCGTGCCCGCCGCCTGACGCAAGCGCTCGGCCAGCACGGGAAACAGCGCGAACACCCGTTCGAGATTTTTCGCGCGGGCGGCGCGCGCGCGCGGGAGCATCGCGCCCATGTCGAGATTCTCCGCGACCGAGAGGGTCGGAAATACCTGCCGGCCTTCCGCCACCTGGCCGATGCCGAGATTGCAAACCCGGTGGCTTTCCCAGCCACCGATCTCGGTATCGCGGAACGCGATGCGTCCGCGCGCGGGTCGGTGCATGCCGGCGATGGTGCGGATGAGGGAGGTCTTGCCGGCTCCGTTTGCGCCGACGATGGCGACGATCGCCCCCTCTCCGATCTCAAGCGACACGTCGTCGAGCGCCTGCGCGTCGCCGTGAAAGACATCGAGGTTCTCGACGCACAGCATCAGTCGACTGCCTCCGCGCCGAGATAGGACTGCACCACCGCGGGCTCGCGCACGACGGCATCGGGCGCGCCTTCCGCGATCGCCGCGCCGTGATGCAGCACCAGTACGCGCGCGGCGAGCGCCATTACCGCGCGCATGACGTGCTCGATCAGAAGGATTGTAAGCCCGGCCTCGCGGTTGAGCTCCGTGAGGACGGAAACCATGCGGTCGGTCTCGGCCGGCCGCAGCCCCGCCATCACCTCATCGAGCAGCAGGAGCTTCGGATCGGTCGCGAGCGCGCGCGCAACTTCGAGGCGCTTGCGATCCGGCAGCGTCAGCGCCGAAGCCAGCTGGTGGCGCTTGCCGAACAGATCGAGCTGCCCGAGCACGTCGCGGGCGCGCCGGCGCGCCACCGCGGGATCGTGCCGATGCAACATCGCGCCGATGACGACGTTGTCCTCGACCGAAAGCGCTGGGAACGGCCGCACCAACTGGAAGGTGCGGCCGATGCCGCGGCGGCAGATCTCGTCGGGTGTAAGTCCGTCGATGCGTTCACCGGCGAAGGCGATCGAGCCGCGGTCGGGCGTGGACATGCCGGCGATGATGTTGAACAGCGTGGTCTTGCCGGCACCGTTGGGGCCAATGACCGCGAAGATCGAGCCCTGCGCCACGCGAAGGCTGACATTGTCGACCGCAAGCAGCCCACGAAAGCGCTTGCTGACCGCATCGATGGACAGAAGCGCCGTCATGCGCGCCGCCCCGCCACGCCGAGCTTGCCGGCGAGCCACGGCCACACGCCGTCCGGCAGCGCCAACACGACCACGAGCAAGCAGAGTCCGTAAAAGACCTGCTTGGCGCCCGGTGCGTCGAGGCCGAGCGCGGTCAAGATTTCCTGCATGGTCTCGGACAGGCCGGTCAGGAGAAATGCGCCGATGAGGGGGCCGAACAGGGTGCCGATGCCGCCGATGATCGGTCCCAGGATCAGCTCAATCGAGCGCGAAATGTGAAACACCTGCTCCGGGAACAGATTGTTGTAATAGAACGCGAAGAACACGCCGGCGACGGCAGTCATGCCGGCGGATATGATGACCGCGTACATCTTGTAGCGAAACGTGTTGATGCCGAGCGAGCGCGCGGCAATCTCATCCTCGCGGATCGCCTGCCAGTAATAGCCGACGCGACTCTTGAGCAGAACGTGGCAGAGCACGAATGCCGCGACGGTCAGTGCGAGCATCACATAGTAGAACATCGTTGGATTGCCGCGCAGGTTCCAAAGATCGTTGCGCGCATAGTTGGCGACGGGCAAGAAGAAGCCGCTCGAACCGCCGACCCATCCGAAGTGATCGAAACCGATGCGCGCGAACTCGGCGAAAGCGATGGTGAGGATCGCGAAATAGACGCCGCTGACGCCGAAGCGGAAGGCGAGGAAGCCGATGACGGCGCCGCACGCCACCGCGACCGTGATCGCCGCGGCCAGTCCGAGCCACGGCCCGACACCGAAATGGACATAGAGCGCCGCGGCCGCATAGCCGCCGAGCCCGACATAGATGGCGTGGCCGAGGGAGAGTTGGCCGGCGAAGCCCATCATCACGTTCCACGCCTGGCCGGTATAGGCGGAATAGAGGATGATGATGAGGACGGTGAGCAGATAGTCGTTGGCCATCCACGGCGCCGCCAGCAGCACGACGAGCAGCGCCGCCAACAGCGCAACGCCGCGGCGCGGAACGCCCTCGAACAGCCGGGCGATCATGACAGCCTCTTGCCCAAGATGCCCTGCGGCCGGAACAGCAGCACCAGCACGAGCAGGCCGAAGGAGAACATGCTCTTGGCTGAGGGCGTGAAGAACAGGCCGGCCATCGCCTCGGTGAGCCCGATGAGCACGCCGCCGAGCAGCGCACCCGGCATCGAGCCGAGCCCTCCGGTGATGACGATGATGAAGGCGAGCAGCGTCAAGGCAGGTCCCAGCGCCGGCGTCACGTCGACCAGCAGCACGAGCGTGGCGCCCGCCGCTCCCACGCAGGCAGCACCGAGACCGAACGTGAGCGCATAGAGGCGCTTGACGTCGAGCCCTACCACCAGCGCGCCGGTATAGTTGTCGGCGCAAGCCCGGATCGCCTTGCCGAGCGGCGCAAGGCGAAAAAAGCCGGCCAGAGCGGCGGTGATCACGACGGTCGCCGCGCCGGCATACACTTTGGTCGCGTCGATGATCAGCGGCCCGACCAGGAAGCTATCGAACGCATAGGACGTCTGGACGTTGCGGGCATCGGGCCCGAACACGATCAGAAGGACGTTGGCGATGATGATCGCGACCGCGACCAGCAAGATGAACTGGCTGTGCTCGGGCCGGGTGATGAACGGATTGATGATGCCCGCCTGCATGGCGTAGCCGAGCGCGAACAGCACGCCTGCCAGCGGAACGACCATCACCAACGGGTCGAGCCCGAGACTGCTGAACAGCACGATGGCAAGGTACATGGCGATGGTCATCATCTCGCCATGGGCGAAATTGACGACGCGCACGACCCCGAAAATGACCGAAAGGCCGACCGCCATCAGGCCGTAGACAAGGCCGGTCAAAAGACCGCTGACCGCGACGTTGAAATAAATCTCTGCGGCCACCGATCGGTCCTGCCTCAAGGGCGTCTGCGCCCGTCCCATAGCCCGCGAAGACGGGCGTTAAAAAGCTCTTGCGACAAGGCTCCGCCCGCTGGCGCGGCCGGAGCAGGATCAGCGAGCGAGCGCCTCAGCCGCGCCGGTCGTAAGGGCTCATCGGCAATTCGGGCTTGGCGTTCGACGCGGTTTTTGGCGCGATCGTGAGGAGCTTGCCGCCGCGGTTCTGGATGGCGGCATTCTTGAGCTTGTCGTTCTGGCCCTTGTCGTTGAACTGGATGCCGGGACCGATGCTGACATTGTCGGTGATGTTGGTCGTGCGGATGGCATCGGCAAGCGCCTTCGCCTCGCTCGAGCGCGCCCGCTTGTAGGCGTCCGCCGCAACCAGCAGCGCCTCGAACGTGAAGACATGATTGGTATTGAGATTGATGCCGGGATAGGCCTTGGCGAGAGCCGCTTCGAGCTGCTGGGCGAGTTTCTTGTGCGGGTCGTACCACGGCACGAAGCTCATCGGGCCGTCGGACAGCTTGCCCAAGGTCTTAAGATATTGGTCCTCGTACCAGCCCGGCCCCATGCTGAGCACCGCCATGGGTGACCAGCGCTGCTTGACCAGTTCGCGGGTGATCAGGATCGCGTCGTTGAGACGGCTGACCATGAGCAGCGCTTCGGCGCCCGTCGCCTTGGCCTTGGCCACTTCGACGGACAGGTCGCGCGCGGTCGGATCGTAGGCGATCTGCTCGACGATTTTGTAAGGCATGTTGAAACGGGGCATCACCGCGCTGATGCCCTGCTGCATCGAGGTGCCGAAGGTGTCGTTGACATGCATGAATACCACCGATTTCGGCGCGGCCCCGGTCGCGTCGAACAGTTCCTTCTGATTGGTGAAGGCGTCGCTGAGGATCATCGGCGCGGTGGGAAAATTTCGAAAAACGAACTTGTAACCTTGCTCCGTGATCGGGGGTGCGGCGGCGATGTTGATGACGAAGGGAATGCCCTTCTGCTCGGCGACTTGCGCGATCGCCGTGGTCTGGCCGGAATCGAAGGCGCCGACCAGCAGCTGCGCACCGTCGTTGATCAGTTTTTCAGCCCGCGCCCGCGCCACTTCCACGTTGGTCTCGGTGTCGGCGTTCATGATCGCGAGCTCGGGCAGGCCGAGCCCCTTGAAGATCGGCGGCGCAAGCTCGACCCCGCGCTGGCAATCCTGCCCGATACCGGCTTGTGCTCCCGACCGCGGCAGCAGAACACCGACCTTCAGCGGAGCACCCTGCGCGCGCGCGAAGTCGAGTGGCGCGCTCGCGGCGAGCAATCCGGCGGCCCCCGCGCCGGCGGCGAAGCTGCGGCGGGTGACGGGGGCGGAATTGGCGGGTGATGTGCGGGTCATTTTGCGGTCCTCCCTCGATGCGCTTATCGGCCGTCGCATGCCGATTTCTCTTATAGTCTTCGGTCCAAGATGCAATGGGCCATGACGGCGCGCTGAGCAAAAGGGTCGCGGACGAGCCGTCGTCCGAACGCACGCTGGATTCGTATATGGGCGCGCGTTCCAGGGCGGCCGTCACCAAGGTCGCAGGCGATTTCGCCGGGGATGCGCGCTACCATGGAGTGGCCCAATCGCGGCTGTCGAAGTTCACGAGGAGGCGCCCATGGAAGACGCACCTGTCCTGGTCGAGCGACGCGCCGGCTATCGCGTCATCACGCTGAACCGGCCGCGGCAACTCAACGCGGTCAACGAGGCGATGCAGCAGGCGCTCAAGCGCGCGCTCGCCGAGGCCGAGGAGGATTGCGACTGCCGCGCGCTCTTGCTGACCGGCGCCGGCCGCGCCTTCTGCGCGGGGCAGGATTTGCGCGAGCGGATGACCGCAGATGGCAAGACAACCGTGCTCGGGAGCACGCTCGACACCTATTACAACCCGCTCGTGCGCAAGCTGCGCACGTTGCCGTTCCCGGTGGTTGCCGCCGTCAACGGCGTCGCGGCCGGCGCCGGCGCCAATATCGCGCTCGCCTGCGACATCGTGCTGGCGGCGCGCTCGGCGAGCTTCGTGCAGGCCTTCGCCAAGATCGGCCTCATCCCCGATTGCGGGGGCACCTGGTTCCTGCCGCGGCTGGTCGGCCCCGCTCGCGCCCGCGGGCTTGCGCTTACGGCCGAGCCGCTCTCCGCGGACAAGGCCGAAGCCTGGGGCCTCATTTGGAAAACGTTCGACGACCCCGACCTGATGGCGCAGGCGCACCAGATCTGCGCCCAGTTCACCGCGGCGCCGACGGTCGCGCTTGCCTTGATCAAGCGCGCCCTCGATGAGGCTTGGGGCAACGATCTTGGCGCCCAGCTCGACCTCGAGCGCGAGTCGCAGCGCGAGGCGAGCCTGACGCCCGACTATGCCGAGGGCGTGCGCGCGTTCCTGCAAAAGCGCCCGCCCGCGTTCACGGGACGCCGGGCTCCTTGACGTGGCGAGGCGCGAGCGCGTCGATTGCAATTGGAGCGCCCGCGTCAAGGCGGCGGGATTTGGATCAATTCGGCGAGTTGCTCTTTGCTGAGCGGCTTGTCCAGAAACTTCAGCCGTACCGCCTGCGCCATGACCGCATCGAGGTCCGACAGACGATCATTGCGCATCGCCGCCTTGGTCTGGAACTTGTCCCGCGTCATGGCCGCAAGCTCGATCGGCACATTCGTTTCCTCGGCATAGATTTTGACCGGGTCGGGACTGGAAAACATCCAATCCAGGGTCTCGCGGTAAGCGCGCACGAAACGCAGCACCGCGTCGCTACGGCCCTTGAGAACATCGGCATTGACCATATCGACGCGGACGGTCTGGCTGCGCAGCGATGGCACGTCGTTGCCGTTGGCGATGATGCGAATCTTGCCCTCCGCCAATTCCTTCAATCCGAACGGCGGCGCGCTCCATCCGATGTCGATCTGCCCGGACATCACCTGCGTGAGTGTCGCAGGTTGCGTTCCGGTCGCCGTCGGCGCCGCCTTGACGCCGAGCTCCTGCAGGAACGCAAGGACCACGTTATGACTGGAAGATCCGCTCGCCGAATAACCTATGGTCGTCTTGTCGCTGGCATCCGTGAGGCGCTTGATGGGCGAATCCGCCCGCACGTACCAATAGAGATCCCCTGCCCCGGTAAAATTCGCCCCGATCACGCGGATGGGCGCGCCCTTGGAATAGGCGCGCAAGACCGCGGCGATGCCGATCCCGACCGTGAGGTCGGCGGAGCCGGAAATCACCGCCTGCAACGTGTCGCCCCCGCCCGAGGTACCGAAGATATCGAGGACGAGGCCGTACTTCTTGAAGATGCCGGCGCGCTGTCCGAGCCGCGGCGCATCGACCGCCCACAGCCCGAGTTGCCCGATCGCCACCTTGAGCGTGTCCTGCGCCGACGCTCCCGAGCCGGCAACCGCCATGGACCCCGCGAGCACAAGCGACAACAGCCAGCGCCGATTGCGCATGGGCGCCCTCATGGTCGTTAGCTTAAGGCCGCCTGTCCCGGATACGGCTTTTTTCTTGCTCCTTATTTCGCGCGCGGTGGGATTTGGATAAGTTCGGCAAGTTGTTCTTTGGTCAGCGGCGCATCAACGAACTTGAGCTTGACCGCGTCCCTTTGAATCCCCGCCATGTCCTTCATCTCGTCTGTCTGCAATGCCTCTTTCGGCTGAAATTCCTTGATCGAGTTTGCGATCAGGTCCTGATCGAGCTTCATCTTCTCGGCATACATCGCGATCGCCTTGGGATCCGAGTACATCCAATCGACGGCTTCGCGATAGCCCTGGACGAAGCGCATGATCGCGTCCCGCTTGCTCTTCAACGCGTCGGCGTTGACGATGATGGTTCGCACCGTCTGCCCGCGCAGCGAAGGTGCGTCGCTGCCACGGATGAGGATGCGGATCTTCCCCTCTTTGAGCTCCTTCATGCCGAACGGCGGGGCGGCCCAGCCGATATCGATCTGGCCGGACATGACCTGGGTCAGCGTGGCGGCCGGCCCGCCGGTCGGCGTCGGCTTGGCCTTGACGCCAAGCTCGTCGACGAATGCCAGCACGAGGTTGTTCGAGCTCGAACCGCTGGTGGAATAGGCAATCGTATTGTTGGCGGTGATGTCCTTGATGGTCTTGAGCGGCGACTCCGTTTTCACGTACCAAAACAGGTCTCCGGTCCCGGTGAACGCGGGCAGCAGGATGCGCAGCGGCGCGCCTCTGGCGAAAGCGCGCATGACGCCGGCGACGCCCACGCCGGCGCCGAGATCGGCGCTGCCGGCGATGACGGGCTGCATGGTCTCGCCCGCGCCTTGCGTGCCGACATTCTCGAGCACGAGATTGTGCCGCTTGAAGATGCCCGCGTCCTGGCCGAGCGTCGGCGCCTGGTTCTCCCAATTGTTGATCTGGCCGATGGCGACCTTGAGCTGATCTTCCGCCCGCGCCGGCGTGAGAGTGAACAGCGCAACAAGCGCGAGCGCGCACGCCCGCATCACAACAAGTATCGGTATCATCGCAGGTCCTCCGAAACGGAGCGACAGCATAGAGTTGCCCGCCCTGCGACAAGCGTAGCATGGCGTCGGCAGATCGCGCGAGACGCCGCGGAAGGCGCGCGACATTGCGCCACTGGCAGTGCGTTCGTTCGAGCAACTCATTGCGGGGCCGGCAGGCCGCGCTGCGGCTCTTGCGCTCAGCCGACCGCCCGATTGGTGCCGAAGCCCTCCTGCACGCCGAGAACCGCTAGCGGCAGCTTGAGGCTCTCCTGCCACAGCAGGCTTTCCATGGCGATGTTCAGCGGCTGATCCTGGACCGTCAGCTCGTAGACGAAATCATCGTAGGAGGCGTGGTTGTGCACCGCCCAGCCGGGGGCGGACAGCATGAGATCGCCCGCCTTCCACTCGAGCACCTCGCCGCCGACGGTCGAGCGCCCGGTGCCGTGGAAGTAGTAATTGATGGCGGCCGAGGTGTGGCGGTGCGGCCGGTCGACGATCTTGGGCGGGCGTATTGTCATCGTGGCGAAGAACGACGGTGTGCAACCGTTGGTGCGCCCGGTCATCGGATTGTAGAGCATATAGAGCCGCCGCCCGATATAGTCCTTGCCGAGCGCCTGCAACTTGTCGAGATGATGTTTGACCTGCTCCCACGGCCAGTGCAGCGCCTTCGACTCCACCGCCGGCGGGTTGATCAGCACCTCGTAGGGCATCAGACATGCGCCCTCGTCATCGAGCTTGATCGTTCCATAGGGCGAGACGCGGCGCCGCTTGTCCTCCTCGCTTTGCTGCTCGTGCTTGACCGGCTCGATCGGCGGCGGGTTCTCCTCCACGTA
>WNFX01000525.1_pt1 | contig 37500 bp, 38 predicted proteins | sample 5400111 | NCBI WGS metagenome assembly WNFX01 (sample SAMN13153363, study PRJNA577476) | soil metagenome | isolation source: 40 cm soil or saprolite under grassland replicate 1 | place: USA:California | collected 2016-06-15
AGAACGCTTTCTCTTCCTTCAACGAAGTCAGGAAAGACGGGAATCAGCATCGCTGCACTTCCGGCGGCGACTCCGCAAGTGCTCGTGGATTGTTTCATAGCAAAGCTCTTTGGTTCAAAAAGTGTCTACATAACATCGAGAAAAATCCTCTGAGAACAACGATAACAACGTGCCCTCTCAGAGAAATTTGGCGGCGTCAGTATCATGTTCTTTAGAGGCGAAAACCTCTGGGAAGAAACGAAAGGGCCGTGAAGAGTGGAGATAGTCACGTGGATGAGGTAAGCAAGGCTCCCAAGATGGTAGCTGCTGATGTGCCGGAGCGAGGACGGATCTATTACCTGGTCGATGACCAGTACGATTTCATTCCTGAAGCCAAAGAGTTTTTTGATTGGAATGCGGCGACAAATCGTGCTTCAGCCACGCTGAAGGCATACTGTTCTCGTCCGTTATGGTATTACCGCTTTCTCTGGCAGCGTGATTTGCGCATCCTCGACGCAACGCCGGCGGACCTGACTGAATTTGTGATTTGGCTTTGTAATCCATATCGCGAGAGTGCCGCTCTTTCCCCTATCCACCAAACCAGTCCCTTGACCGCATCGAGCGTCAACCTCATCCTCCAGGCTGTCGGAGCTTTTTACCGCTTCCTCGTGCGTCGTGGCAAGATCTCAGAATCGCCAGTCCGCTTCGTGGATGTCCCCAGAGGGAAATGGCTGACTGAGCGGGATCTCCTGGCGCACACCCGCCGAGGTCAGGCTGTCATCCAACGCATGGAATTGAAGCTCAAAGAACCTGGACGGCTTCCTCCCACCGTCTCAGAGCAAGATTTCCAGACATTCATTGACGGCATTCACACGGGGCAAGACCCCAATGATGACCCTCCTGGTTTCCGGGATCGCCTGTTGTGTCTCATGCTCAAAGAGGGCGGATTCCGGATCGGCGAGATTCTCGGCCTGAGAGTGGAGGATCTTGAATTTGGAAAACAGGGCGTCCACGTTCGCTTTCGCCCAGACAATGAGAACGGGGCGCGAGCCAAAGCGGGATATGGCCGTGATCGTTTTGTCCATTTACCCAGCGACATTCTTGGGTTGCTCGATATCTACCTGACAGAGATCTGGATCGAAGCGACTCCAGCGACCTCCCATCTGTGGATCGTACTCAACAAGCGCGCAAAGAGCCGAGAAGGTGGATCAACTTACGGGGCGGCGCTCACAGTAGCCGCTGTCGAGAAAATGTTTCAGTACTACTCCGAGAGATCGGGAATCAAGTTACATCCTCACGTTTTGAGGCACACACACGCAACTGCCTTGGTTCGCTCCTACTTACGAGAGGGCGAAGCCGTCGACTGGAAATTTATCCAGGAGCGACTCGGCCATGCCAGCGTCGTGACGACGATGCAAACATACACCCATTTGACCAATGAAGATCGCAAGTGGGCCTACGACCGCTATCAGGAAAGGAGATCAGAACGTGCAGCACAACGCACATGAAGACAGCCGTGAAAATCGTATCGCTTCTCTCTCCGCCATGAAGCTCATCACAGAAGGGTCGTGGACCCCAACGCAACAACGCTTGCTCGAAGTACTTCAGCACAAGGAATATCGGTTTGCATCCATTGCTCAGATCTGCCAAACCGCTGGATATTCTGGGAATATGGCCTGGTATCAGGCCATGAAAGATCCACGTTTTGCTGAGGTCGTTCAAGCTCTCGGAGTTCTCTCCTGGAGCCGCCCACAGCGTCGACTCCTTGAAGTACTCCAAGACCCGGAGAACCGAAACAAGTCGGGCTTGCAGATTTGTCGATTAGCGGGCTACAAAGACCATGTAGCATGGAACAGAGCAGTCAAAGATGAGCGCTTTGTGGCTGAACTGGAAGCATTAGGAGTCGCCCGGCGGCGGCGGTCGGTTCGAGCCTCTCACCTGGAAGTAACATCTACAACAAATATTGAAGAAGAACTGAAGAAAGATGTGTGGGATGTCCGTCGGCTCAAGCACGATTACCCGAAGCATGTGCCTCCGAGTACCTATGTCGTTGACTTTACCTGGATTGTCAATCCCCTCTTACGGGAGCAAGTGAAACGCTACTACCGACACCAACTGCCGCGATGGAATGGTTCAACCTTTCAAGGATTCATGCACAAACTGATGCCAGTCTTGACAGAACTGCCGCCAGAAGTCCATATGGGAACCATCACCAGAAATCACATCGAGGCCCTTCTTCCGGCCATGGGCCTGCTCAGTGAATATCAAGCCAACAGAAGTTTGGAAGCGATGAGAACGGTGACCAATTACATGACCACATCTCCATCCTGGACGGGCCCTCGCCCGCCACGCTTTCTGATCTGGAAAGAGGATATTCCGAAGAGGCCCCAAACGCTTCCCCGCCCCATCCCTCCATCCGTTCTTGATCAGCTCGATGCCTTTCTAGAAACGGCAAAGAAAGCTCTGCAAGAACACCAGGAACCCTTCCTTCTTGCTCCCATCTACTGGGATGCCCTGCTCATCTTACGACACACTGGCATGCGTTTTGAAGATTTGGCCCATCTCAAAGCACCAGATGAACATGGGCGAAATGGATGCCTCGATCAAGACTCAGATGGATACTGGTGGCTTCGCATTGAACATACTAACACGAAAATGGGGAAAGATCATCGTATCCCGACACGCACAAGCGATGGAGTCATTGATGCCATCCGTCGCCAACATGAGCGGAGCGAACACATCCCCAATCATTTTGGGGGGGGCTATCTCTTTCGCACAGAGCACGGCCTTTTATCTTACCTCACCTTTGCAATGGCATTGAAGAGGCTGGCACCTTCCCTCCACTATGAAGGTCATCCCTACGTCATCGCGCCTCATCAATTTCGGCACACGCTCGCCACAGATATGATTGAGCAAGGAGTGGACATTTACACAGTCAAAGAGTTTCTTGGGCATAGCAGCCTTGCCATGACTGAGCGATATGTCAAAGTGTATCTGAGCAGCCTCAAAGCTAAGTACGATGCGTACCGTGTGAAAAAGCAACAAACGTATGCGACAGAGATGATGACGAGTCAAATTCAGATAACCCAGCCAGAGAGCGGCACAGACGGAGGATGGGTCGAAAACAAAGTAGGGAAGTTGTATATTTCCCCGCTACCCGATGGCATTGGCAATTGTGTTCATCTGCCCATGCACGATGGATGTCCTGACTCGCCTCATTGCCCGACCTGCCCCAAGCTCCGCGCCAACAAGCGGCACCTGCCTGTCTGGGAGAACAAAGCTCAAAACCTGCTCATCACAGTGGAAGCGCTGCGAGCCAATCCTGCCTATGCACGAGCACGGCAAAAACATGAGCAGGAACTACGGCACGCGGAAAAAGTCATCAAAACGATCAAAGAGGAGGGCTTCTGGGATGGACGCATCCACAACAGCAAAACGAACACGAACTGAGCAGTGCAAGATCAATGCGAAAGCCAGGTCTGAGCAAAAACGCCAGGCCGCCTTTGATGCGCTTCTGCACCTTCAGCTCGAACGGCGCGCCATCACCAAAGCAGCAGTCGCCCGGCGAGCCGGAGTCTCGGTGGTCTTTCTGCGCACCCACCCAGATCTGGTCCAGGCCATTGAGGATGCTGAGCACAACCTGCTCACTTCACCCCCGCCAGTGGCAAGAGCGGACAAGGCCAAGGACCAGGTCATCGCAGCCCTACGGCGTCGGCTCGATGAGATGAAACAGACGATTGCCGCTAAGGATGCCGAACTGCGCGAAAAGCAGCGTGAGCTTGATCGACTCTATGGAAAATTGGCGGCAGCAAGTCCTCTGACCGATCCCGAATTGCAACGTGCATTGACCGAAGCGCTAGAGCGTTTGGCGCGCATCTGAGACACAGGAGTGTGAGATCAACCAGGGTGGGGCAAGGTAGGGGCTGACAACGATTCCCGCGAAAAAGGGCCATTTGTCCCGTTTCTGACCGTTCTGCTCTCGGCTAACTAATTGATCTGTTTGATGTGGTATCCTGAAGGCAATGACCGTTCTCTTTCTGTGCGGTTCAATCATTGCACTAGAGAGGTTCTGCTATGCGCTGGCTCAAAAGAGATAGGTGGAAAGCCGGTATCGCCCTTGCAGGTATGCTACTGCTCCTGGTACTCATGGTCTGGGTCCCAGTGTCGGCAGCTGGCGCATATGAAGAAGTATCGGGACTCGCTGCGCCGGTAACGGGAACGGTGCAGGCGACGCCGACGGTAGATGCGACGGTTGCTGCGTTGAATAAAGAGAAGCTTGCTCAGGAAGTCCAGCAGCTGAAAAACCAGAATGCGCCGGACCTCTTTGGTTGGCTCCGAACGAACGCAGCCGTTCTCCTTTCAACGCTCGTTGTCGTGATCGGTGGTCTCATCGGTCTCTTTCGCTGGCTTGGAGATCGACGCGACGAACAAGAGAAGCGTCGGGAAGACCACCGTACCGAACGAGAAAAACGAGCAGAAGAGCGCTTCCAGTCTGCTGTGACGGGATTAGGAGACGAAAAAGAGGGTCCAAAGATCGGTGCGGCTATTCTCCTTCGGACCTTCCTGCGTCCAGGCTACGAGCAGTTTTATACCCAGACCTTTGATCTCGCAGTTGCTAATTTGCGTCTTCCAAGAACCCCTCACCCACCTGAAGACCCTACTGGGGGTCCCGACATTTTTCTTACTACTCGCCCGCCACTCACCACACTCAGCCAAGCACTAGTCGTTGTCTTCAAGGAAGCCTTTCCACTTGCTCGAAGCCAAAATAAGGGAGACCCTCAATCCCTGGATGCGACCGGCATCCAACTATATGCTTCCAAGTTGATTATGCGGCGAGGGTAAGCGGCAAGGGAGCCTCCTTTTCTCTGTCAGGTGCAAACGGGCTGCCGATGTGACGAAGAACCTCAGCAGGGGAACGGGCCAGTGTCTGAAAATGCGCCTCCAGATCCGTGAGCAGAAGGTCGAACGTACTACGATGATGATTATGCGTGACGACCCGCCGAGAGACGCGCCAGAGCCATTCAATACGGTTGGCATCGGGATCATAGGCAGGGGTATAAACCAGGCGCAGATGCTCTTGGAGTTCGGTCTGCATGCCGCGCACGAGCAGGGAGCCAGCCGCGGTATGGGTCTTGAGATTGTCCGCAATGACGATGGCTACGTGTCCTCGCTGTTGAGAACGAGCCACAGCGGTACGTACTTGCTCACAGAAGACATCAGCAGTGCGTCCGGCAGCAACACGGCCATCAAACCAGCCATCACGCCAGTCCAGCAGGCCAAAGCCGTAGACTTTCCGATTATCTCCAGGTGCTTCAACCAGACGTTGCCCGCGTCGTCCTTTTCGAGACCAGACGCGCGTAAGGGTCGGGTGAAACGCCACCTGCATCTCATCTTGCAGATACAGGTCAGCGTGTGGCAGCAGCTCGAGCAAATCAGGCAGGTTGAGAGGAAGCAGCTTCCACAGATCAGCCTCGACCAGATCAGAAATGGGTAGAGGTTCGGGTACCGTCGTACCGGCTAACAGAACCTCTACCCGCAGGCGTTTCCCACGTAATCCGCTTTCTCTTCGGCCTTGCGCCTGAGCGTCCAAGTGGAGCGCTTGCAGACGTAGTCATGGGCATGTAGGTACACACGTACCGTCTCTTCGGTGACATGAATGCCCGTCTGCTGGCCCAGATACTCAGCAAGTCGCTCGGTGGTCCAGTTGGCAGTCTCCACACCAACCTCATGAGGATCTAACTCGATGACTCTGAGCAGTTCGACTTCCCACGCCGCTGTGACCGTTCGCTCTCGGCCTGGGGCGAAGCGCCGTGGTACGGCATCCAATCCACCAGTCAAGAAGCGTTTGAGCACGCGTACGACGGTGTCCTGGCTACGCAGCACGGTCTGGGCAATCTGGCTCGACGTCTGGCCCCGCAGCGAGAGCAAGAGCATCTGGTAACGTGTGCGTGTTTCGGCATCCATTGTTTCTTCGTAGCGCCGACGCAGCTCGGCCTGCGTCGGCTTCTCTAATGAGGTGAGGGTGATGGGAGCGGTCATTTCTTCTTCCTTTCTTCACTTTTCCACTTCTCTCCCTCTCATTGTATCACCTCTCCGCATCTCTTACCTGGAAGCATATAGATATTGCTTACCTCGCGGAGGCTGATCTGGAGCAGGTGTGGATGCCGCATGCGTCTCTACGACAAGCCGCTCTCTTCGGAGCTAATCTCAGGGAGGCCATGCTCATCGGGGCCAATCTCAGGGAGGCCGTTCTTCTCAAGGCCGATCTCAGCGCGGCCTTTCTCTGGAATGCCGATCTCAGCGCAGCCAAGCTCAGCGGGGCTGATCTCAGCGTGGCCAAGCTCAACGGGGCTGATCTCAGCAGGGTACACAACCTTGAAGAGGTTCGATCCCTGGAAGATACCGACTTACGCGGAGTCAAAGGGCTGACCAAAAAGCAGTTAGAATACTGTAAAACAAAAGGAGCCATCATTGATGAAGACCCCACGACCAGTTCAACTCAGCCAACTGTTGTGGCTCCCTCTCCACCGCAAAACAACGACGCGCAAGTCTCATCAGCTCCACTTGCTCAAGGAAATGTACCCTCTCCTGATACGGATGGTAGCAATGCTCCTTCTTCCAAGCCTGGCTCGGAGCTGTGAAGGAGACCCTAGAAAGGGCTTGAGCAGTGAAAAAGGCTCTCTGGGCGAAAATGGCCCTCAAACTCACGAATCGTTGTCAGACCCCAAGATGGCCTGCTCTGCTGGAGCCGCCAACCGGTCCCCACGTCCTTCCTCTGCCGACCGTGACTCGTCGCTGTGCCACTCCCTGTCTGCCGGAGGCCTCGCCCGCTACGCGTCCCCTCCCGTGCGGGTTGAGCGCGAGAGACCATGCGAGGTCAAGGCCGTGCAGGTGGAAGGGCGGGGAGTGGGGGCACGCTCGTCGGAGCGACAGCGGAGAGCCTTGACCTCGCATGGTACACTAAGCGTTCCCGCATGGGAGGCAGCGTTCTACGTTCTTTCCACCTGTAACAACCATCGCCCCAGGTATGAAGGAGGCTGAACGGTGTTGTCTCGCGAGAACCTTTTGGGGATTTATGCGTCAGAAGGAGAAAATGGCGATTTTATGTGTCAGTCATGCCGATGCAAGCAGGCTATGATATACTTGACACATCTTGTTCGGGGAAGCATAATCATCTTATGACAGTAATAGACGACTATCTGACAACAGTTGACCCCTCGAAAAGGAAAGAGCTGGAGCGCATTCGCGCTCTTGCCAAACAGACTGTGCCAGGCGCAGAAGAAGCGATCGTCTACGGGATGCCGACACTCAAATATCAGGGCAAGCCCTTGCTTGGATTTGACGCTCATACACATCACATTGGCATCTATCCCTATAGCGGTCAAGTGCTAGAGACACTCAAAGACCAACTCCATGACTATAGCTTCTCCAAAGGCGCCATTCGTGTTCCGCTCGATCACCCCATTTCAGAAGAGATGCTCAAGCAAATCATTCACCTCCGACTGAAGCAGATCACTCCCTCTTAGCGAAATCCGCACTCCTCCCGAGCGAACGCCGGAACAGCTGCGTAAGAACCGATATTGTGCGCGGGTTTGTCTGGATTGTTGGCGCAGATTTCATGCTCACGCCACGAACTCGCCCGCCTTATAATATAGCGTGACATCATTATGGCAGGCGCCCCAAAGACCTGGCCTTCAAAATAACGATGAAGGTGAGCGTTAAGAGGCATCACAGATAACACCAGATTTGATCTCCAACCTGGTCGCCCCCCCTCGTCGAAGAAGAACTTCAGCAGCTTGATCTCGGGTGTCACGCGCGTTCAATGAACTGCTCGGTAGTACGGCGCATCAGACGGCGGCAGGGAAGGTTTCCCAAGTATGCGGTCTGCAATCTTCTCGGCCATCATCATGACTGGTGCGTTCAGGTTGCCGGTGACGACTCTCGGCATGATCGATGCGTCGACGATCCGCATGCGCTGTACCGATTTCACTCTTGCCTCGGTGTCGACGACGGCCTGCGCGTCAGCGCCCATCCGGCAGGTACCGCATGGGTGATACGAGGTGCCGGTTCTTTGCCGAATGAACGTCTCGATCTCGCTGTCGCTGATCACGTCAGGACCCGGACGAAGTTCTTGCCCACGATATGTATCCCAAACGGGCTGGCGGATCATCGTTCGCGCCAGTCGAACGCCATCGACGAGATCCTTCATGTCCTGCCGAGCGTCCAGATGATTGAAGACGATCGAGGGTGGGTCTGCCGGGTTTGCCGATCTCAGCGTGACTTCACCGCGACTCTGCGGCCGCGAAAGATCCATCCAGAATTGAAAGCCAGGGATCGGGACAAGCTTGCCGTTGATTACCTGGCGCGCCAGCGGAAGGAATTCGTACTGCATATTGGGGAAAGCCACGTCGTCGCGGGTGCGCAGGAACGCTCCCGTTTCAAAGAAGTTGGTTGTGCCCAGGCCTTTCTTCCTCACGATCCAATCCGCGCCCAGCTTGACCCGCCTGAACGCACTCAGTTCCGAAGTGAGCGAATCCTCGTCGTTGGTCGTGTATTGAACGTCAACACCAGGGTGATTTTGGAGGTGACGACCTACCTCGCGCACATCCGCTACCACCTCAATCCCATGCTTGCGGAGCGCATCGGCGTCTCCGACACCGGAGAGCATCAGCAGTTTGGGAGTATTGAAAGCGCCAGCGCAAAGGATCACCTCCCGTTCGGAGGTGATCACACGCGAGTTTCCGTTCGCAGCAATCTCGATCCCACACGCCTCGCCATGCTCGATGACGATCCTCTTGACAAAGGTGTTTTTCATGACATGCAGGTTTGGCCGCCCGATTGCAGGAGAGAGATACGCGCGTGCAGAACTCCAGCGCAGTCCCTTAGAGATAAATGCCTGGGCAATGTGGAGCCCTTCCTGTTTATATCCGTTGTGGTCTGGCGTGAGAGCGAACCCTGCTTGCTCTCCGCCACGCAAGAATGCGTCATAGAGTTTGTGTTCTGCCCTACAACGGCTGATCTGCATCGGTCCGTCGCAGCCGCGCCATTCGTTCGCTCCGTCAGCGAACGTTTCCATCTTCCGAAAGTATGGCAAACAATGGGCATAGTCCCAATCCAGCAGGTCAGCATCTGCCCAACCGTCATAATCCATCGGATTGCCGCGGTTGTAGATCATGGCGTTTATTGACGACGAGCCTCCGATGACCTTGCCCATTTTCTCGTCAATCGTCCTTCCTCCAAGATGAGGCTCTGGGCCAGACAGGTAGCCCCAACCGATCTTCTGGCTTTGGTACACAAACGGTAAGGCCGCGGGCATGGAAATGATGAGGCTGCGGTCGGATCCTCCGGCTTCCACCAGCAAGACCCTTCGTGTCGGGTCTTCGCTGAGACGGGACGCCACAAGACATCCGGCCGATCCAGCACCGACGATGATGTAATCAAATTGCGTCACCATTAGATAATGCCTTGTTCGCGTAGTGGCGTCCCATCCAGCAGGCGTTGCCAACCGAAGCGCGTCAGGTCGATGGTTTCGTAGCGGCCTTTCAAGAGCAGTTCTGCCATAGCCCGGCCGCAACCAGGCGCATGCATGAGGCCGTGACCTGAAAAGCCAGCCAACAGGTGGAAGTTTCCAAGCCCATCAGCACCCGGTCCGATAATCACATTGCCATCAAAGTCGTTTTGGTCGTAGAGACCCGACCGCGTTCCTTTGCATACGGTCTTTTCAAACTGTGGAAACCGATGCGAAAGCTGGGGCCACACGACACGCTCAAAATAGGTGTCATCAACGTCGAAGTTATACCCACGTGGGGCCTTTAGCGTCGGCACCCCTCCAGAGTACCCGTTACCCTCCGGCCTGAAAGCCAGGCGCTGCGTATCTTTGATGTACGGCAGTGGCTCGATCGGGTCCTGGCTCTCGAAATAATGCTCGAAGCGACGAAGCGGCTCGATTGGAACGTGTATATCGAGCATGGCGCAAATATCTTTTGCCCAGGCTCCCGCAGCATTGACGAAATGGCTCGCTTCAATCTGCTGGCCAGACTTGAGCTGTGCGGTCGTGACGCTCTTTCCATTCCGAACAAGCCCGACGACCTCGTCCGCCAGAAACTCCACACCCATTGACGCTGCTTTGTTCCGAAAGCCCATCAGGACACTGTGAGTAACGAGCCAACCATCATCGGGGGAGGAAACGGCGGCGCCAAGATCGGAGACGTTCATGGATGGCAACATCTGCTTCAACCCATCTGGCTCAAGCCAGAGCACATGACACCCCAGCCGCCGCTGGGTATCGAAGTTGCGCTTCAACACCTCGCGTGCAGACGGGGGAACGATGAAGAGATAGCCATTCTTTTTGAGACCGATGTCGGCCTTCACGCCATCCAGAGCCATGGTCTCTGCGAAGGTGTCGAAAAACGCCATGCTGAATTTGGAAAGCTCAATATTCTCCGGCAAAGAAAAGAGCCGTCGCACGCCGCCGGATCCTCGCGGTGTTGATGCTTGGCTATAGGTAGGGTCGCGCTCGACAACGCTGACGAGAGTAGCGGGATCGAGGAGCTTCAAGAAATAAGCGACGGCTGCACCGACTGCGCCGCCCCCAATGACTACGACATCGGTTCTCATGCTCTTATCTCCTTGTAGCAACTGGTTTTCAAATGTGTCCTTCCTCTCAGTGGATATGTCCTCCAGAGAGCTGTTGGACGCGCGGAATGTGCCTAACGCCTTGCCGTTCAGTTGCGCCGCCACTCTAGACGCGCAAAGCATTCGGGCCACTTGCGGTGGCAAGCTTCTCTTTATTCAATGCGGCCACTGTCGCATCTTCAGTCGGCGTTGCCTGCACCGTTATCGTTCCTGGCCCAGCGAGTCCCAGCACTCTTTCATACGAGTCAGCTGCCGACACTGCAACCCGCACCATGAGCACCAGAAGCAGCAGCATACCTGCAAGGGCGATACCCACTTTCCATCTCTCTTAAGCCAGCGCATACACAGAGCCTCCACAGTGCGATGATTGAACAGCACGGAAAGAGAACGTTCCTCGCCTTCAGGATACCACATCAACCAGATCCATGAGTAAGCCGAGAGCAGACGGGGAGAAGCGGGACAAACGCCCCTTTTTCGCATGAATCGTTGTCAGACCTCCTTCCACCTCGAAAAGCGGCAAAAAAGGGATGACTGAATCATATCTCCGCCATTTTGACGCATATCTTCGCCTAAAAAGAGGTGAACAGAAAGATTCTTAGAGAGCAATTCGTCAGTTATTATGTGCAACTTTTCGAGGCAAGGTTATGCGTCAATTTGGAGTTTGGGCGAAGATATGGAACTCCATCAGGGTTGATGAAGACTGCTTGCTTGAGTAGATCTACCTCTGATGATATACTCGTTGGAAAGCAACACTTCAAGAGACACCTGAAAACGAGAGGATGAGAGGTCAGATGGAAGGGATTTCATTGTTCACTTTGCACGAGAAGCTGGTGATTGAGCAGATCATCAGACAGGAGCATAGCTTCACTGTCTCGGTCCGATCAACTGCTCCGACTGCTTGCTGCCCCCTGTGCGCAGTTGCCTCAGAGGACGTTCACAGCTCTTACCAACGGACGCTCAGCGACCTCCCAAACGGTGGGCTTGCTGTTATCCTCCAACTGAGGGCACGTCGCTTCTTTTGTCGCAATCCACTTTGCGCTCGCCGCATCTTTACTGAACGGTTTGCTGATCTAGCCCAACCATGGGCACAGATGACCAATCGGCTTCGAGAGGCACTTCGCCTGTTGAGCTTTGCTACCAGTGCAGAGGCTGGTTCACGACTGGCTCCGCGCTTAGGAATGCAGCGTTCCGCCTCACCACTCTTGCGCTGTCAGAGACCCACACTTTTGTCGGAGCCTGAACCATTCAAAAAGATCGGCCTGGATGACTTGGCCCTGCGTCGTGGCCGCACTTACGGGACGCGCATTGTGAACCTGGAGACCCATCGGCTCATTGATGTCTTGCCCGACCGCACTGCCGCTACAGTGACTGCTTGGCTTGCTGCCCACCCTGACATTGACCTCATCAGTCGTGATCGTGGAGCCGATTACGCCGCAGCCGCAACCGCTGGTGCCCCTCAAGCGGTTCAGGTCTGCGACCGCTGGCACCTTCTTCGTAACTTGAGTGAGTATGTGACCGTGTTTTTAGCTCGCATGCGTGCCCAGATCCGAAAAGCCTCTCAGACGCTTGCCCCATTAGCAGAAGAAGATCCCTTTGAAGACCAGCGAAAGGCCGAAGTGGAGGCTACCGAACGAGTTCGAACGCAGAGGAGACAAGAGCGTCGAGCGCGAAAAACGGTCTTGGAGCAAGTCAAAGAAGCTCGTTTAGCACAACGGCAGGATCAACATCAGCACGTGCTTGAGTTGTGGGAGCAAGGTTACTCCGCATACGAGATTGCCCCTCGCGTGGGCAGGTCAGAGCGGCCAGTTCGCAAATTGCGAGCTGAGGGAGTCCAGACCAGGCCCCGACGCAGACGTCCCAGTCCTCTTGATCAGTATGCCTCCTATCTTCGCCACCGTTGGGAGGAAGGATGCCAGCATGGGCAGCGTCTGTATGAAGAACTTCAGGCAAAAGGGTACACCGGCTCCTCGCGCGCGCGCTATCGCTACTTGAACCGCTGGCGTTCCCCCCGCACGTTCCAGGAGGAACTCCCGTCCTCAAAGCGACGGTGGAAATCGAGAAAGAAGGCAGCGCCCTCTCCTGGCCCATTTGACGAAGGCAATGCCAAACAAGCGGTCTGGCTGTACTTGCGCTCACCCGACACGTTGAGTGAGACTCAACGAGAACAATTGGCCTTCCTCCGGCAGGTTCACCCTTCCCTGAATTTGGGGTATCAGTTGGTTCAGGGATTTACAACCATGGTACGGAGCCTGCAAGGAGAGCAGCTGGAAACGTGGGTAGCCGAGGTCCATGCTAGCCATATTCCCGAACTGCTGCACTTTGTGAATGGGATTGAACGAGATAAAGCCGCCGTCCAAGCCGCCCTTCAGCTTCCCTACAGCAATGGGGTGACCGAGGGTCATGTTCATCGGCTTAAGCTGATCAAACGTCAGGGCTATGGTCGTGCCTCATTTCCTTTGCTTCGCCAGCGAGTTCTTTATCCGGCTGCGTAGTCCTCTCTCTTTTCAGCGGCCTTTTTACTAACAAGCAAGCAGTCTTCATCAAACCTGACGGAGTTCCAACTTATGAGTCAAACGACAGCTAGCCGCCACCCACCTGTTCCAACTACTGGGAGCTGTTACGAATGCAAGAGCTAACACGTATATAGAGCAGGGAGATGCCACAAGGAATATCATTAGCTTATTTGAGGAGCAAACGTATGGCAAACGAAAAGGCCATCAGGCGATGGTCTGAATTAAAGGGATTGAAGGTCGCTATCCCGTTCGAGGGGAGAAACGCCGGCGAGGTTGAGGACTTCTATTTTCAGCCCGGCACCAACTCCATCTACGCGCTGAGCGTGCGCACACGGCTGGAGGGCATCAAGGCGCTGCCCTCGCGCGTGATCGAGCAGATCACAGGTGATGCAGTGATCATTAAAAGTGAGGAGATGTTATCAAAAAGGATACCACCCTATCCATTGGGGACGACGCTCCTTTCCGCGCAGGTCAAGAGGGAGGATGGCAAAAACGCAGGCATCGTGGCCGATATATTAATCAGGGTTATTCCAGTCGCCGCGCTACACGTCGCAGCCTACGAGGTGGCCGATGCGGACAGGCGCTCCAATCAGCGCAAAGTGCTCGATGCGGACGCGGTGACGCGGTACGATGAGGGTAGCCTGGTGGTCGATAAGCAGAGCGCGCGCAGGCTCTAAATCCAGGCCCATGAGTTATCCTGGTATCTGTTCAGTAGGGATCTGCTGATTTTGAGATGAGACAAAAGTAGGGTGTAAATCCCAACATTCTGCCGGCGAAATTTGCATAATTATTCTGTGGATGAGTTATCTCGACCACCAGGATATTTATACCGCGTTCGCCAGCAGAATGTTGGGATTTACACTACGGTTGCCGAGAGTCCTTCCAGACAAAGGCGGTTACTGATCTGTAGCGCCACCCCAATGGGCGAGGTCGATGCTATGGTTGGGCTTCACCACCTGGGACAAACAGCGCCTTGACATAGCCATGCAAGGTTTCAGTCGCGCCAAATGGCCCCCAGAAGCCAATATAGCCATCGGGACGGATCAGGACCAGTCCTCCTTGCTCGGCTTCATAGCGCTGGTGCAGTTCACCTGTGAAGTCATGCAGGATCTGGCGCGCCTCTTGGTCCAATCCAGAGGTCGCTTTCTCGGTCACCAGGTAGGCCTCAATCATCTCCTGATACCCACCAGAGAGCAGGGCCACGATCTCACCCCATTGTCGCTCGACCGCAGCGGCTTCCTGCCGGGCTGTCAATACGAGCAGGATCGAGCGTTCGCTGGTGAAGATCTCGAAGAGGGGCTGTGGTTCTGCTCCCTCACGTGTTCGTACCAGAGCGTTGGGGGCGCGATCTCCAGCGTGCAACGCTCCCTTGTTGTCGCGCTGATCGACGGTGATGGGACTGTGAGGATAGGCGATGCTGATCTCAGAGAGGGCTTCTGCCAGGCGATGCGCGGAAGCCGGAAGCGACGAAAAGAAGATTGGGGCCAGCGCATTGCGCAGCGCCAACAGCAGCGGATTGCGTGTCAAGGCCACCTGCATTGCGAGTTCGGTTCCGCGCAATAAGGCTTCCCCCACCTGCTCGCGCTCCGCCTCATAGCTCTCTAACAGGCGTGCCGATGCCTGTCCTTTCACCGTAAGCGCGAGCTTCCAGCCCAGATTCAAGGCATCCTGCATGCCAGTGTTCATCCCCTGGGCTCCAATCGGCGAATGAATGTGAGCCGCATCTCCTGCCAGAAAGATCCGTCCTCGCGCATAGTGTTCGGCCCGGCGCTGATTCACATGAAATCTCGTGAGTTCCGCCGGCTCAGACGCACGCGCTCCCGCCGGGCCGCAGGCATCGATGACCCGCTGAATTTCTTCCAGGGTGACCTCCCCTGTGGGTGCCTTGTCCGGCTCATACGCAATCACGACGCGGTGGCGTCCATCAGCCATGGGGAAATAGCCAATGAAATTGCCCTGATGGAGAAAGGCGAAAAGCTCATCGTAGGACAAGTTCCAGGTCAAGCGCACATTGCCCACCGCAAGACTCAGTTCAGAGGTCGTCCCGGCGAAATTGAGTCCGAGCAGATGGCGTACCGTACTGTGTGCCCCGTCACAGCCGACCAGCCAGCCGACCCGGACGCGTTCGACCTTTCCATCAGGATGGCGTAACCCTGCCTCCACCCCCTGTTCGTCCTGCGTAACACTGATCAGCTCCGTCTGCCATTCAATGGCGCCACCCTGGCTCTGGAAGTGTTCTGTCAGCACCTGCTCCGTCTCATGCTGTGGCAACATCAACACATAAGGATAGGGGCTCTCGCGCAGGTGCTCCCGAAAGTCAATTCTGATGAGGCGCTTGCCATCACTATAAATGCTAAAGAGAGAGGTCGGCAGTCCGCGCTCGATGGCGGTGTGGGCCACTCCCATCTTGGCAAGGAGTTCCAGCGTTTTCGCCTGGATGCCCACGGCTTTGGTTGCGGCACCGGCCTCTTGCGCGCTATCGATCAAGCGGCAGCGGATGCTACGACGCCGCAGGTCGTTGACCAGCGTCAGGCCAACAGGCCCCGCTCCAACGATCAAAACGTCATGGGTGGCAGCCGTTAAAGACAAATCATTCATCTTCTTGCATCCTTTCGTGTGGGAACAGTGATCTTCACCCGAATGTGATCGCGATGGGAAATGCTTCGATGTGCGTCGGGTCCATTGCTCTTTATGTGGTGAGAGGAGAGCAGCCGTAGCTGCATGGAGCCCCCTCTACTTCCGCTCCACCCCCTTTGGCAGTTCGACCACTTCCTGGTCATACTTCTCAAAGATCTCCTGGAACTTCGCCGGATCTGGCGGACCTGGAGGAAGGTGAGCCAATTCTTCAAAGAACTGTTCATAGCCACCAGGCGTCATCATTCCCAGGATCCTGCCTGGCTGGGTTCCGACATTCTCGAACGCATGAGGCACATCACGAGGCACAAACACAAACGTTCCGGCAGTCGCCATCACCGTCTGCGTGCCCAGTTGAAAGAGGAACTCCCCTTCCAGGACGTAAAACGCCTCTTCGTGCTGGCGATGCACATGTGCCGGGGCGCCCGACCTGGGCCGGAATGAGCCTTCCATCACCGCAATGGGTCCCCCAGTGTCCTCTCTCCCGGCCTTGATGGTCCAGGGGTTCCCCAGGACATGGATGACCTTCCCTCCTCCAGGAGGAAGGACGATCCCGTCTACAGATGAGTTCTTTTCTTCTTGCATAGGTCTCTTTCTCTCTTGCACTTGTACGTTACTCTCAAAACACGCCCTCTTGCTTTCTTCCACAGAAGGAGATGCATATCTTATTCTGTCTTCCGGGTGGAAATCATATCCATCAGATGATCAACAAAAGTATCAATGGCGCCTGGGTCAGGTATCTGGGGGGCTTGCATATTCTGCATGAGCCCATCCAGAAGGGCGTAGGTGAGTACAGTACCCAAAAACATACGTGCTACTGTTGGCGGATCGATGTGTTCTCGGACCACTCCATTGCGCTGTCCAGAGCGCAACAGCGTCAGGAAGTAGTTGAATCCCTGCTCTGGGACCGTTTGGCGAAACAAGGTCCCAAGCTCAGGAAAGCGCGGCAATTCAGCCATGATGAGACGAAGGATGGCCAGATACTCTGGTTGCATCATCGTCTCTAAGAGACCCTGGGCAGTCGTCCGCAAGAGCACGTGAAGCTCTTGTGTGTTCTTGGGCTCCGTAGATCGCTCCATCAACTGCACCCAGAAAAAGCGCTCGATCGTGAGTGAACGCAGCACATCCATAAACAGATCCTCTTTTTTCGCGTAATAGCGATAAAGCGTCTCCTTGGAAGTAGAGGCTGCAGCCGCAATCGCATCGGTACTGGTGGCTTGAAACCCATGCTGGAGGAACAGTTGTTTGGCGGCAGCTCGTATCTGCACTCGTTTCTTCTCTGTACGAGTCTGGGTCACGGATGGCTCGTTCATGCTTTCTCCTCTGCCTCATCAACGTACCAGGATTAGTACGGTACTGTACGGTACAACCATAACGTAGAAACGGGAGATTGTCAAGGTCTTTCTTTCTGACATCCACTCATAACTCGTTTCTCACAAAATTGGAATGAGACAAGGAGTGGTTCCAGCTCTGTAAGTGTAAATCCCAACATTCTGCTGGCGAACGCGGTATAAATATCCTGGTGGTCGAGATAACTCATCCACAGAATAATTATGCAAATTTCGCCGGCAGAATGTTGGGATTTACAACAAAGCCTGGCCGCTGCTCGTTGAGGACTCGTTGCATGTCTGCGGTTAACTTGACCGAGGTTGACATGGTTCATTCTCCTCCTGTTCCTTTGGGGAAATCTCATATCTAGCCTCAGGCAGGCGCTATGCTCCGTTGCGCAGACGCGCGATCTCGGCTTCGGCGGCGCGCGCCTCTTTGCCACGGCGCAACTTGCGCAGCGCCTCAGACTTGCGCTGCCAGTTGTCGGGATCGTTGGGCGCCAGGCGGATCGCCGCCTCGGCGGCATCCAGCGCCTCCTCGTAGCGACGCAGTTGCTTGAGCACCAGCGACTTGTTGTGTAGGGCCGAGACCATGCGCGGGTTGAGGCGCAGCGCCCTATCATACGCCTCCAGCGAATGCGAAAAATCGGCGAGATGATAGTAGGCATTGCCCTGCCCGTTCCAGGCCTGCGGAACGTTGGGGTTGAGACGCAGCGCCTGCTCGTAGGCATCGAGCGCCAGATCGTAGCGTCCCATCTGACACAGGACGCTCGCCTTGCCGTTCCAGGCGGGCGCGTAACGCGGATCGATACGCAGCGCCCGCTCGTACGACTCAAGCGCCCTGGGAGTATCCCCCAGGTCGCCCAGGACATTGCCGCGCCTGTCCCACGCCTTCACAAAATTGGGATCGCATTTGACCGCGCGGTCGTAATGGTCCAGGGCGCTCTTCAACTTCTGCTGAGCGTAGAGCACGTTTCCGATGCCGTACAAAGCAGGCGCGTAGTTAGGGTTGCGGTTAACCACCTCCTGATACGCGCGTAGTGATTCGCCGAGCCGCTCCATCTCGTATAGGACCAGCCCCTTGCCGTTCCAATAGGCGACATTGTTGCGATCGAGGGAGAGAGCCTGTTCAAATGCGCGCAACGCTTCTGGATAGCGCTTCATCTGCCGCAGCACCAGCCCCTTGTTGTTCCAGGCCTGCGCCATGCGCCCATCGAAGTGGAGCGCGATATCGAAGGCCGTCAGCGCCTGGTCGGGCTGTCCCAGAGCGCTCAGTACCGCTCCCTTGCCGTTCCATGAAACAACGTTATCCGGTTCCAGCAGCACGGCCTTATTAAAGACATCCAGCGCCTCGCGATTCCGGTGCAACATATTAAGGGCGGTCCCCTTGCCATTCAGTGAAGTGACCAGCGAAGAGTCCAGTTGTAAAGCGCGCTCAAAGGATTCGAGCGCCTCGCGGTGCCGCGCGCTCAGCGCGAGGGAGAGACCGCGTCCCTGCCAGGCGAGCGGATTCAGGCTCTCAGTCTTTAAAGCCTGATCGTAGGCATCCAGCGCCTCCCGACCGCGCTTCTGCGCATATAATGCATAGGCATTCTGCAATAATTGATTGCCCCCTGGCGCGCTGCGTATCGTCTTATCCGCCGCGACCACAAACGACAGCGTGCCACTGATGCGCTGCTGATCGATATGGCGCAGCTTCCTCATGACATCCTGCGCGCTCGCGGGCCGCTTCTCAGAATCCATCTCCAGCATCTGTTGCAGCAGATCCTCCAGTTCGGGAGGAACGGCGGGATTCAACTGCGAGGCGGGCCGGAAAAAGAACGGCTGCTCGCTGGGATCAACGCCCGTGAGCAGGCAGTGTAACAGGGCGCCCAGGCTATAGATATCCGAGCGCGGCGTGCTCTGCGCCTTGCCGTACTGTTCCGGTGCGGCGAAGCCTGGCGAGCCGAGCGCCACGGTGTCGTGCGACTGGCCGGGTTTGAAGACGCGCGCAATGCCGAAATCAATGAGATAGACATGCCCGCTATCGCTGATCATCACATTCGAAGGCTTGAGGTCGCGGAAGATAATGGGTGGCTGATGCGTGTGCAGGTAGTTCAGCACATCGCAGATCTGCACACCCCAGTCAAGAACCTGCTCCAGGGGTAGCGGGCTCCCCGCCGCCTTCTCCACATAGTCTTCCAGCGTCTGCCCCTCGATGAAATCCATCACCAGGTAAGAGCGTTCACTCTCGGTAAAGTGATCGTAGATGCGTGGCAGATTGGGGTGCAGCAGGTCTGCAAGCAGGCGAGCCTCACGTTCAAACGACTCCTCGGCCTCTTGCACGTGGGTAGGAGTTAATCCGGCGCGGCTCATCTCTTTAATAGCGATCGGGCGATTATTGAAACGGGTATCGATAGCTTTATAAACGGCACCCATACCACCCTGGCCGACGCGCACCTCCAACTGATAGCGCCCATTGAGTAGTGTTTGTTCAGGCAATGTGCCTGTTGTGTATTTAAAAGGGAGCGGTGCGGCGCAGTACTGACAGAAACGCGCCGTCGCGACATTCGCGGCCCCACAGTTCTCGCAGAACTGCTCCTGTGTTTCCATACAAATTTATTACTTCTTAATATTTCACGACATATCTCTACAACATTGAACGTTACAGATATGGTAAAGGTTCCAGGTCCTAAAAGGTGTTATCATCATTAATGATAACACATGGCACCGGGCCATGTATTTCGCTTTCTCTTTTGGTCATTCCTCCGCGTGAATAACGTGCCAGAGGTGCAGCCATTCATCGATGCTCAGCGTCTCCGCGCGGCGGCTGGCATTGATCGAGGCAGCGGCGAGCCAGGCGCGCACCACCTCGTTCTTACAATGCAGGCCATGCGTTAGCGAGTTGTGGAGCTGCTTGCGCTTCTCCGAGAAACCTGCCTGGACGAGGCGAAAGAAACTATCGCGCTCAGCGGGTAGGAGAGGAGCCTGCGGCTTCACATCCACGCGCAGAATCGCCGAATCGACCTTAGGTGCCGGATAGAACGAGATGGCGGGCACCTGCGCGACGATGCGCGGGCGACCATAAAACTGGATGCTCACCGCCAGCACACTCAGATCGCCCGGCCCGGCGATGATGCGCTGCGCAACCTCCTGCTGCACCATTACGACCAGCAGACGAGGGGGATTCGCGCTCTCCAGAAAGTGCCGGAACGTCGGCGCGGTAATATAGTACGGCAGATTCGCCACCAGTTTGTACGGCGCCTGCCCGAAGACCTCTTCGGGATTGAGAAAGAGCAGGTTGCGCGCTACCAGTTCGACATGCGGGTACTCGCTGGTCGTCTTTGCCAGCAGCGCCAGCATATCACGCTCAAGCTCGACCGCGACCACGCGCCGCGCGCGTTTCGCCAGCTCGCGCGTCAGCACGCCCGTGCCCGAACCGACCTCCAATATCTCATCGTCAGGCTGAATATCGGCGGCCTCAACAATGCTGTTCAGGACCGAGCGATCAATCAAAAAGTTCTGCCCAAAGGATTTCAAGGGGCGCATCTTGTTCGCGGCGAGCAGGTTGCGCAGTTCGCGCACACTGGTCAGGTCTGGCTCTTCGTGTGTATTGTGCGTCTCGGGTGTACTATGCAGGCTATCGGTCACTGTATCTTCACTCACCTTACGGATTTTCTCAAAATGTACCAGAGCATGGCAGCGATGTCAAATATGTTCTTCCCGTCATGACCTGGGCCCGCGCAAGGCTGGGCCGCTACCATCGCCACCCGCCCCGCCAGACGGCGCGTCCCAGCACTAAGCCAAAGATGGTGAGTATAAGGGCGATGATAAGCACAGCGCCGATCACAATGAGCGGGACCAGGATGATGAAAGCGAGCACACCGAGGCCAGCCAGGAACAGGGCACCCATCAGTATCAGGAGCGGCTTGACCAGGATAATTCCCAGTACGATCAGAACAACCCAGCGCAGTACATGAGGCCCGTTATGCTGCTGTGGACGCGCCCATGATGGTACCTGGTGGTACATCTGTTGTTGCTGGTATGGTCGGTAGCCATTCTCCAGAGCATCGCCGTCGGGGCTGAAGCGTCGGCGGCGATCGCGGCGCGCACGCTCGTCCGTCTCGTGTGGATGAGCGGTATGGACGGGATCGTATGAACGTCGTGAGGCGGCATCCTGAGCGCGATAGCTATAGGGTGGGATAGACGCCTCGAAAGTCGAGGGATGCTCGTCTTTGGGCACATTCCCGCTCTCCGGCGTTTTATAAGGTTGTCGATATATCTCTTCGTCACCAGAGCTGGCAGGACGTTTTCTACCCTTCTGCGGCTCTGGAATAATCTGGCTCATGACCTGCTCTCCTTGTCATCGTGGAACTCTCATTACATTCTACGTAAACGGGTAACAGTGAGTTACAGAGGGTCGGCCTGTGAAGGTGCAATAATGTTTCTGGCTATACGCCAAAGCAAAAGCAGGTATAAAGATAAAGCGTGGAAAGGATGAAGCTGACATTGTAGGGTGCATCGGAATAACCAATGTGGGGGATATCATCGCCTATATAGAAACCTTATGGTATTATTGTATGGATACTCATAAAAATGGGAAAAGATGGCAAGAGGTGATATACAAAAGCACATGTGTATTTATATAATGAGGAGGGACGTAATATGTCCATAGACGAGCTCAGTAACAAGCCGCGTGAGGAGATGCGTGCCCTCATTACCACTCCTGATGGGCGCGGCGTCTCTGTGCTAGACAATAAACCTGTTCTAACAGCGCAGGAGCAGCAGGCACAGCGGCTCACGCGGCTCAACCGTATTATCCTGCGCAGGCGCCGTCACGCGCGCAGCGGCAAAGACATGGCTCCCCGCATAGTTACTTTTGCCGTCATCGCGCTTGCCCTCTTTACTATTCTGGTCTCAGGTAGCGTCGGTTCCGGCTATGCCTACTACCAGGCACAGCTTCCCTTATTAAATGGTATAGCGCAGCATTCGCTTTTTCAAACGACGCGTATCTATGATCGCAACGGCAACCTGCTTTACGAACTTTACGACCATCAGCAGGACAAAGGCCGCCGCACTTACGTGAATTATAACGATATATCACAGTTATTAGTTAATGCCACCATCGCGGCTGAGGACCACACGTTCTGGGACAATAATGGGGTTGATATCAATGGTATCGTGCGCGCCGCCTTCTCGAACGTTCAGAGTCAGGGCGTGGTCGAAGGTGGCAGCACCGTCACGCAGCAGTTGATCAAAAACCAGTTCTTCGCCGGGCAGCCGCGTACGTTTCCGGTTAAAGGCGAGGAGGCTCTACTGGCCACAGGGTTGACGCAACAATACCCGAAGTGGAAAATCATGGAGATGTACCTCAATACTGTATATTATGGTGATATCAACTATGGCATCGAGTCCGCCGCCGAAGATTACTACGGTCTCCAGCAGCGCTGCACGCGCACGCACTGTACGCCTGGTGTGGCACGGCTCGATCTTGCCCAGGCATCCATGCTGGCGGGTCTGCCGCAAGGTCCATCGTTGTACAATCCCATTATGAACAAGGCCACCGCCATGCAGCGCCAGGAAGTGGTTCTGCAGAACATGCTCGATCTAGGTATGATCACAGCGAAACAGATGGCCCAGGCAGAGCAAGAGACGGCTAAATATAAATTCACGTATCATTCTGTCAATAACACACCTCTGGCGCCTCATTTTGTGCGCTATGTAATCGACCAGGTGCTGGTCCCGCTGCTAGGCGCACAGAACTTAGAGGACGGCGGCTACAACATCTATACGACGCTGGATCTGAACCTGGAGAAAAAGGTCGAACAGATCGTCTACGACCATCTCTACAAACCGCAGTACGAACCATATGTAGGTTACGGCATCCTGTCGCAGACCCACCACGTCAATAACGGCGCGGCGGTAGTGATGAACCCGTACAACGGCGAAATTCTGGCGATGGATGGTAGTGCTCAATATAACAAGAACACGCCGGAGATGCAGGGACAATTCAACGCAGCGACGGCTCCCCGACAGCCTGGTTCATCGTTTAAACCTATCGTCTACGCAACGGACTTCGAGATGGGCTGGTATCCCGCTATGATCATTCCCGATCACAAAACCATCTATCCCGGCAATGCGCAGCCGCCATATTACCAGCCACAAAACTACGACGGTACCTTTCACACCAGCTTTCCGATGACCATACGCACCGCTGTAGCCAACTCCTTTAATATCCCGGCTATTGACGGACTCATGTACGCGGGCATCCCCAATGTGCAGAACATGGCTGGTCGGCTGGGATTGACTGGGGTTGCAAACAAAAAGCTGTCTCAGCTCGGCCCATCGATGGCTATCGGTTCAACCGAGGTCTCGCTCCTGGGTCTAACCAATGCCTACGCGACATTCGCCAATAAAGGCATACACGTGGCCCCGACCTCCATTCTAGAGATCACCAATAACGACGGACAGCCCATTTATAAGTACGACGAGGCCCATCCCCAGGGAACGCGCGCGGTGCAAGCAGATGTCGCCTTCTTGATAAGCAGCATCCTCTCCGACAAGCAGGCGCGCTACCACGAGTTCTTGCCGGGCAACCCGCTTGAGCTAGATCGACCGGCGGCGGCCAAAACAGGAACGACCGACGTTTTCCGCGATAACTGGACCATGGGATACACTCCCTATCTCACGGTTGGCGTATGGGCGGGTAACGATGACAACAGTATTATGAATAATATCATCGGTATCACAGGGGCCGGTCCCATCTGGCACGACATTATGGAGTACGCGTCGCAGCGTTACCACTTCCCGGCCAACGATTTTGCCAGACCAGCCGACGTACACGCGGGAACCGTTTCTGCGATCGACGGCCTGCTGCCTCGTGCTGGTGAGCCGACCGTCACCGACTGGTTCATCAATGGCACGATGCCGACCATGCAAAGCCCCTACACGGCTCCCACCAACACCTGCAAGAAGCACAAATGCAATCCTAAGCAGCAACCAACGCAGCCATGCAAGGGACTCAATTGTTTCTTTCCGGTAAATCCCGTGCTGCCCCCCGGACTTACCGGTTAAAGGTGTGATCTTCACCTGAAGTGATAGCAATGCCGTCAAAGAGTTCTTTGACGGCATTTTTCTAATAAAAAATGACCGATTTATAACACTGGTATCCTGGAATAGAGAGAAGCACGATACACCGAAGAGTACGTGAGGAAACAAAAACCAGGACAAAAACCTGCGTTTCATCTTTACAATCTTTAGTAACCTCCTCTCAATATTGAGATATGCAATATACGCCAGTTCTCCAAAACAGCACAAGGAGACGTATATCCATAGTGAGAAAAGAGTGCATCTGGTATGAAACATCAATTGAAAGATACCTTCGTACCACCCGGTACAGCGGTACGCTTGCTAAAGATCGGTATTCTCCTTACTCTCTGTACAGCCCTGAACCCCTTTCTGTTCACTACAAGAGTAGGAGCAACCGCACATTACCCGATATCTATATCTACTATCCATGCTTGTGTTGCGGCGAATCACAGCCTTACCTTAACGACAGCTACAGCAGAATGCTCACTCCCACAACAGCCGATCTCCTGGAGGCCGGCAAATACAGGACAAAAATCTTCCAGGGCATCTGACAGCAAACGAAATCCAGCCGCATCTATAGGTCCCAGAGGCCCCGCCGGCTCTCGCGGCCCCGCTGGTCCCAGAGGCCCAAAAGGGGATAAAGGGGATAAAGGAGACAGAGGCCCCGCTGGTCCTCAAGGACCCTCAGGCCCCAAGGGGAATACTGGGCCTCAAGGGCTAACCGGTCCCAAAGGCGATACCGGGCTTCAAGGACCTATTGGCCCCAAAGGCAATACAGGAGGTACAGGAGCGCAAGGGCCAACTGGGCTTCAAGGACCAGCAGGCCACAAGGGCGATACCGGGCCTCAAGGGCAAACAGGTCCTAAAGGAGACACGGGAACTCAAGGGCAAACAGGTCCTAAAGGAGATACGGGAACTCAAGGACCAGCAGGTCCCAAAGGGGATACCGGGCCTCAAGGACCCACAGGTCCCATCGGCCCTGACAAGGTGATCAGCACACAGATAGTCACCAAATCGATAACTACAAGTGGTCCAGGACAGGCAACAGCTACGGCCGTATGCCCATCTGACACTGCATTGGGTGGTGGTGGTTTCTACGTGGAGAACGCAGGGACCGACCCATCACAATATACAGTTTTTGAGAACAGACCAATCTCAGGCACCCCAGCCTCATCGTGGACAGCTTCGATAAGTAGTAAAGTAGCGGCGACGCTCACTGCATATGCCCTGTGCCTGTCACTGGAAACCTGGACTGTTTCAATAGGGATTATCACGGGCCCTGTTGTGACTTCTTCCCATATGATAGCCCACGTGGATGGGCACACGCCAGAAAAGGATGCTGACCATATTCAGAAGCCCGCAACTCCTTGAGAAGTGGGCATACTGACTCAACACATAAGGTATGTAGTATCTATGCAGGACCCCTCAGCGCCTTCGGCGGCGAAGAGTCAGGGAAGGGGGATCTGAACAGATACCGATACCGTTGAGAAAGGGTTTCCCAACGGTATCAGATACCAGGATAACTCATGTGGACAGCACCTTGTGACTCCTCATGCTGGTGTAGCTCGTAAGGAGAAAGGGTACTCACGAGAAGCCGCTGGACTTTAGTCCAGGCGGAGTGTCACTTAGATCTCTGTCTCAACCTTGCCAGGGGCCTGTACAGCCTCCGGCTCCATGGGAACATAGCCGCGAGTATCAGCATTATGATGAGTAGCCCCACGATATAATACCAGGGTGTTAGAATATTGAAGAAGGCCGGACTGCGATAGGGAGTTGCAATGTCAGAAACCGCACGCGGTATGGCCTGGTTTGTTACAGGTTTTGGAAGGATCTGGCTCGTCGCAGACTTCGGGAGGGTCTGTTTCGTTGAGGGCTGAGGTCGGGGCACCACAAAACTTGCCTCGTATTTCGTAGTATGCCCACCCTCATATCCCAGGGATACACTGGCGCGGTATGGCCCGCTATTGAGCGCATTGCTCACAATGCCCACGGGGTAGTTGATCGCTGTCTGCGGTAAGATGGCCGCCAATTTCAGCGGCACATTTTGCAGCAAGCGCCTTTCTTTATCAGTTACCTGCAGGCTGCCAGCGGGATGAATCATCTGCGTGCCGGTATTGGCTAATCCGATCAGTAAACGTTGAGACGCACTCTTCCCGTCGTAGGTTATTCCTGTTACATTCAACTTTTCCACGAGTGTACCAGGGAGATTGACGAGAACCCCAAGAATCTCCTGCGACTGGACCTGTATGGTAGTATGAACGGCGCCAGAGGTTGAGGATTGCACCTGGTCGATGGCATCGCGCGCAATGATACCACCGCAATGCTGACCGGGGCGCACCTTGCTGGGAACGCGTACACTGAATGGGACATCCAGGCTCTGACCGGGGTTCAACGTTATCTTCTGGCTACTGAGTGTGATCCAGGCTCCTACATTGCGGCGTGGATCAGCGGGGGTGAGAAATGCAACTCCGCTCGCCTGGCTGGTAATTGCGTCTACCGCATAGAGATTGACCGAGCCTCTCGCGGTGCCAACATTCGTGACATGTACGCTGTCGTGGATCAGAACACCAGGCTGGCTAGTATACGTGAAGTAGCCTCTAGGGGCCGCCGTGGAGTGAGGGATGGAGGCAGGTGTTATGCTAAAATGGGAGCTACCACCAGCGGCATGAACGACTCCTGCCCCTAAAGCTCCTGCCAGTAAAACTAGCATGATCAACACTTTCATCAGCAAACGTGAAAATATCCACCGGAAAGAAAAAGGATAGAAAACGTACATCACATATCTCCCTTGCCTGCTTATTCGCTAAAAATGGGGATGCGCCCACGACATGAATGGCAACAATAATAACGATAGCGAGAGGGTTGTCAGTGCGATGCGATCTACACTGACAACCCTCTCTGGAGAATACAAGCTGCGAGGTCTACGCAGTGAAGATAGGCAGCCGACATCCCGTTATCAGTGGCTTGCACCTATGCAACGGAATGGCATGTATCCTCATCTCCCTCATATGACCATGATTACCTCAAGCACAATTGCTTGCTCTTTGGGATCGGAGAGTACTGTGTAGACAGCGCTCTCCTTTCTTCATACGCTGACAAACGATTAAGGTCCAACCGTAAGTGAGATCGTTATTGTTCCTGAGTAGCTACCAGCAGGAGTGTTCGTTGCAAAGGTATAACTGCCAGGCGTGGTGACGGTGACAGTGCCACCGTGAGGGGTGTCATGGCCACCGTCGACAGCAGATGCAAATGTCTGCACCGTAGTTATGTCGGTCGGTGTACTTAGAGCACTGCTTACAGTTGGGCAGGTGGGAACATCAGTACAAACAGTCGTAGGGGTGGTAGTACCACCAATGAGCAGAGGGATGGGGGTTCCAGCCCCGCCAATCGTGAGGCCTGGTGATACTGCCTGTAAGCTCCATGTTCCAGCTGTGCCAGTACGCAGATCTTTTACCATAGTATCAAAAGTGAATGGGGTAGCACTTCCAACATTCACTCTTGTCGTAGCGATAGTGGCATCATTGGAAAACTCTATATTCCCACCAAAAGAAGAAGCAACGGTCGTGTCACAAGCGCCCTGCGCAAAGGTGAGGGCGGTACACGAATCTGCCCTTGCAGTAGGGCTGTGGATAGCGAACGCCCCAGCCATCATAGCGACTAGCATGAAGGTTGCAGCCAGTTTCAGGATGCTACGCTTCTTCAAAATACTCATTGAAAAAACCTTTCTTGTGTCTACACATTGCCCTGACAATACAACCGCATAAATGGGAGAGTTGGAATTCACCAATATCTCACTATTGCTCTCGTCCGAGACGAAGCGGCTTTCAATGGCGCGCTTTTTTCTCCTGCGGTGTTGTACTCAGGTTCTCTCACGTAACAAATCTGTTGATGTGGCCGCGTTCTCTGCTCCCTATGGTTAATGGTTTTCACGCAGAAGCGGCTCAGGCGTGTAATGCATTAACCTGATGGCACTCATTCAATATTTGTCCTGTCTACCGCTTGCCGTGACATCAGTAGCTTATGTAAACAGCTTTTCAGGTTATGCACCAGAGCACCGTAAAAAGTTACAGTATGGTCGACTTGCTATTTCACAAAAGCTGAGACACAGGCACAAATTTTTGAATGTTTTATTCTTAGCAGAGAATGCTTTCTATAGAAGCCGTTCTGTATTTACTATACTCGCTCCTACAATAGATAGAGGAAGAAGCGGTCTTGCAAGCGCCCCCTCATTCCTATATCCTATATATGGCAAAGCACGTTCTCACTCACAAAAAGTACTGGAGGATCTTTTCCCCTATGGCAGATACATCGTCACACGACGCCACCGGCTCAGAGACGCCAGCAGGAGACAGTGGGTTTCGCCCACTGACGCGCAGCGAGCGGCGTAACCTGTGGCTCAAAGAATACGGCGAGCAGGATTTCGCGCTCCAGGCATGGACAAGGCTGGTGGAGAGGCAGCAACTGGAGATCGAGGTCATGTTCCAGGCTCACGGCCTGCTCGTTTTCGGCGTAATGGTTAGCACCGCAGCGTACGCCCAGTTTTATATCAATATACACGAAGAAATGTACCGGGAGCAGGAACCGGAGGCGGCTGACTTCTTGCGCGAATACTACACAGCCCTGGTTCCGGAACCAGATCAGCCGGAGATCGGTCCCGAGGGCCTTCCCACCGTCTATCGCTATGTGCACCTGCGCGACGTAACGATCATGAGCGCGGGCCACAAGGTCAAAGTACCATACTGGCGTGGAAAGATCAGCGCGATAGACGGCTTCGTCATCGGAGCGAGCGCAGGAGAGTAAAAAGGGGATAGATTTTGAGTGCTGGCTGGAAAGCGGCCCCGGGCCGCTTTCCAGCCAGCACTCAAAATCTCTTTGGCGTTATATTGCTGTCTGCTCTAGAACAGAGACAACTGCTGAGGTGGTTCTTCCCTCGTCTTTGCTGGCTCGGCAGCCTTTGGAGGCGCCTCAGCGGCCAGGCGCTCGGCCTCGGCTACCACAAGAGGAATCTTTTTGAAGTCATTGCGAATAACATCTTTGAGGCTAGCCTGATGCAGGCCGGCGGCGGGATGGTACATAGCGACGCAGATATAGCCATCTTTTTTGCGCGCGCGCCCATGAATAGCACTGATCTTCTCATTGCCAAAGAACTTCGCCATCGAGTAACGACCGAGTGTTACAATAACCTGTGGATTAAGCGCGGCGATCTGGCGATCGAGATAGCCATCGCACGCCTCGATCTCCTCGGGGAGAGGATCACGATTATTTGGCGGGCGACACTTCACGACATTTGTGATAAATACATCCGCACGTCTCAGCTCGATACTTGCAAGGAGCTCGTCCAGAAACTGGCCCGCCGGACCTACGAACGGACGCCCCTGCTTATCTTCATGGAAGCCCGGTCCTTCACCAATAAATAGTATTCTGGCGCCTGGATTCCCTTCGCCGGGCACTGCTTTTGTACGACCTTTGCAAAGATTGCACTTCGAGCAGGTCGACACCTCTACAGCAACCTCCTGCAACGTCTCCTCTGAAGACATAGCACTTTACCCCTTTTCATTTATTCCTTTAAGAGTGAGGCGCAAGATGGGAGCCAGGGCCATGCGCCCTGATCTCCCATATCTGTCTGACGCAACGAAGCCTACCAGCGGCGCTCCGGCGGTCGCGGCCCAAAGCCACTATCGCGACGGGGGCCAGTATTGGGACTGCGGTTTGGGCCGCCGGGACCCATTGGCCGCCGCTGTCCAAAGTTACCACGGTCGCCATAGCCACCGCGATCACGGCCACTATTATCGCGATCACCGTAGCCGCCGCGATCTCGATTGCCGCCACCGTAGCCGCCACGATCGCCATAGCCACCGGAGCGACCTCCCATGTCACGATTGCCACCATAGGAACGGCCAGGACCACCGCGACCACCAGGGCCACGCGATGGACCACGCTCGCTATCCAGTTCGGCCTGTGAGGGCATCTCGCCGCTCAAAGCCGCGCGACGGGAGAGATTGACGCGCCCCTGTGGATCGACCTCGATCACCATCACAGTGATCTCGTCACCCACCGAAACAACATCCTCCGGTCGCATCACCTGGTAGTCAGCCAGTTGCGAGGTACGCACAAGTCCTTCTTTACCCGGAAGGATCTCGACAAAAGCGCCGAAATCAACCAGGCGGCGTACCGTACCGGTATAGATGCGACCGACCTCGACCTCTTCGGTCAGGGCGCGCACAGCATCCATTGCGTGCTGCATAGCATCGCCGGAGGACGCCGAGATGTTGACGGAACCATCATCCTCGATGTCGATCTTCGCGCCGCTCTCCTCCTGGATCTTGCGGATCATCTTGCCGCCCGGTCCAATCACAGCGCCAATCTTATCGGGATTGATCTTGATGGTCTGAATACGTGGAGCGTAATCGGACAGCTCCTCGCGTGGAGCGTCAATAGCTTCGAGCATCTTATCCATAATGAACATGCGGCCTTCGCGCGCTTGCTCCAGAGCTTTCGTCATGATCTCGTAGGTGATGCCTTTGACCTTGATATCCATTTGCAGGGCCGTCACGCCATCAGCGGTACCGGCAACCTTGAAGTCCATATCGCCGAGGGCATCCTCGATACCCTGGATATCGCTGAGCACGGCCCATTTGCCGGCGCGTTCGCCCTCGCCAGTGATCAGACCCATAGCCACGCCGGCCACCGGTGCGTGAATAGGCACGCCAGCATCCATCAGCGCCAACGTGGTGCCGCACACAGAGCCCATAGAGGTCGAGCCATTCGACGAAAGAACATCGGAGACGGCGCGAATGGTGTAGGGAAACTCGCTCTGCGCGGGGATAACCGCCGCGACGGCGCGCTCAGCCAGGGCGCCATGTCCGATCTCACGACGACCAGGGCCACGGAGAGGCTTGCTCTCGCCGGTCGAGAAAGGTGGGAAATTATAATGGTGCATGAAACGCTTGTTCTCGTTCTGACCCAGGCCATCAAGCACCTGCTCTTCGCCGGGGGAACCAAGGGTGATAACGCTCAACACCTGCGTCTGCCCGCGCGTAAAGAGCGCCGAACCATGCGTGCGTGGCAGCAGGCCAACTTCGCATGTGATCGGACGGATCGTCTTCAGATCGCGTCCATCGGGCCGCACGCCATTGTCCAGAATATTATTACGTACATACGCCTTCAGTTCCTTCTCGTAGAATGTGATAATATCCTTCAAGCGATCGGGATACTGCGTGCCCAACTCCGCCACTAGCTCATCCTGTACCAGCGCCAGGGCGGTCGATCGCGTAGTCTTATTGGGATTATTCACAGCCGCATCAAAGCGGGGGCGTACAAACTCAGCAACGCGTCCCTGCAGTTCCGTATCGGTAACGGGCGGCGTGAACGATCGCTTCGTAATATTGACCGCCTGCGCCAGTTTCTCCTGAATCTTAATGATGTCTTGCAGCGCTTCCTGACCAAAGCGTACCGCCTCAAGCATCAGATCTTCCGGCAGCTCCTTTGCGCCCGCCTCAACCATCATCACAGCATCAGAAGTACCGGCAATAGCAAGATCCAGCCTGCTGTGTGGCATCTGGGACTCGGTCGGATTGATGACCAGTTGATCATCGATATAGCCGACGCGCACCGCACCGACCGGGCCGGCGAAAGGAATATCCGACACGGATAGAGCAGCCGAAGCGCCAACGATACCCAGAATGTCAGAATCATTCTCCTGGTCTACAGAGAGGACAGTGATAACGATCTGTACATCATTGCGGTAACCTTTGGGGAAGAGAGGACGGAGAGGACGATCAGCAAGACGGCAGGCAAGGATAGCATGTTCGCTCGCGCGGCCTTCGCGCTTGATAAAGCCACCAGGGATCTTACCTGCGGCATACATACGCTCTTCTACATCAACGGTTAAGGGAAAAAAATCAATGCCTTCACGAGGCTCATCACTGCCAACCACAGTTGCCAGGATAACGGTTTCTCCGTAGCGCACCAACACAGCGCCACTTGCTTGCTCTGCCACACGACCGGTCTCAATGCTCATGACCCGGCCACCGATGACAGCTTCTTGACGGTGAATCATATTTCCTCCGACTATAGCACCCTATACAAACGCCCAGAATATCTCACAGCTATCTTTTGCCAAAACTGGGTGCAACATTCCTAAAGTACTACCTAATCGCATGTCTCACGCTGCGATCTCTTTTATCCTGATGTGTCGATTCCTGACCTGGGCGGAGAAAGTAGTCTTTGTCTATCGTCTTCGTTCGTCTCAATCTCTCTTCAACGCAATGCACTCAGTTCAGTACGAGGAGAAAATTGGAGCAGCGGTCAGGCAAAATGGACGGCGTCCACGATAACAGTGCCGACCGCATCCACAACAACCCCTTGCTTAGTGGCGCAGGCCAAGCCTGGCGATCAACGCGCGATAGCGTTCCGGGCTCTTTTTACTCAGATATGCAAGTAAACGTCGGCGTTGTCCAACTAACATAATCAGGCCCCGGCGCGAATGGAGGTCATGCTTATGAATTTTAATATGCTCGGTAAGCTGATTGATGCGCCGTGTCAGGATAGAGACCTGTACTTCAGGCGAACCGGTATCAGTTTCGTGCACGCGGGAGCTTTCGATAATCTCCGCTTTTTCTTCAACAGTCAAAGCCACGCTCTTAGATCACCTCCTATTTTAAGGTGGGGAATGACAACTATACGCTCATTATCTTCTGATCCGCCAGCCTGAGCGGTAGCTAGACGCTTCTGATCCTGACTCCTGAGCTCTGCTAGCCGCGTATGCGGCGTTGGAGTCAGGTCTAAGGATTCCGCATGCGTCGTTGGCTGGCGGAATACAGAATAGCATGGTCGGTATACTCTCCATGTCTCTAACAACGCTTCTATTCTACCAGAAAGCTGTAGACATGGCAAGAGTTGCCGACCAATGCGCTCTTCATCTAACTCAAAAGGAAGGGTTACTTGATCTGAACCTTTGCACCAACCTCGGCCATTTTAGCCGCGATCTTCTCGGCCTCTTCCTTCGAGACGGCTTCCTTGATGGCCCTGGGGGCCTCGTCCACGACAGCCTTGGCCTCTTTCAGACCCAGGCCGGTGAGCTCACGCACAACCTTGATGACGTTGATCTTGTTCGGGCCGACCTCGGTAAGGACGGCATCGAATTCGGTCTGCTCTTCAACGGGTGCAGCAGCCTCAGCAGGCGCGGCGGCGGCGGGAGCAGCGGCGGCAGCTACTGGAGCTGCGCTCACGCCCCATTTCTCCTGCAAGGTTTTGGTCAGCTGGACCAGCTCCAGCACGTTCAGTTTCTCGATATCAGCGATAATGGTATCAACAGACATGATAAGTCCTCCTTCATCAATTACTCGGCGGTCTCTCCGCCGTTAAGTTGCTCAGCACGTGCTTGCAGCACATAACATAAATCTCGCAATGGCGCGGTCAATAGACCGTATGCGCTCCCCAGCGGTCCCTGTATGGTTCCAACAACCTCAGCTTTCATCTGAAGCTTACCGCCGGGTATCTTGCCTAGATTTTCCACCTGGTCGGCGCTTAATGCGCGACCACCAAGAATGGCAGACTTGAGAACCGCTATTTTAGAGGTACGGATGTAGTCGGAAACAGCCTTCGCAGCTGCTGCCTCATCGTCGTAACCAAAAGCAACGGCGGTCTGACCATTAAAAATGCTCTTGTCCAGCTCTTTCATGTTGTTGCGCTCGCTTGCGATACGCAGCAACGTATTTTTAGCGATCTGGAACTCAAGTTTAGCCGCGCGCATCTTGTTGCGCAGATCGATCATATCTTTGACAGTGAGCCCCTGGGTCTGTACCAGAATCGCCACTGTCGCGCGACTGAGCTTCTCTGTCAGTTCCTCGATCTTCTCGGCTTTGGCCTGTGTAGGCATAAATGCTTGTCCTCCTTTCCAGGGAGATCTTTATCCTCGTTCAGAAACAACGCTCCAGGCTTCTTTCAACCAGGTGAGCACACTTCTGAATATATGAGGCCATATACGAAAAGCCTTCGGTTGATATTACCGAAGGCTGTGGAGATTTCTTATTCGTGCAGTAGGTCCAGCCCTTATGAGGCGAGGTCCGGCGGAGCCTCTCGTCAGAGCATACTACTGATCACTGAAAAGTCATTCCTCGGCAAGCCGACAGGGTTATTTACTGTATCATTTAAATGCGCCAGGGCATACTTGCTGTCTTCGGTCGACAATTGTTTGCTTATGCGATTGTTGTTATATTATACCCGCTAGAGTCCACCAGGGCAATACCCTGGCGAAATCTATCTATACGTACAGGTTACTTATGGTTTGAGCGCGGTCGCCGACGCTACGTCCAGGCGAACGCTGGGAGACATCGTTGACGAAAGCACGACGCTCTTGACATAGGTCCCTTTAGAACCGGTGGGACGTGCTCGCATTACAGCGTCCATCACCGAAGCGATATTCAAGAGCAACGCGTCGTCGTTGAAAGAGAGCTTGCCGGCAGGAATATGCAGCAGAGCCGTCTTATCGACTTTGAACTCCACGCGACCAGCCTTGACCTCGCGAATCGTCTTGTCAAGATCAAAGGTGATCGTTCCAGCCTTCGGGCTGGGCATCAAACCTCGTGGTCCAAGCTTTCTACCAAGCCGACCAACCTTGCCCATCACATCGGGAGTGGCGATCGCGACATCGAAGCCGAGCCAGTCGCCTTCGATCTGCTTGATCAGATCGTCAAGGCCGACGAAATCAGCACCGGCGGCCTCGGCCTCCGCGACCTTTTCGCCTTGCGCGAAGACCAGCACCTTCACCTCTTTACCGGTACCAGCCGGCAGCATCGCGACGCCGCGCACCATCTGGTCGGCATGACGAGGATCGACGCCGAGCTTCATATGAACCTCGACCGTGGGATCAAACTTTACATAATTGATTTTCTTGAGGAGAGAGACAGCTTCCTGGGGCTGGTACAGCTTCGTCTCGTCGACAAGCTTTTCCGCTTCCAGGTATTTTTTTCCATGTTTTGCCATTGTTTAAATTGCCCTCCTTGAGGCTATAACCGCAGTGACTTCGGGCCACAGTTATGCTATTGTAATACCCATACTCCGAGCGGTACCTTCGATGGTGCGCTCAGCCGCCTCAATATCGTGCACATTGAGGTCTTTCATCTTCAGTTCGGCGATCTCATGCAACTGCTGCCGACTGATCGAGCCGACCTTAGTCTTATTCGGAACCGGGGAACCCTTCTCGACGCCCGCCGCCGTTCGCAGTAAGAAAGCGACCGGTGGAGTCTTGGTGACGAATGTAAACGAGCGATCCTCGTAGATAGTGATTTCAGCAGGAATGATCTGACCGGCCTGCTCAGCGGTACGCGCATTGTATTCCTTACAGAACATCATAATATTGACGCCATGAGGACCAAGCGCGGTACCAATCGGGGGCGCAGGATTTGCCTTCCCCGCCGGAATCTGTAGTCGCACTACAGCTTTGATACGCTTTGCCATTTGTTTCAAACTCCTCAGAAAACTGGTTAGAACGGTTGTGATCCCTCTATCACACTCAAAAGCTCTGCATAGAAGGATGTATTAAATCTTCTCCACCTGGAGGAAATCCAGCACAACCGGAGTCTCACGACCGAAAAATGAGACCAGCACGGTCACTTTATTCCGGTCCATATTAATATCACTGACCGTACCTATAAACTCGGTGAATGGACCATCGATTACACGTACGCTCTGGCCCTTCGAGAAACTTATCTTGGCCTTTGGCTTTTCAGTCTCTTTCGTGACCTGTTTCAGAATGGACTTGATTTCATGTTCCTGGAGGGGCACCGGACGCGTCCCGGAACCCACGAAACTGGTTACGCCGGGCGTGTTACGTACTACATACCATGCCTCATCGCTCATCACCATCTCAACCAGCACATAGCCAGGAAACACCTTACGCTGTACGGTACGCCTCTGCCCCTGCTTGATCTCGACCTCTTCTTCCATCGGAACAATCACGCGGAAGATCTTATTCCGCATATCCATCGAGGCGATGCGAGCTTCAAGGTGGCTCTTTACTTTGTTTTCATAACCTGAGTACGTATGAATAGCATACCAGGCACGCTCGCCCGTCTGCGTTTCAGGCTGTGCAGGTTGTCCATTCTCGCTGGTATGTTCAGTAACCACGGTATTTTCCCTCATCATTTCCAGGCGCCGCTTAACGACCGCTAATAGCCAGGAAGAGACTGTAGAGGCCGTAGTCCACCAGACCGAGTATACCACCGACCACGACCGAAAGCACTATTACCACGAATGTCATGTTCCTGGCCTCTACGAAGGTAGGCCATGTTACCTTGTGACGGAGCTCATAGTAGGCCTCAGCCATAAAACGACCAGCACGACTGTTGCGGAGGCGTTGAAACATGCTCGGAGAAGAGTTCCTCGCATCGCGTCGCTTGCTTTCTTGCCGGGGCTGTTCTTTTTTGGGCTGCTCTTTGCGTTCCTCGCGAGCTGTTGCTCTGGCAGCCGATGCCTTCTCACGCGTGCGAGGTTCGGCCATCTGACTCCGGCTCGTAGCCTTCTTTTTGTCAGCCATTTTATTTGCCACGTTCAACCTTTCTTGATCAGTAGTGGCCGCCGCCAGCGTACACTGGCAGACTACGCCAATAAAACGCTAATCCTCTACTATCCTACTTGGTCTCACGATGGGGCACATGTTCCCGACATGTCGTGCAGAACTTCTTAAACTCAAGTCGCTCTGGATTGTTCTTCTTGTTTTTCGATGTGGTGTAGTTGCGGCTTTTGCAGGTTGTGCAAGCCAGCGTCACCACAATGCGATTTTCCTTGCTTTTGCTAGCCATATCTTCACTCCGTTCTTGTTTCTGGCCTGGCTTGCCATATGTTAGAAACTACTCTTACTATATGAAACAACGGTGGGCGCAATAGTACTTCTTGCGCCCACGCAAACGTCATATGCGCTTTAGCTCAGTACTTTGATGCAGATGCCAGCGCCGACGGTGCGTCCCCCCTCACGAATGGCGAACTTGACGCCCTCTTCCATCGCCACCGGCTGGATCAGCTCCACCGTCATCTCGATGTTGTCTCCTGGGATCACCATCTCCACGCCCTCCGGCAGCTTGATCGCTCCCGTCACGTCGGTCGTGCGTCCAGCGTCTTCTGGAACATCTCCACTCCCGTCACCACCACGGTGCGAGTGCTCTCCTTCATGCCCACAATCTCCACCGACTCACCGATCTTGATCACCCCTCGCTCGATGCGCCCGGTCGCCACGGTGCCGCGCCCCTTAATGCCGAAGACATCTTCCACCGGCATCAAGAACGGCTTGTCGGTCGCCCGTGGCGGGGTGGGGATGTAGCTGTCCACCTGGTCCATCAACTCCC
>WNFX01002011.1_pt1 | contig 37475 bp, 37 predicted proteins | sample 5400111 | NCBI WGS metagenome assembly WNFX01 (sample SAMN13153363, study PRJNA577476) | soil metagenome | isolation source: 40 cm soil or saprolite under grassland replicate 1 | place: USA:California | collected 2016-06-15
AAGGCGGGGAGCACATGGCACCGGCTCACGCAGCGGCCACAGAGTGCACGCGACCACCCACGACTCGTCCTTGTGCCGCATGACGCTGCGGCCGGAGCGGCGCAGAAGTTGGTCGATGCCCTTCACAGCCCGATGGTGGATCCCTATGCGGGAGCGCCTTACGCGGAGGTCAGGGAGCAGCGGATTGCGGCGCAGCGACACCGCAGGATCGACATCGTCATCTGCGTACACAACGCTCTTGGCGTAGTTAGGCAGTGCCTGGAATCTGTTCGTCGCGCACGGAGAAGCGATCGCCAGCGACTCATCATCATCGACGACGGGTCGGAGCAAACGACTGCGCGCTACCTCGCAGAGTTTGCTTCTGGTGCGTCCTGGGTCGAGCTGCACCGAAGCGACGACGCCCGTGGTTATACGTTGGCTGCGAACCAGGGCCTGGCAGCATCGACAGGTGAACTGGTGATCCTGCTCAACAGTGATACGACCGTGACAGACGGCTGGGCCGAGAAGCTCGCCGACGCCGTCTTCTCGACACCTGGCGCGGGTGTCGTTGGCCCGATGTCGAATGCGGCCAGCCATCAATCGATTCCCGAGCATCGGGGTAGCAACACTCAGACAGCGATCAATGAGCTTCCGCATGGGGTGACAGCCGAAGATATGAACCGCTATTGCGAGCAATGGACGGTTGCAGGGCTGCTACCGCGGGTTCCACTAATTCACGGGTTCTGCTTCGGCGTCACGCGTGAAGTGATCGAGCGGCTTGGTTTTTTTGACCACAACAGGTTCCCAGGCGGCTATGGGGAGGAGAACGATTACTGCTTCCGGGCCGCTGATGCGGGCTTCAGCCTGGTCGTCGCCACGCATACCTACATATGGCATGCCAAGTCGGAGAGCTATAGGGAACCCGAGCGCGTGACGCTCATGAAAGCGGCGGCTGAGACCTTTAGATCGCTGCATGGACGCCCTCGCATCGAGAGGGCTGTACGCACCATGCAAGAGAATCCGATTCTCGCGCAGTTGCGGCAGAATGCGCGGCGCCTGAAGGGAACCGATGCGTGAAATGACGAAGCACGAATGTCGAATGACGAAGGAAGCCGGAATGCTCAAATGACGAAAGGACAAGGCGGAGTTTTTCGACATTCGGATTTCGTCATTCCTTCGTGCTTCGACATTCGTCATTTGGGCGCACGACTAGGAAGCAACGTTGTGCATTTATGAGGTGGCGATGGTTCTAGGATTCTTTTTGGCGTCGGTCGTCGCCTCGAACGGCTTGAAGCGTTCTCCCGCAAGCACTGCGACGATGCGCTCAGCGGCACGTCCGTCACCGTAAGGATTGGTGGCGGTCGCCATCGACTCATAGACCGCAGTATCCGTCAGCAGCTCTGTCGCGGCGCTTACGATGGTTTCCGGCTCGACTCCGATCAGGCGGGCAACGCCTGCCTCGACACCCTCGGGGCGTTCGGTCTTCTCTCGGAGAATCAACACCGGTGTCCCGAACGCGGGCGCCTCTTCCTGGATGCCGCCGCTGTCCGTTAATACAATGCGAGCGCGTTTCAGATAACGCAGCAGCTCTGGGTAATCAAAGGGATCGTGCAGTTCGACGTTCGGAATTCTTTCCAAGATCAGCCGCGCAGGGTCGCGCACATGCGGATTGTGGTGCACCGGATAAATCCAGCGCAACTGCGGAAAACGTTCGGCCAGCTTGGCCACAGCGAAGCAGATCCGGCGGATCGGTTCGCCAAAGCTCTCGCGCCGATGCACCGTAACCAGGACCTCATCGTGGCGACATGTGTCGCCCAACGTGGCGGCGACAGATTGCAGCGCGTCAACTACCGTGTTGCCCGTGAGAAACAGACGATCGGGGTCGGCGCCTTCCGCCAGAAGCGCGTCGCGCGCTCGGGCGGTGGGCGCGAAGAGGGCTTGGGCCACGATGTCGATCAGGCGCCGGTTGGCCTCCTCGGGAAAAGGTCGCGTGAGGTCCCCCGTGCGAAGTCCCGCCTCTACGTGTCCAACCGGAATGCGGTGATGGAATGCGGCCAGGGCCGCTCCCATCGCTGTGGTGGTGTCTCCTTGCACCAGAAGCCAGTCAGGTTGCACGCGCTCGAGAACCTCGTCCAACGCCGTGATTACCCGGGCGGTCAGCTCGTTCAAGCTCTGGTCCGGCGTCATCAGATTGAGGTCGAGATCAGGAGCCAGGCCGAACAACTCCTGCACCTGATCGATCATCTCGCGATGCTGCGCCGTAGTGCAGACGATTGGTTCGAAGCACTTCGCGCGGGCGCGCAGAGCAGCCACTACCGGAGCCATCTTGATCGCCTCGGGCCGGGTGCCGTAAACCACCAGAACACGAAGGCTGCGAGCGGGCGGTGCGACCATTGCAAAGAGGCTACGCCGGGGACTTGAGGCCGATCATCATCGTACGAGGGTATTCGGTGGTGAACACCTCGTAACGGTTCAGCCAGTGATCGTACTGTTCCGCCACGACGTCGAACCCAGCGTGGCGCACTGCACGGGCGAGCGACTCCTTGGTGAGCCATAGCGAGCGCGGATTCGACCACGAGGCCCAAGGCATGGTGTCGCGCTCGGCCTCCAACTCCCATTCGCGATACCAGCGACCCGCGATCGCGAGTCCATGAGAGTCGAATCGCTCCAGCAGGCCCAGCTGACCGCGCAGCCCCGGACGCACGGCGGCGAGGCTCGCCTCGTCCGCGGGCGCATAGTGCGTGTCGACGAAGAGGATCCCGCGTGTCAGCGCCGCGATCTGGCGCAGCCAGCCCACCGGGTCGTCCAGATGGTAGAGAATGCCAAGGGCCAGCACGGCATCGAAGCTGCCGAAGCGGTCCACGGTGATGGCCTTGACGTCGGCACAGGCGAACTCCAGACCAGGCAGCGCGAGGGCGTCCCTTGCCAGCATGCACTTCTCCAGATGCTCCCCTCGCGCCTCGACGCCCAGCACTTGGGCACCGGCGCGAGCCAAGCCAACGGAATACCCACCCTCCAGGCATCCGAGGTCGAGGATACGGAGGGTGCTCAGCCGTCCGCCGTACAGCGCGCGGCACATTTGCAGGATCGCCTTAAGGCGCAGGTCCGCCTTCACCAGGTCCGGCGAGCCCGGCATAGTCCAGACGTCAGGTGCCAGCTCGAGATTGTGCGCCGTCCAACGATGCGTAGCGAGGCGCGTGCGAAGCCGCTCGCTCTCCTCACCCTCGGGGGCGCGCTTCGTGTGGCCGTCGGGAGTCATGACGAAGATCCAGGAGATCGGAGGGCTCCACGCGCTTCCACGCAGTATCGGCTGTCATCCAAGCCGGGAAGGATCGACGGCCGCCTGTACGGTAGATCCTCGCGCGGCGCGACCTCGGTGAAGCGCACGCCGGTCTCTTCGAGGCGCATACGGTTCGCGGTCCAGCGCGGGATATGGATGACGATTCCCTCGGTGTCGACGCGCTGTGCAAAGCGGGTGCCGTAAACCACGAGTACGCGGATTCTCTGGTCGCGCTGTGGATTCATTGCAAACAAAGGCTCTCCGCGGTGGACGAGACTCCAACAAATCGGTCAAGCTTTCCGGGTGACGCCGGCTTCGACTGGTGGTCGGTGTTGATATCCACCGGGAGTACGATACTTGAACTGATTGTCAAGAGTGGTGCCACCATGCGACAGATCATTTTTCGAGGTCTAGCGAAGCATGACCACATCTGAGCCGCTTCCGAAGCTTTCGGTGGTGTTGGTTTGGTCCGAAATGGCCGCGCAAATCCAAAACACGTTGCAATCAATTCTTCCCCATATCAGCGCGACATTTTCATCGGCGACTATGAGATCATTCTGATGGATAACGGTTCAGCTAAAGTGCTCGACGAGCCGACGCAGAGATTTTGCCGAACCTGAACTATATTTATCTTATGAGGGAAGCGCTCCAGCCGTGATATTGCGAACGCGGTCTCTTTTCTTACTCTTCCTTCTGCGGGTAATCCCGCTTCGACATCCATTCTGAGAACCAATGTCTTCAAATCGTCCCAATATTCTGTTCATCATGACAGACCAGCAACGGTTCGATACGATCGCCGCGCTTGGGAATCGAACTATCTACACTCCCAATTTGGACCGACTGGTGAGACGCGGTCTAACGTTTTCGCGAGCTTACTCCACCTGTCCGGTGTGCGTTGCTGCTCGATATACAATTCGAACCGGTTGTGAGCCGCCTACGACCCGGGTCTTCAGTAATGCGCGGCCGAAACCGGTTGCCGGTCAGCCGGCAGAAATGGAGCGCCGCTGCGGCCCATACCTGGGTCGCACCATGTCCAGTTTGGGCTACCGAACGTTTGGCATAGGCAAATTTCACACCGCTCCTCCAGACGAAGACCTTGGTTATGAAACTTGCCTGCGCAGCGAAGAAACCTACGACCGAACCACACGCCAACACGACAGCTACGCTTCCTGGCTCGCGCGGGAACACCCGGAGTATAACTTTCTCGAACACCTCATGGGGGAACGGACCGAGATGTATTACGTTCCACAAAGGAGCCCATTGCCACCTGAACTGGGAGTTGAGCGGTGGGCGGCTGATCGCGCAGTGGAGCAGATTGCCGGAGGCAACTTTGATCGCCCATACTTCGGCTTTATATCTTTTGTCGGACCGCATCCGCCGCTGGCCCCGCCGATTCCATTCAACCGGATGTACGATCCCGATCGCATGACCGATCCAGTGGTCGGCGATATTAAGACCGATCACATGGATGAGGAAATCCCCTTCATGCGCTACGCAATTTGGGCTGATGCGATTAACCCAGCCTTGGCCAGGATTATCAAAGCGCGCTATTATGGAGAGATTTCGTATATCGACTCCTGCGTCGGCAAAATCCTTGATGCGGTCGAGTCAAATCAGAACTCGGAGAATACCGTGATCTGCTTCTTTTCCGATCATGGTGATCTCCTTGGCGATCACCATGGCTGGCAAAAACAGAACTTTTTCGAAGGTTCTTGCCGGATCCCGTTTCTACTTAGCTGGCCTGCTCAACTGCCGATGGGTGAGAAACGCGAGGAATTAGTTAGCCTGGCGGATTTGTTTGGCATTGCCACCGAAGCCGCAGGCCATTGCGAACTGCGCGAAGGCGCCGATTTGCTCGGCATCCTGCGTGGCGACTTTCCCCCGCGCCCCTTTCTGGTGGGCATGGCTGAATTACCTGGCTCGGAGTTTTTCAAGGTAGTGGTCGTGAAGGATGAATGGAAATATATTTTTATGGCCAATGGCGGGCGTGAACAATTATTTAATCTCCGCGCGGACCCTGACGAGCTTTGCAATCGCGCCGCCGAAGCCGACGATGTTCGAGCGGAACTTAATGTGCTGGCGGCGGCCAGGTGCGAGATTTTGGGAGCGCGTGAGGCGTTAGAAGGCGATCGTTTGCGTTCGTTTCCCTACCAGGAACGACCCAGGAAAAGGATTTACCAGTTCGATAAGTCGAAAGGCGTAGCGAGTTTTCCTGAGAATCCTGCTGATGCGGTGAGCAATTTTTTTGTTCCAGCCATAGCATCAACTCCGGATGCATTTCGTCGCGGTAACGATCCTCCCGGATCGAATGATAAGTCAGATGACTTAGGCATGGGATTGAAGCCGGGCGACCCTCATTACCGGGCATATGTTGGACCGCCAGATCGTTACGACCTGGTTGCCGCAATGACTTTCAATCTTCTAACCACTCTTGGCCTTCGCCAGCACCACTCGCTGCTGGACCTGGGATGCGGCTCACTTCGAATCGGCAGATTGTTGATCCCGTATCTCAACAAGGATAAGTATTTTGGAATTGAGCCTAACGAATGGCTGGTTCGCGAGGGAGTTCGAAATGAGGTCGGCGAGACGCTACTGCAGATCAAACGCCCAAGGTTCTTCTTTACCGATTCTCCCGCGATGCTCAATGAGATGAAAGACCGTTTCGATTTCGCTGTTGCACAGTCTATCTTCAGTCACTGTGGACTTGACCTGATTACCCAGTGGATCTCTTTCATCGCCAACTCCCTCACACCGAGCGGAGCGTTGATAGCAACTTTTTTCCCCAGCGAGACGGACAACACTAAAACAGGTTGGATTTATCCTGGCTGCGTCAGCTACCAGCCCGATACGTTGAGAAAGGTAGCAACAGAGGCGGGACTACGATTCGAAATCCTGGATTGGCGTCACCCACGGCAGACTTGGGCGCTGTTTGCGGCGCCGAAGTTTGATACGGCTTGGTTCCGGAACAAGCCGCTCACCTGGAACACGATGTTGGAAAGCGTGGTAAGCAAAGAATAAGGTGCAAGAGGACAAAGCCGCCTGGCCATGGATCTCAACGACTCCTTAAAAGGAAAGCCCATGTTTACGATTAAGACGGATTGAGATCCATCATCAATCATGAATTCATGGGAGGTCCCTCTTTTTGCAAATGGGAAGCGGGCAACGCGGCGTTAGATTAAGCAGTGCTGACGATTCTCAGCCAAGCTGAGCATACCATGAGCAAAACGATAGCTGTCGTTCAATCGAATTACATCCCGTGGCGAGGATACTTTGATTTAATCAATTCTGTAGATGAATTTATTCTCTACGATGACGTGCAGTACACGATCCGAGACTGGCGAAATCGGAATATCATCAAGACTTCGAGCGGCCCCTTGTGGCTAACGATACCCGTCGAAGTAAAGGGTAAGTACTTTCAAAAGATAAAAGATACCAGGATCAGTGATTCGACCTGGCGGCGGAGACATTGGGCGACCATCGTGCATAGTTACTCGAGGGCAAAATATTTCCCTGTACAGAAAGAGTTGTTTGAAGAGTTGTATTTGCAAGCGGACGACAAATTGCTCTCGCACATTAACTATCGTTTCATCGTCGCAATTTGCCGAATCCTTGGGATAAGAACGACTATATCATGGTCAATGGATTACGATTTGATTGGAGATAAGACTGAAAGGCTGGTTCATTTGTGCCAGCAAGCGGGTGCGACGGCGTACGTCTCAGGGCCTTCAGCAAAGGCTTATCTCAATGAAGGTTTGTTCAGGAGTGAAGGTATCGCCGTTTCTTACATGGATTACTCCGGCTATCGGGAGTATCCGCAGCTCTACCCCCCATTCCAATCGCAAGTCAGTATAGTTGATCTCATCTTCAACGAAGGTCCACAGGCCACCGACTACATGAACAGTTTCTAACTGGGCTCTTTGTTATTAGCTTGGCCGGTCCGCGCGCGAGTGCGCCGCCATTAAACAGGAGGGTACTGCTTCACAAAAAGAAGCTTAGCTAGCTCCGGTCCGATCACCGCGTGATCCGGGAATTCGCCTTTGACGACAGATAGCGTGCCGACAACACTGTTTCTGCCGAGGCGGGTCCCTGCCAACAGTGACGCACCGGCCCCGATCCAAGAGCCGCTACCGATAACAATAGGAACGCCAACCTTGTTGGGTTGCTGCATAATCGGCACTTCCGGATGGGAGAATGAATGATTGTTGTCGCCGATGAATACTCGCTCTGAGATAGTCACGTTTCTTCCGATCTCCACCGAGTTCGTGCATGAGATGAAGAAGTTTCGACCCACTTGGACCTCGCGGCTGATCACGATGCGAGAGTCGTACCTGTATTGCGACAGATCAAAATCTCCCTTGTAGCGATCGTCGATAAAAGAGTATAGCTTCGTCAGGTCCTCGTACGCGTGGAGGTAGCACTCCTCTCGGATGCTCACGTAGTCTCCGATGAAGATTCGATGTGGATTGAGTATCCGGAACGGCGGACGAATCTTCGCGCCGACGCCGAAACTACCGAAGAGTTTTTTCTCGTCGTCGGTCAGGGGCTGGTTCTTTTCGAGGAGGACATCCACGTTACGAGCTCATAGTTCTAGCTTGGGGCCATTGCAACTCACGCCTGCTCTCATTTCTCTTGGATTGCGAGACCGAAGCCTGTAGCCCCAAAGTCATTGCCAGCATAAAGTAGAAACCTCCGACCACCATGGTCGAAGACGCACGGGTACTCGATCATGTCGGAGTCCCAACCATCGGACGACACGTCGATGCCTTCGTCTCGTCCGAGCCGTGTCCAAGTAGACCCATCTTCGGATACAGCATGCTGAATGCGATACTTCTCCCCTCGGCTACAGAACCACATTCGGTAGCAATCGGCGTCTTTCATCACGCACGGTCTGCAAATCGCGTTCTCATCGGGCGACGCGGAGTCGATCACGACCCGGCCATGCTTCTTCCAGTGCAGCGCGTCGGCCGACTCTGCATACTTGATAACATGCAGCATATCTTTCTTTTCAGGTCCCCATCGCAGGTTTGAGCCGTACCACATCCGGTATCGGCCCCCGTCGTGCATCACCCATGGATATGAGATCGTGTATGGGTCTGTCTCATCGAGAGGCACGACGGGGAATCGGGACCAGCGCCGAAACGGGCCGTCGATGGACTCGCTCACAGCCAGCCCGAGCGCGTTCTTCCACGGCACGGTCACGGCGAGGTTCCAGCCCATGTAGTACAAGTACCGCGCGTTGCCGACTCGGAGTATGCAGCCGATAGAGGCACCACAATCGTCGAACATTCCCAGGTCACCGGGACGCAGGACCGGCTCGGTAGGAACGTCCAGGACTCTGCCATTAGCGCCCAAGTCCACGACTACGTATCCAATACTCGATCTATTCTTTGCGTCGCGTGCACTGAAGTAAATCCGGAAAATATCGCCTTCTACGTGTTCCGGAGTGGGGTTCGCGGCATGAGAGCGCGCCCAGTCGAACTCGCCCGACGGCTTAAATATATTGCCCAGCTTTCGCCAGTTCATCCGCTCAGGTCTTCACGCAATCCTTACCCGAGAGCGCAGGGTTAGATTTTGCTGCTTTGCGAACGAGCGAGTCGAGCCACTCGTGGACACTCACACCTTGTGCCTTGGCAGCCTCAATAGCCATCTTTCGCGCTTCGGGCGTGACGCCTTCTAGTTGCCCGTAATAGCGCGTTCTCATCGTCCCCCCGCGCCAACCCTTGTGCGGCAGATCGATGTTGACCGGTGGCGGGCCATCTCCGACTTTGAAGTCGATCAGGTAAAAGCACCCGCCCAAGATCCAGCGCAGCGTGACCTCCCGCGCATTAACCGGCAGATGCTCCAGAGGCGCTTTATGTTTAAAGAGTGGATTGTTCGTGACGATCATCTCGCCGAACTCGGTCCCCTCAAGCCACGGAGGGAGCGCTTCGTCTCCGAAGACAACTCGTCCGCCCTGCTTCACAATCCGCGTCATTTCCGCGAGCGTCTTCTTTGGCTCGCTGAAGTTGTTGAAACCGCCGAAATGAAAGACGGCGTCGAAGAAACCTTCGGGGAAGGGCAAAAACCGTGCTGTAGAAACGAAATAGTCGATCTTGGCAGAGAGTCCGAGCTTTTGACTCTCAGCTTCAAGTCGCTCACGCGTCTTGAGTACCATTTGCTCTGAAAGATCCTGCACGAAGAACTCACCTCGTTTGCCGAGCTTCCGAGCGATGCGAAAGGAATCGCGTCCGGTACCCGAGCCGATTTCAAGCACGTTCGCATCGGGTGTCAGGTGCAGCAGGTCGATCATTTGCTCGCGTACGTCATCCTCGTCCTCATAGAAGCTCTGGAACAGCCAGTCGACGGCGGCGTCATATTTCTGTTCGGCCGAGGCGTCATACTCCGCCTGGGTTTCCTGTTCCGTCTCGCTGAGCAGTGTGAGGGGCAGGAACACCGGCACGCCTTGCCGCACTTCGTAGCGCGTGCCAGTCTCAGATACGAGTTGCCCTTCAGTTATTTCTTCCGGCTCAGCGGATCTAGCTTCCGAAACGCTCAGGCGCGAGTGGCTCACGGGACAGACATAGATTTCCACGAGTTCTCGTTTCATCTCAGTGCTTTCACCTTGATCTCACGACTTGATCAGTTGCAGGAACCGGAGGCTGTCCATGTGCTCGAGCCTGGCGGTACCTCCTGGCACATAGACGCTGTCAGGCGGGGTGTCGTGAGCAATGAGGGCGTTAGCGCCAATGTAAGAACGCACCCCGATACGAACGTAATTCGAGATCGTAGCGTTGACACCTAGGAACGAGTTCGCGCCAATGGTGACGTCTCCTGAGAGGACAACGTGCGAGGAGACGAAGACATGATCCTCAATAATCGAGAGATCGCCAACGTGGTTGGCAGACCACATGACAACATCGTTGCCGATCCTCACGTCGTAATTGAAGACGTTCCCCTCTAGGATAAAGCAGTTCTCACCGATTTGCGGCGTTCCCCACGCCAAGATACGCGAACTTATATAGCTTGCCAGCGAGTAGCCTTTTGCTTTGGCTGCCGCGAATTTCTCGGCCCGGAGAGCATTCATCCCCTGGAATCCGAGCGGGACGAACATCTGGCTCTCTTTCGGAGGAATCTCCTTCTCGATTCGGGAGAAAGGGATCACCGGGCCTCCCATGAACTCTTTGCGATCGGCGTATTCGTCGTCCACTGTATACGCGACAACCTCGTGAGAGCTGTCGTCGCTGAGATACCGGGTGGCGACGTTCGCGCCCCGCCCGATGCCGAAGATAACGATCCTGGACATGCGTGTGTTAACTCTTTTTTAAACAGGTCCCGATCCAGACCTTCTCGTAGATACCGTAGAAATCGTTTTCGCAGAGACCAAGAGAAAAATCCCTGAAATAGACTCCGAGCTGATCGAGGATTTCCTGCCTTGACTTGAAGGCCCGAAAGACGCTGCCGTTGCGGAGGCCACAAGGATCCTGCGTAATTCGATAGAGACCATTTCCGAGCGGCTCAGCATCGTTCAGCACGTAACTATCCGCCTTTGCCAGAGAAAAGACGAAACGCCCGGCGGGCCGCAGCACCCTTGCAATCTCTCGCAGATTGTCCTCGAAGCTTTCGTCCTCGTTTACATAGTAACACGAGTGGCAAGCCAGAATGAAGTCGAATGCCTCGGTATTGAAAGGAATATGTGAATTGTTGCCAGTAGCCAGGCGCACGGGAACACCGAGCCGCTCCATTCGCTCTCGTGTTAGCCGACAGATTTCATCCGAAATCTCGACTCCGTAAATTTCAAGGCCGAGGTCGTGCAACAGAGGCATATTCCGCCCGTCACCGAAGCCAAGGTCAAGAATCTTCGCGCCACGGAACACCGAACGGTCGAGCTTGAGACCGGGATAAGTCCCTAGGAGCGTACGAACGACAAACTCCACCGGATAAACTCTTGACGGGTTCCGCTTTGAGTAAAAATCGGCGTAATGTTCCTTAATCGTCGGTTTCGCTTTCGGTATCCCAGACACACGCCACTCCATGGAAACATCGGCACCCTTTAGCCTACCATTATCCTGGCGATGGATTTTTCGGATAAGTGTGTAGGGACGCCCTTTAGTCTCGATGAAGATTCGCGACACATAAAGCCCCACGACTCCAATGGAGAACACCGCCAAGCCACCGAAGAATGATATCAAAACGATTGTCGAGGCCCAACCTTCTAGCAAATGTCCATTCAGACGCCTGATGATTTGAAACGCACCCATGATCATCGAGACAAAGATCACCGCGCATCCGATGTAAAAGATGATAAAGAGCGGCAGTTCGCTGAATGACGTAATACTATCTAGCAGAGCGACCAGCCGCCTGCTCACGCTGTAGCTCGTGTGGCCTCGAGATCCCTTCTCGAAGTGAACGCCCTTCTGCTTGAAACCGGTCATGACCCACAGACCGCCGATGCTTGTCTTGTGCTCCTTATGTCGGATTAAGGCATTGACGTAGTCCCGGGTCATCAGCCGAACGGTGCTATGACTGTATGGGATCTTCACAGGAAGAAAAAAGTTCACAACCCTCCAGGCGAGATGTCCACCGACTCTTTCGAACAACCTCCCCTTACGTCTTTTTTGCAAGCCAAAGACAACGTCAAGTCCTTCATTGCGGAGTATTGGGTAAAATGCGCCCAGCAGTTCTGGGGCTTCCTCCAAATCTACGTCGATGAGAAAGACCAGATCGCCCGATGCCTCCTCGAGCCCGGTCATAATAGCTTTGTGGTGCCCGAAGTTCCGCGAGAGTTCGATGATTTTGAGACGCGGCTCTGTCGGTAGCAATCCTAATGCATTTCGTAATGAATCGTCGGGTGACCCATCATCTACGAGAATGATCTCGTAATCGCCTGTAAGCTTTTTCAACTCTGCCCGGACACGTTCTACGAACTCCGCGATGGAGGGAGCGGAATTGTAGAGAGTTGTGACAACGGAGATTTTCATGTCCTCAGCAGTAGCGCGTTTTGAGAAACCTGCGATCTATCTTGCCGTTGGGGTTCTTGGGCAATTGCTCTACGACATCGATCCGGCCGGGAACCATGTAAGCAGGAACGATCTTGGAGACCTCCTTCCGAATCGCGTCGGTCTGGAGGCCATTGCCCGAGCCGACCACTGCAACGATGAGGCTGATGCCGTCCCGAGTTGTGTGAAGCGCCACGGCTTCGTCCACACCCGGTATACGACAGAGCGCGTGCTCGATCTCTCCCAATTCGATGCGGTATCCTTGGTGCTTGATCTGATTATCCTTCCGGCCGACAAAGTGGATCTTACCGTCGTGCTTTGAAAGATAAACGAGGTCGCCGGTACGATAGATGCGCTCATGGTAGTGCGGGTTGAGCGGGTTTTGCCCGAAGGCTTGTTGTGTTAGTTCGGGATCGTTGAAATATCCAAGTCCAACGCAAGGTCCTCCGAGATATAATTCGCCAACTTCGCCCGCGGCCACCGCCTCATTTCGTTCGTCTAGTATCCTGAACGAGAAGTTCGGTATCGGTTCCCCGAGTGGAGGATAACCATCGAGGTCCTCAAAATCGGCTTCGGTCACGCGATAGGCCGAGCAAATGCAAGTGCATTCGGTTGGACCATAGACGTTGACAAGCTCCGCGCGAGCATGAAGGCAATCGAACAGCTGTTTGAGCCTGGTCTTGGGGTATCCTTCGCCACCGAAGATCACACTACGGATGTGGGGGAACGACGAAGGCGTAATCAGCTTGAGGGTCTGGAAGTAGATCAGCAATGATGGGACAGAGAAGTAGATCGTGCACCGTAACTCGTCGATTCGCTTCAGAGCGTGGTATGGGTCACGCATTGTCGCCGCATCGAAGGGGACTAAGGACGCTCCATTCATAATGCTGGCATACAAATCGAAAACTGAATTGTCGAAGTAGAGTGGATTTACGTTTGTGAACACGTCGTTTGGGGTGATCAAAAATTCACCACGGGCCCACTGGATGAAGTTCAAAAGGTTCCCGTGAGACATGACCGCACCCTTTGGAAACCCAGTCGATCCGGAAGTAAACATGATGTAGGCAGGGTCTGTGCCGACGATGTCCGTCTCCGGCTCGAAGCTGCCCTCGCTCGCCCCGTCGAGCGCGGCGAACTGATTCTCCTGATCGACCACCACCACCCGATGAGCGGGTAGATCGAGCGGCGTCTCCTTTGCCGAGAAGATGAGCCTCGGCCTGCATTTGTCGAGAATGTGTGAGACCCGGGCGAACGGATTGCATGGGTCGACTACGAAGTATGGCGCGCCGATCTTAAGACAAGCGATGACAATGGCATAGGCGAGGGTGCATTTGTCCAGGCGAATGCAAACACGATCGCCCTTGCGGATGCCTTGCCGACAAAGGTATAGCGCCACCCTGTTGGAGAGTCTGTCCAGTTCGCCAAAGCTAACAACCGTGCGATCCGACCATACGAGAGCCGCCTTATCGCGATGCGCCTGGACGATGTCCCTGAATACGCCGGGGACGTTATGCGAGTAATCGCTCAAAGCACCAAGCCTCCGTCCAGTTCGATAACCGTGCCGTTCACGTACTGGTTTGTCAGTATGAACCTCACTGCAGATGCGATTTCCTCAATCTTGCCGAGCCGCTTCAGCGAGACAGAGCGCGTGATCTCGTTGAGCCTGGCGGCCGGCACGTGCTCGCGCGTCGAAGCCGTATCGATGTAGCCCGGGGCCAGTGCGACAACACGTATCCCCATCGGACCAAGTTCCTTCGCCAACGCCATTGTAAGGCTGTTCAGTCCCCCCTTGGCCGCTGAATAGGCCGCTTGCCCTGCGTTTCCGCGGCTGCAAATAGAGCTGATGTTAATAATCACGCCCTTCTTGCTTGAGCCAACCATTTTGGGCACCGTACATGCCGTCACATGAAAGGCCGAGGAGAGACAAGAGGAAAGAACACGGTCCCACAGTCCGAAGTCATGGTGAATAAGACGGCCTTCAACGAATGAGAGCAGCGGAGAATTGGCGATAAGGCCGGCGCAGTTGACCACTGCATCGAAGGCGCCGAACCGTTCGTGGAAAATTTTGATCTTCTCATCAGCGTCGGCGCCGTCGGAAAGGTCGCATTCCTGAAAAGCAAACCCCGCACGATCGACGTCAGCGGGAAATCTTCGATCGAGGCCGCAAACCATCCAGCCATCGTTGAGGAGCTCGTCCGCGAGATAACCGCCAATCTCTCCGGCAACTCCAGTAACCAGAATCGAGCGATCAGTCATCGATACCTTTCCGCCTGAGAACACAGGCCACGTCGGCCAAGGTGATCATCCCCTGGATCTCCTCGGCCGTCAGCTGCGCGTTCAGATGCTTCTCAAGGCCGACGACGAGAAGGACGTGTTTGAGTGAATCCCAGCCTTTAATGTCACGCAAAGGAGTTGATTCCGGCGGCAGAGTCCCCGGGTCGCACATCAGAATGCTCGCCATTAACTCCTCCAATTCACGCATACGATCGTCGCTTTTCCAAAAGTTGCCGTTGGTCGAGGCGTCGTTGGCAAAGAAATTGTCCACTTGCTATTGAATTCTCCATGGAGAAATCATCTGTGGTTAACTAACCTGATTTTACCGAATCGACGGCGCTCAACGAATACTTATCGCCGGAGCAACAATACTCACAACTAGAAACTGATGATCAAATGGATTTTAAACCTTTCACGAGACTCGTCGGAGTTTAACAGATCCTCGTTCGTGACTCGGAGCCGTTCATCTCTTCACCATTTCGTTCGTGAAACGACACAGATATTATGCCCGCTCGCGGCGCATGGTGGTACCAGCAAAAACAGCAGCGAGAAATTCCGAAAACTTTTAAAACGCTATCAAGGAGATTAATCAGGATTGCACATGTCGCCCGACACCCCAGAATCGCCGCCACGGAGATGGCTATCAAAGATTGACACCACTGCGCTAAATCGCGCAAACAGCCGCCGCAACTTTTTGATCATAGCTACACTGAGCCTCCTCCTCTTCGTCGGAGCCTGTTTTTGGTTCTCCGTCCAGTACCAAACGAACGATGACGTTGCGATGAATCTCTACGCCGCGGGGAAAGGATTGGGCCAGCCTCCGAGCGAATTTCTGCTGTTTCAGCATTTTCTTATCGGCCTCGCCTTGAAGGCTCTTTACACATGCCTTCCTGCATTTCCCTGGTATGGAACACTGACCTATCTATATCTCCTTGTGAGCAGCCTTACCGTAGGTTATGCGATCTTGCGTTTAAATGCGCGTTTGAGCGCCGTTGGTCTATGGCTTGTAACTTTTTTTCTTTTTTATTTAAAAGTTATCGTAAGCCCTCAATTTACGATCTGCGCTGGCTACTTGGCGATAGCAGGCACGCTTCTACTCTTCGCGACAGCACTTAAACCATATGCAACGACGAAAGGCAACCTTTATGCCCTGACGATTGCGTCAGCATTGCTGATTCTGGCAGGTCTCATCCGAATTTATAGCTTAGTGTTGGTCCTGTTGTTAATGTTACCGTTATGTGGTTATGCCTTGGTGACTCACTTTGCCGGAACGTTTCGTCGCCTAGTTCCAGCCCTTTGTTGTGTCCTTCTGTTTTCGGCCGTGTCGCAATGGAGACAACAGGTATATTACAAACGCTCTCCTGGTTGGGAACAATTTTATCGTTACAATAATGTCAGGGCCGATTTTATCGATCGGCAAAAGATTGTCTGGAATAAAAGTACCGAGCCCTTCTTCCGCCAGATCGGATGGAGTCAGAATGATCTTGCTATGTTGGTATCGTGGTTCTACGTCGATCAGAGAGTATATAGTTTACAGAATCTTTTATTCATATCCCAGAACACCTCTTTATCGCCGAGTCTCGAAGTCGCCTGGCGTAAGCTACTTTTTGATCTTGGAAGATCGTTCTTGTCGTACGCAGGCATAGCAACATCAGCGCTGTGCCTGCTGCTGCTTATAACGGGCGTTGGGATTACTCGATGGTTCTCTTTCCTTGCGTTACTCTGGTATTCCGGTGTTTTTTTCGGAATAAATATGATTGAACGACATCTGCCGTATCGCGTATGGCTTGTAATGCTGTTTGCTCTTTACGCAATGCAGTTGACTCTCTGGTGCCAGACATCTGAAAAACGGCTGCGGCTGCGATCTGTGAATAAGCGGTTAACTTCCGGGATACCGTTCGCTCTAGTTGCGGTCTGTTATGCTATCTGCTGTGGCGGCCAGATTAAAGCAGTCAGCGAACTCAGCGCTACCCAGCAATACTTGCACAGGAACTTCCGAGGTGACATGGCACGATTACAGCCGCGGGTCAATCAGCTTTTTGTGATCTGGGGAGGGGATTTTCCATATGAGGAATACCAGCTTCCGACTCAGGCGGTGCCTGTGACAAGCAATATGCAAATTTTGGGACTGGGGGTAGGTAGTCATGAACCATTCATTCAGAATCGCCTAAAGTCCTTCGGAATTGATGATCTGTATCAGGCCTTTTACACTCGCGATAATGTTTTTCTCATCTGCAACGAGCGGAAGAAGAAATTGCTACGTCAATACATCTGGGAGCACTATCACACTTCGGTCGATATACGAACGGTTTTTCAAGGAACACAATTTGCAGTGCGTCAAGTTAGAAAAGTATTTAGTGACAGCTCACCTTACTAAGACGCTAATCGAATCTTTAGACAACAACCCGAACGCAAAGTAGCCAAACGCGCGCAACAGCTCGGATAAAGTATGAATAAATTGAATCAATTCCCGGCCGCTTTTGTAGCAGGCTTCGCCTATATTCTGGGAACTGTATTGTTCACGGTTTATGGCCAAATCGTGGTCAAATGGCGAGTCTCTAAGTCGAGTGCTCTTCCTGATGCCTTTTCACAAAAGATATTCTTTCTCCTCAGTATGATCTGGGATCCTTGGGTCCTGAGCAGCATTGTAGCAGGCTTCTTTGCCTTTCTTTGCTGGATGGCGGCGATGACAAAGTTCGAGTTGAGTTACGCTTATCCTTTTATGAGCTTATCGTTTCTGCTTGTATTGATTCTAAGCGCGATTTTATTCCAGGAACCGTTAACTGTTTCCAAGGTCGTGGGAGTTGGGCTGATTGTGGCGGGCATCATTATCGGCAGTCGCGGCTAAGGATTGTTTCTAAGAGGCGTTAGAGAAAGACTCGCGTTTTGCATATTCCATTCAATCGCCCGTTCGCGACCGGTGATGAACTGGATTATATCCGGGCCGCGCTTGCGGCGCCGAAATTCTCAGGCGATGGCAAATTTACCGCGGATTGTCATCGGCTCCTTGAACAGTCGCTGGGGATCCAGAAAGCGCTTCTCACGACGTCCTGCACTCACGCGCTGGAAATGGCTGCGCTCCTCCTCAACATCGGGCCTGAAGACGAAGTCATTGTTCCCGCTTTCACTTTCCCTTCCACCGCAAATGCGTTCGTCTTGCGCGGCGCCAGACCTGCCTTCGCAGATATTCGCACGGACACGCTTAACATTGATGAGAGCCAAATCGAACAACGCATTACCCCGCGCACGAAGGCGATTTTTCTCGTGCATTACGCAGGCGTTGGGTGCGAAATGGACACGATCATGACGATCGCGCGTCGGCATGCCATCGCAGTGGTCGAAGATAACGCGCACGGTCCTTACGGTAGATATCGCGACCGATATCTAGGCACCTTTGGTGAACTCGCGGCGGTCAGCTTTCATGAAACCAAGAATTTCACTTGCGGCGAAGGCGGGGCGCTGCTTATAAACGACACGCGCTTTATCGAACGCGCCGAGATCTTAAGAGAGAAGGGTACTGATCGCAGCCGATTTTTCCGCGGCGAGGTGAACAAATATAACTGGGTCGATATCGGCTCGAGCTATTTGCCTTCCGATCTGCTGGCTGCGTTCCTGCGCGCGCAGCTCGAACATCGGGAGCAAATTCAATCGGCACGTCAACGGCTCTGGGAAAATTACATGCGAGAATTAAGCGGTTGGGCTACGGACAATGGGGTGCGACTTCCGACGATTCCACCCGAATGCGAGCAGAGTTATCACATGTTTTATTTAATCCTGCCGTCGCTCGATAGTCGCCAAGCGTTGATTTCGCATTTGTCGCAACGGGAAATCTTCGCCGTCTTCCATTATCTCCCGCTGCATCTTTCCCCGATGGGACGCACTTTTGGCGGAGGCGAAGGAGATTGTCCCGTGACGGAAAAAATTTCCGAGCGCCTGCTACGCTTGCCCTTCTACACTGGCATGACAACAACTGAACAGGCGCAAATCATCGAAGCAGTAAGCGAATTTCGTTGTTAGGTGAATAGTGCTAATGCGCAACCTAGCCGTCCGAGCCATTTTCATTGATGGAGTGGTCTGTCGCTCGTAGTTGCGTGCCCGGGCTATTGCCGCACCAGCACGAAATTAGTGCATGTCCCATAACTAAGTTAGCCGCTAAACTCCAAGGTCGACGATGTGTGAAATTGGGCAACAAACTAGGAGGTTCGAGGAAAAACAACCCCCACGCAGCATGGACAGATGTTGCTTGTTAGCTTGCCTTGCGATTTCGATCTTCCTTGTCGTTTGGATCACACTCGCCAGTGGAAGCTTTAATCTGCGTTCCGCGGTGTTTCTTTTGGTGCTGCCGTGGGTTCTGCTCAGAACTGGCGGCATCGTCACGGCGGCGTTGCGGCTGCCATCCTTCTTCGCCTTAGATTTCCTGTTGGGAGTCGCTACTGTTTCGGTCGGAGTGATGGCGTGGAAGATCTTCGTGCCACTTTCACTGTGGGTTCTGCTGATTGTTCTCCTGATCGCGGTCGCGGGCATTCCGAAGTTTCTCCCAGATCATCAGCGTGACCCGGTTTCTGCCTTGGGACTGCTAGGCGTAATTGCGAGCCTTGTTGCAGCAACGGGTTGGTCTCAGGACCTCATTTTACCAACGAACTCGGTGGAGGGTGGCATCGTCTTCAAGCCGTGGTCGGATTTTTTCTCCCACGCCAGTATCGTAGCACGCAGCGTTGGAGATCAAACTTTGTATCAAGTCGGCAACTATGAGTGGAGAGGCTTCCCTGCAACGTTTTATCACTACGCGAGCTACTCCCTCTCCTCGTGTTTAGCTAAGGTGGGGCAGTTGCCAGCTTATGACACGGTAGTAGGTTTCTGGGCGCCATTCGGATCATTTCTTACCGGATTGGCCAGCTATGCTCTTGGCAGGGTGATCTGGAGTCAGGGTGCGGGACTGGCGGCGCTCGTGGGTGTATTTTTAATACCGGACGGCGTTATGTTAGGTGTCGCCCACCCTTATTACGGTTATTTCTGGCTCCAACACATTGCTCCTGGAGGTCTCTATGGCGTTGCAATCGCTGGAACAGCGCTGATTTTTATAATGCAAGGGATGCGCGAAGAGAGTCGCGTCTGGATTGTGTCCGGAGTGGTAGTGGGTGCCCTGGTGGCTCTTTTCAAGGTTCACATCTTCGCGGCAGCATTTCCGTTACTTTTTGCTTTTGCCATTCTGGCCTGGCCTCTGCGCAAGCGCTTGCAATGGCTCGTTCTCGGCTGTTGTGTGGCAGCCGGCGTGGCCCTCCTAAGGTTGGCGAACCATTTTCACGTCGGACCGAACGTCCACTTCGATTTCAGCGGTGGCGCCTGGTATTGGAAGGTGTTGGCAAAGATGGCTAGCGGTACGCGCGTCGAGAGCTGGTATCAGGTTTTTAGCACTGGTCATCCGTTTCCTTCTCACCTCGCGCAAGCGATCGGTTTACTCCTGGTTAATGCTTTGGGGGTTTTCGCGATAGTCGCGCCCCTCGTTTGGCTTCTCGCGGCCCGGCGCAAGACATGGCAGGCATCTGACACAATCTCGGTGGCCGCGGTGGTTATTTTGTTGTTGATGACTTTTGGTCTGAGCGTCAATGTAATTTTGGGCCATCCAGAGGAATTGATACATCGGCCCTTCGTCTGGGCGTATTGGCTAGTGGGCTCGCTTACTGGGGGACACCTTTTTTCGATTGCGGTGGGACGTCGCCGGCAGCCGCCAACTTGGGCCGTTGCCGTTGGTATTCTTGCTTTAATGCTAGTTCCAGTCTGGTATGGCTCCGGGCTAGAGCGCCGTAAATGGTCAGGAGCGGGTTCGCATTCCGGCTTACGCGTGGATCGCGGTCTGGTCGATTGCGCGCACTACATCCGGGGCCAGCCTCCGACCAATGCTGTGGCGCAGGACTCGCGTTTGGATGAGTTCTCTATCCTGGGGGGATTGGGGGAACGGCCTTCTTTCGCAGCCAGGCCTGAATTCTTTATGAGAATAAGTAAGGCTTTCCGAGAATCCCCTTACCAAGAGCAACTAGGGAGGTTGCAACGACTGCAGCAAGCGACAAACGTTCCAGACTTGCAGCGCTGTGTTCGCGATACTGCTATTCGCTGGTACGTTGTTCATCCGGGCGATTCCTATGCTTGGCCAGCTGAGTCACCAGCGCTGAGTGTATTCCCGTTTTGGAGACGAAAAACTGCTCGATGACGAGTGTCCGTCCACGATCTACCTTTGCCGCCATGGATCGGATTGATGGACGAACGAGCGACCAATTGCGCCCGGTTGCGTTCGATTTGGGCATCGCGCCTTATGCCGATGGCTCAGTGCTTGTTACGATGGGTAACACACGCGTCATCTGCGGCGTCACTATCGAAGAAGCAGTGCCGCGCTGGATGAAAGAGCAGGGAGTGGCTGGCGGCTGGCTTACCGCCGAGTATTCGATGCTTCCATATTCAACGCAGACGCGAAAGGCGCGCGACGTCGCAAAAGGTCGCCTCGACGGTCGCAGTGTAGAGATTCAGCGCTTGATTGGTCGCTCGCTACGGGCGGCCGTTGACCTTGAAAAACTCGGGCCGCGCACGATCTGGGTCGATTGCGATGTTTTGCAAGCCGATGGAGGGACACGCACGACCGCAATCACCGGAGCCAGTCTGGCGGTCGCCATTGCCTGCCGAAAACTTGTGAGGGAAAAAAAGCTCGATGCGCCCCCAATGCAAAAATTGGTCGCCGCAGTGAGCGCCGGCATTCTGGATGGGCAAGCGATATTGGATCTTAGTTACGAAGAGGACAAGCTTGTTACAGTTGACTTTAACCTTGTGGCAACCGAAGACGGCGAATTCGTAGAGGTGCAGGGCTCTGGAGAAGAAGCGACGTTTTCGGGAACGCAATTGGATGAGATGGTAGGTCTCGCGCGCAAAGGGATCGCCGCGCTGATCGGCGCGCAACGAGACATGCTTGCGCAGTTGATGATGACGCCGCCCGCGAGCTAGCACTCTGGAATTGTAGGGCGTCCGCCGCGGCCGGACGCCCGGCGGATGTTCTTGCGTTGGCGTTTCACAGAATGGAGCCCGCCACAGGCGTGGAGTTGAGCGACATGGACGGGAAGCCCGAAGGGTGAGCGAGCTGGTGCGAGCGAATCAAACGCCCTACAATTGTTGCCGATGAAACGCACGTTGATCACCGGCATCACAGGCCAGGATGGCAGTTATCTGGCTGAATTGCTCCTGGAGAAGGGCTACGAAGTCCATGGCATTATTCGCCGCGCCAGCACATTCAACACTTCCCGCATTGATCATCTTTACCCGATCCGCACATCAACGGCGTGCGACTCTTTCTCCATTACGGAGATCTCAGCGATTCAGTGAATTTGGTGAAGCTTCTTTACGAATTGAAGCCGGACGAAATTTATCATCTCGGTGCGCAAAGCCACGTGCGCGTGAGCTTCGACATTCCGGAATACACTTCTGATATCACCGCCGTCGGTACCATCCGTATTCTGGAAGCAATTCGTGAAGCCGGATTGCGTTCCCGTTTCCTTCAGGCCTCGAGCAGCGAAATGTTTGGCAAGGCGCAGCAGGTGCCGCAAACCGAGAGGACACCGTTTTGGCCGCGCAGCCCGTATGGTGTGGCAAAGGTGTTTTCATATTGGGCGACCATCAATTACCGGGAGAGTTATGCTCTTTGCGCGAGTAACGCCATCATGTTCAACCATGAAAGCCCGCGGCGCGGCGAAACTTTTGTCACGCGCAAAATCACGCGTGCTGTTGCGGCGGTCAAACACGGGTTACAAAAGGAATTGTTCCTCGGCAATCTGGACGCAAAGCGAGACTGGGGCTTTGCGCCTGAGTACGTCGAAGGCATCTGGCGAATCTTGCAGCTCGGCGAAGGCGACGATTTCGTGCTAGCTACCGGCGAATCGCATACTGTACGCGAATTTGTCGAAGCAGCTTTTGCCCACGCCAATCTGGATTGGAAGGAATACGTGAAGCATGATCCGCGGTATGAACGTCCGGCGGAGGTGGATATTCTGGTTGGTGATGCTTCGAAGGCGCGAAAGACCCTCGGTTGGGAACCGAAAGTGCGTTTCCAGGAACTGGTGCGTATCATGGTCGACGCCGACATGGCATTGCTGTCGCGAGAGACACCGAGAAAGCATCTCGGCAAGCTGCCGTAGTTGTAGCCGCTGGTCGCCGACCGCGGCTTTGTGAAATTCGGTCGCGAGTGCTCCGGGGTCAGCGATCCCGGCTACAACCTTAGCGCATTACGAATGGCGCCGGATTTGTGTCAGCCATCGAATGAGCCGACACCAAACTTGGAACGGCAGCGGTCAGTGGCCCGTTTACGATAGTGACAGTGGCGCCGGTTCCTACGATGTCGTACAGTTGAATGATGTCGCTCGAACGCATCCGGATGCATCCATAGCTTGCAGCCGTTCCGATGCGCCGTTCCTCGGGCGTACCGTGGATATAAATATCTCGCGAGAGCGCGTTGGCGTTTTGCGCCTCCAGTCCACGCAGCCAGAGGATGCGCGTCACGATTGGGTCGCGACCTGGAGAATCAGGCGCAACGATCTCACCCGTTCGACGTCGATCCTTGAAAACCGTGCCCGGCGGCGCGTTATCGCCGATTTTTTGGGCAATCTGCATTTTACCCAGTGGCGTATAACGGCTGCCGCGCCAATCGCCCAATCCGAACTTCGACGTAGAGACTGGATAAATTGCAACGACGTTGCCGCGATCAATAAGGGCGAGTTTTTGTTCACGTGTGCTGACCACGATCTGATGCTGTGTATCTGGCGCAGCGCAGGATGCGAGAAAAAGCGCGAGAAGCAAGACGTGGCAGCGGATCGCCGACCCGCCCATTTTGTTGAGCGTTTTCGGCGCGCACCGTGGTCGCGCCCCACCATTATTTATATTCATGTCCGATTGAACTGAAAAAATCCTTCCGCGGTTTCGGTTGTTGCCTCGGCAACTTCTTCCAGCGGAATCTGTCGCGCTGCTGCGATCGTTTCTGCCACGATGCGTGTATACGCCGGTTCCGAGCGTTTTCCGCGAAAAGGGACAGGCGCCAGATATGGGCAGTCAGTTTCCACCATGAATTTCCAAAGCGGGATTTGTGCCGCAACTTCTCGCACAGCCACGCCGTTTTTGAAAGTAACAATTCCAGTGAACGAAACGAGGTGGTCGAGATCCAGAACTTCATTTGCCTCATCAAGCGAGCCGCCAAAGCAATGAAAAACGCCGCGCAGTTTCCCGGCGTAAGGCCGCATGACTTTAAGCGTGTCCTCCCATGCATCTCGCTGATGGATCACTACGTTTAGCCCCAGCTCTACCGCGAGATCGAGTTGCTGTTGAAATAAGCTTGCCTGTTTCGATTTGTAAGCGCCGTCGCGGATTTGTGCTTCGATTTCTTCGTCGGTCTCGGTCCGCAGCGCGGACATGACCTGGACCTGCTCTTCCTTCGCTACTTTTTCGCTCGGCAAACGGTGGTAATCGAGTCCAGTCTCGCCGATCGCTACAACGCGTGGGTTCTTCGCCAGTTCGCGCAGCGGCGTGATCACGTCGTCGTCCGCTTCTTCGACGGAAGTTGGATGAACACCGATTGCCGCGAAGACGGTTGAATGTTTTTCTGCCAGTTCGATCGCGCGCCGGCTGCTTTCCACCGAAGTGCCGATCGCGATGATGCGCGTAACGCCCGCTTTATTTGCGCGACGCAACACATCGTCGAGATCATTGGCGAAATCCGGAAAATCGAGGTGTGCGTGCGTTTCGATTAGCATGCGTTGATTGTAGGGTGTTTCTGTGAAACGCCAACTTCTGGTTCGGCGTCCGCCGCGGCGGACGCCCTACAGTTTTACCATTCTATGATCGTGCTCGCCCAGGTTAGACCGCCGCCAAACACGAGCAACAAGACGTAATCACCGGGTTTGATCCGGCCGCTGCGATTGGCTTCATCCAACGCAATGGCCACGGCGGCGGCGGAAGTATTTCCGTAGCGGTCCAGATTCACAAACATCTTGTCGCGCGAAATACCCAGCCGATCCGCGATTGCTTCAATGATGCGGAGATTCGCCTGATGTGGAATAACGCAGGCAATGTCGTCAATGGAGAGTCCAGCTTGGTCGAGGACTTTTTTGGCCGCGTTCAGCATCGCGATGACCGCCTGTTTGTAAACTTCCTTCCCCGTCATATGGATCGTTGCCAAATGCATATCGACATTTTCTCGCGTAATCGGGCAGCGCGAACCGCCACCCGGCATGAACAAAATATCAGTGTACTGACCGTCGCTGCCGATGTGTGTGGTGATGACACCATGCGCACTGCCACGATGGCGCAAAATAGCGGCGCCAGCGCCGTCTCCGAAAAGCACGCAAGTATTCCGATCGGTCCAGTTAGTGATTGATGTCAATTTGTCGGCTCCAAGCACAAGGACAGTGTCGTGCGTATGTGACGTAATAAACTGCTGTGCGATCTCCAGGCCAAAGAGAAAGCCTGCGCAGGCTGCGGAAATATCGAGACAAGCGGCATTCGTTGCTCCGATCTTCTTCTGAACGAAGCAGGCCGTGGCTGGGAAAAGCATGTCGGGAGTGGCCGTCGCCACGACAATGAGGTCGATTTCTTTTGGCGAAATCTTCGCCTGTTCGATCGCCTTAAGGGCCGCCTTGGTCGCCATATCGCTGGTATTTTCATCTTTTGCGGCAATACGGCGTTCCTTAATGCCGGTGCGAGTGATGATCCAATCGTCGCTGGTGTCGACCATCCGCGAGAGGTCCGCGTTGGTCAGGATCTTTTCAGGCACATAACTGCCTGTGCCGATGATCGAGACCGTCCGCAGCGCTTTATTGGAGCGCGGGTTCGAGCGAGGCTGTCGTTTCATAGTAACGGCGAATCTCCTCGACGATATGCGGGTTTACCTGCTGTTCAATCGACTCCGCCGCCACTCGCAGCGCGTTCTTGACTGCCAGTGGCGTGCTGGCGCCATGGGCGATGATGCAGATGCCGTTCACGCCGAGAAGCGGACTGCCGCCGTACTCTTCATAGTTTGTCTTGGCTTTAATTGTTCCAATGGCATTCCTCGCGAGGAATGCGCCGACTTTTCGCATCCTTGTGCGCATGAGCTCGTGCTTGAGCCATTGAAACATCGCCACCGCGATCGATTCGCACGTTTTCAAGATCACGTTGCCAACGAATCCGTCGCACACGACAACTTCAACCGGATCTTCAAAGAGATGTCGGCCTTCTATGTTACCGACAAAGTTGAGCGAACTTGGTCTCAGCATCTTGAACACTTCCTTGGTTAACTCCGTGCCCTTAACGTCCTCGTCGCCGAGCGAGACCAAACCAACGGTCGGATTCTTGTAATGGAGAACATGACGTGAATAGACCGAACCCATGAACGCGTATTGAAGAAGATGTTCCGGGCGCGCATCGATATTTGCGCCGGCATCGATCAAAACGAAGACATTCGTTTCGGTCGGAAGCACGGCCGCGATACCCGGTCGATCGATTCCTGGCAGCGTGCGGAGCTTGATCGTGCCCGCGGCGACCGACGCGCCCGTGTGACCTGCGCTCACAACTGCGTCCGCTAGTCCGCGCTTAACGAGATCGAAGGCGCGGCTTACTGATGAATCCTTCTTTCGCCTGACCGCCGACCATGCGCGGTCGCTCATATCTACTACTTGTGTCGCGTGTGTGATCTCGATCCGGCTGTCGTTACAGCCGTGCTTTTTGAGTTCCGCTTCGATCCGGGTGGAGTCGCCGACAAGGAAAAGTTTATTGATGTGAGGGTACTCACGCAACGCCATAACGGCGCCGGCAACGAGGTTAGGCGGGCCAAAGTCACCGCCCATCGCGTCGAGGGCGATCTTCATCGGTGCGAAACTTTGCGGACTTTAGCCGCTAAATGCAACTTATTTGCCCTCGAGCGTCAAGACCTGCCGCCCGCGGTAGTAACCGCACGAAGGGCAGGCGATATGCGAGGGAACGGAGCTTCCGCACTGGGGGCATTTGTTCAGATGCGGAGCATGCCAGCGGTTCGCCGCTTTCCGAGTGCGCAATCGCATCTTGGACGTTTTGCGTTTTGGGACTCCCATGACAGGCGCCTATGAAAGCACGATTTCGGTGAAAAACAACATTTGCCTAGGTGATTGGTTAAAACAGTTACAAAGTCAAAAAGCTTTCCCTGTGTCCTTTGTAACCTTTTAACTTTTTAACTTTAGTTTATCCAGCGCACTCCAATCCAATTTCCGCTTTGTGTCTTGCTCAACCGTCTCGAGTTGTTTCCCTTTGCAAACGCGATTGCCATCTCTGTCGCAGCGCGGATGCGCCGGCAGGTTAAGCAAAAGATCCTCGCGCATAAGAGGCGTGAGATCGACCGTTTCGGGGCCATGCAGCTCTATGTGCACGGCAAATCCGGGCACTTGAATTTCGTGCACAAATTTTTCCAGACACGATACACAACTGAGCTCCACTGGTTGTGACAGGGAGCCTCTTGCCCATAGCGCGCCTCCAGCAATGCCCACGTCGATATCATAATGCAGCTGACCAGCGCACCGAATTCCCTCCGCTTCAAGGTCGTGGATGGGGCAATCTTCGTCTCCGTCCAAATGCAGACCCTGCGCCGGAATTTGTTTGAGATGAATTTTCATTCGCAGAACTTTTCGAAAATCATCAGACAAATTTCCTGCTCAGTGCCTTGGCAACACAAGCCGGCACAAAGCCGGAGATATCGCCGCCAAGGCGCGCGATTTCCTTAACAATGCGAGAACTAAGATACGTGTATTCCTCCTTTGGCATGAGGAAAATTGTTTCCACTGCGGCGTCCAATTTCCGGTTCATCAGAGCCATTTGAAATTCAAATTCAAAATCGGAGATCGCGCGCAAGCCGCGGATGACTGCTCCAGCTTGTTCTTTCCTGGCGAACTCGACAAGTAATCCGTCGAACTCAGCGATTCGCACGCTGTCGATCTTACCCGCTGTTTCACGCAGCAAATCGAGGCGATCCTTCAGTGAGAAAAGAGGTTGTTTCTCGTCGTTGTGCGCCACAGCCACCACGACTTCGTCGAACAATTTTCGAGCACGCTCGATCACATCGAGATGACCGTTCGTTACCGGATCGAAACTGCCAGGGTAAATTGCACGTCGCATCGACGAAAATTCGCAGAGGAATTGGAAAATGAAAAGTGTATTGAAGCAAGGGCGACGAACTAAACCGCAAAATCTCCGTACGAGTTGCCTAAAGTTCGTGAGACACGAAATTGATCATCACTCCCATGGGCGATCCAATGCCATACAAGACTATCGCCGTGGCGAGCACGTTTTCCCCGCGATTTAGACAGGTGCTTGCGGAAGCGAAACGCATCGGGGAACGCTTTTCCGCCGATCTTCACCTGATCTATGTCGGAGAACGCAACGAGGAAACGGCAAAGAAGTTTGGCGACACGCTTTCACAACTGGAGCTTCCGCTCGATTCAAAGATTCATTATGAAGAAGGAGCCCCCGCTGAAGCAATTCTACGTGCGCTCACTCGTGAGAAGATCGACATGATTGTTGCCGGCGCACTGGAAAAAGAAGTGGTGCTGCATCCATTTCTCGGCAATGTCGCGCGTCGCCTCGTGCGTGAAGCCCCCTGCTCGGTGATGCTCTTTACCACGCCGGCAGCAAAACCCAAATCACTCCGACGGATCGTCTTTGTTGCCGATTATTCTGATACCAGATTAGAGGCTTTGAAGAGGACACTGCTGTTCGCTGCGGCGGAATCGTGCGAGCGGCTTTATGTAATTCGTATCATCACCACTTTTGATCAGGCGCGCGCATCGATTCGTGGGAATGCAGGGAAACGCGCAAAGCCGGGCGCGGACGATGAGGAAGAAGAGGCATTGGAAAAATTCGTTTTGTCGGCCGGCGCAACCGATGTTCCGATCGAGGCGCGCTGCATTCGCGGGAACACCGGCTTGGCCGCGTCGGATTTTGTTCAATCGGTGAAAGCAGACTTACTAGTCGTGCCGCTAGAGAAAAATGCCGGTGGGGCTCAGCAATTGCCAAGTAACATCGCGTGGGTCACCGACGTCATTCCGTGTAATCTCTGGGTAATTCGATAATTGAAGTGCCGTGATCGCACGGGGTTTGTAGAGGCGCTTGTGTCAAACGCCTTCATATCGGATTCGGCGGCTGATACAACCGCTGCTACAGCAACGCATGGAGCCTGAATTCCAACCGTACGGTTTACCGCATCTCACCGTCATTTTCCTCACGATCGTCCTACCGTTTGCGCTGGCCGCGATTGTGTGGCGCACCAAATCTCGCAGAACCGAAAAGATCATCGTGGGAATGCTGTCCGCAGTGCTCGTGTTGAACTATGTGGTCTATTTAATTTTCATCCGCAGCCGAGGCATCACGACCTGGCAACAAATGTTGCCGATGCAACTGTGCGACTGGGGCATGGTGGTAGTCATCGTGGCAATGTGGACCGGAAATCTGGCGATTCATCAGCTTTTTCACCTCACACTGCGGTATTATCATCGGCGTGGTCTTCCTGATGTTGACTCGACGATACCGGCCATATCCCATGTCGATCGTGCGCGTGTTCCTCTGGTCGGAGTTTTATTTTCTGGTTACCTATATCACCGACAAATTGACCGGTTTTAATTACGGGTTTTTGCTGCACAAGCCGGAAGCATTTTCGATTTTGAGTTTTCTCTCCGATTCGCATCCGCTTTACCTTGTGCAAATGCACGGACTGGCGTTGCTGTTCTTCCTCGCGTTGTACGTGCCATTTGCGATTTACGATCTCGTGCGACGCGGTCGATCCACTGGGGGGTTCAGGTGAACCGCCCCTACCTTTGGGTGCGGGAATGGCGGGCTAGGATGATTGACCGCAATCGCCCGCATCGCGAGAGTGGGCACAACTAATGAAACGGAAGCCATTACGCGTTGGGAAAGTCACAATTGGTGGCAAACGACCGGTATTCATCCTTGGCCCATGCGTGATCGAGTCGGAGAAGTTTGTCCGGCGGATGGCGAAGAAGATCGCTGAAATCTGCGCCGCCGAAGATATCGATTTCATTTTCAAGGCGTCATACGACAAAGCCAATCGAACCTCTGCGCGTTCCTTTCGGGGAATCGGTGTGCGCGAAGGCTGTGAAATTCTTTCAGCCATCAGCCGGGACTTGCAAATCTCCGTCACAACGGATGTTCATTTGCCGGCCGAAGCCGAGATTGCCGGCGAAAAGATCGACATGTTGCAAATTCCGGCGTTTCTTTGCAGGCAAACCGATCTGCTGCGAGCCGCCGCGGAGACGGGACGCGCTATCAACGTGAAGAAAGGTCAGTTTCTCGCGCCGTGGGATGTGCGAAATATCGCCGAGAAACTGACTGCGTTTCGCAATGAGCAATTCTGTTTCACAGAGCGCGGCACTAGTTTCGGCTATAACAACCTCGTTGCCGACATGCGTTCGCTATACTGGCTGCGCGACGCCGGTTATCGCGTGATTTTTGACGCGACCCATTCGGTGCAGCGGCCGGGCGGAGCAGGGGACTCAACATCCGGCGATGGTGTATTGGCCCCGGCACTGGCCAGAGCAGCCATGGCAACCGGGTGTGACGGAATCTTTATGGAGGTGCACGAGAACCCCGGTCGCGCGTTATCGGACGGGCCGAATCAGATTCCCCTAAAGGATTTGCCGAAGCACCTGCGCATGTTAAAGGCTATTCATGCTGCCGTCTCAGGTAGGGGCGATTGACTCGCCGTCGCTGCGCTACTGCGCGGCAGGCCCCGCTCGCCCGGGTAACAAGGATTTTGCGTCGAGGGAGCGAGAGGTTCCAGCCTGCCACGCCGAAGGTCGCCGCGGCGACCGAAGGTGGGTGACCCGCTCTCATCTCCGCCGGGTCTTGTCGTTTTGGTTAGCGTCGGCCTTGATGTGCGTTGTTATAGCGGCACCTCAAGTATCCGGTCAGTCGAAAGGTCGCAAAAAGAAGGCGGGCAAGTCAGCCACAGCAGGCGGGTCCCCGGGGGAACAGAGTTTGACAAACATTCCGCTGCCAATTGGGCACGAAGCCAAGGGCCTTGTATTGCCAGATTTCGATCCTGACGGTCGTCTAAGGGGAAAATTTGAAGCCGGGACGGCCCACCGGATTGATCAAGAGCACGTAGGCTTTCAACATCTCAAAATTACAACCTACACTCCAGAGAGTCAGCCCGACCTCCGAATCGACATGAGCACGTCGGTGCTCGACTTGAACACCCGGATTCTGAGCTCGCAGGAGCGCACAACAATCCAACGCTCGGACTTCAACATAGCGGGCGACTCGGTGCAGTTTGACACGAACTCGAAGACCGGCCGATTGATCGGGAATGTAAAGATGGTGATCACTGACAAATCCCACCTGACTGCAAAACCCGGCACCAGCGAATGAAAAAACTGGCAGTGTTGGTCTTGGTTTTCGGATGTGCGTTCGAAATGCGCTTAACAGCGCAGATTGCCGCCGCGCCAGCGGGATCACCTGTGCAGGCGAACAAGGCAGAGAAACCGAAAGACAAAGGGAAAGCGAGAAACAAAGACAAAAAGAAAGAAGATAAATCGTCCGGCCCGAACTTATTTGGCTCGAGTCCTGCGGGACTGCAATCCGATCAACCGACAACAACGGAAATCTATTCGGACGAGGCTTTTTTTGATTCAACCAAGAACATGGGCATCTTTAGCGGCCGTGTGAAGGTAGTCGATCCGCGTTTCAATCTGCAATCCGACAAACTGACCGTGTTTATTACAAAGGGACAAAACCAGACCCTGGAAAAAGCCATCGCAGAAGGCAATGTTGGACTGGTGCGCGACCGGCCCGATCCGAACGGTGGATCTCCGACTCGCGCTGTTGGCCGCGCCGATAAAGCCACTTATACAGCTAACACCGGCGATGTTGAATTGGTCGGAACACCACGCGTGCGAGAGGGACCAAACCTGCACGTGGCAACCAGTCCCGATACGGTCATGGTCGTCAGCCAGAATAGTCAGCTAAGGACACACGGACCCAGTCGGACCGAAATTGTCCAACAGCCAGACCAAGATAAAAAGGGACAAGCAAAACCATCCCAAACTCCGGCAGCCCAGGCTTCACCCGCTCCGTCTCTGCCAAAACCATGATTAGCCAAGCCGCGCCTGTTTCTACTCCGAAAGCTCCGCCGCCGGTCACAACAAAGGCGGAGGCCGTCCTGAGCACCGATCAACTGGTCAAAATCTACGGAGGCCGAGCAGTAGTGGACGGAATCAACATGCATGTTGGCGCCAGCGAGATTGTGGGACTGCTCGGACCGAACGGAGCAGGTAAGACAACGAGTTTTTACATGATTGTTGGTCTGGTCAGGCCAAACAGCGGTCGCGTGATTTTTTCGGATACGGATGTCACCGATTATCCCATGTACAAGCGCGCTCGGCTTGGCATGGGTTATTTACCGCAGGAAGAATCGATCTTTCGTAAGATGACGGTCGAACAAAACATTCTCGCTATTTTGGAAACGCTCCCGCTAAGCAAGGCGGAACGGCGAAACCGTTGCGACCAATTGCTGCACCAGTTTGGCATTGAGCGGATCGCCAAAAATGTCGCGCTTACGTTGAGCGGCGGGGAGAAAAGGCGCTTAACGATCGCGCGGTCGCTGGTGACGCAGCCGAAGATGTTGATGCTCGACGAGCCGTTCAGCGGCGTCGATCCCATCGCGGTCTATGAGATTCAGCAAATTATCGTAAACCTCCGTAAATCAGGCCTCGCGATCATGATCACCGATCACAACGTGCGCGAGACCCTTTCCATCGTGGACCGCGCGTATTTGATTTACGATGGCCGGGTCGAGAGCGAAGGCTCAAAGGATTTTCTTATCAACGATCCCATCAGCCGTCAGCTTTACCTCGGCGAGCGCTTCAAGATGTGACGGCGCCTTAAGGCGCCGTCATTCCGAGCGGAGTCGAGGGATCCCGTGTCAGTACCCTCGGTTGTTCAACGGGATGTCTCGACTCCGCTCGACATGACAGTTGACTGGGATCGAACGCCCCGTAAAATCCGACTCAGGGCAATGGAGTTTGCCGTCCCCAAGGCTGGGAAAACCGCGAGAGCTAATGACTCCTTCCAATCGGAAGGAGTTTTTTTATGCTCGAAAATATCTGGTTTATCGCTGCGGCCTGGATGGGCTTGGCGCTCATCGGCAGTTTGATCTCGATTCGAACGGGAATTTCGGTCGCACTCATTGAAATTCTCGTTGGCGTCGTTGCCGGCAATCTGGCCGTCGGGTTGGAAGGTGGCACCCTGCTGGCACCAATGCAGGGCAGTTGCATCACGTACTGCAATCGACTGAATGGACTAACTTCCTCGCATTGCTCGGCAGTGGTGTGCTCACATTTCTTGCTGGAGCTGAAATCGATCCGATTTCGCTGAAGGCCAATTGGCGCGCCAGTGTGCTGATCGGCGTTCTTTCATTTGCCATTCCGTTTGCTGTCGTCTGGCTCTTTGCCCAATTCGTTTTTGAGTGGCCTCTGCACCAGGCACAGATTGCTGGTATCGCGCTTTCCACGACTTCCGTTGCGGTCGTTTACGCGGTGATGATCGAGGGTGGATTTAGCGACACCGCCATGGGCAAGATGATCCTGGCTGCGTGCTTTATTACCGATTTCGGCACGGTATTAGCGCTCGGCACCTTGTTCGCGAACTACAATCTCTGGCTGTTGCTGTTTATAATCGTGACTCTGGTCGTTCTGTGGTTCATGCCGCGCTGGACGCAATCGATCATCACGCGCCTGGGCGCAACGCAGGTGAGCGAACCCGAAGTAAAGTTCATTTTCTTTGTCCTTTTCTTTCTCGGTGGCCTTGCCACAACAGCGAAAAGCGAAGCCGTTCTGCCCGCCTACCTCCTTGGTCTAGTCGTTGCAGGCGTATTTCTTCGCGACAAAACGCTGGTTCGTCGCATGCGTAGCATCGCCTTTGCTGTTTTCACGCCGTTCTATTTTATCAAAGCCGGCCTGTATGTCTCGCTGCCGGCGCTCTGGACTGGGCTGTTTCTGATCAGCGTTTTTCTGGGCTTGAAGATGGTGACCAAAATCGTCGGCGTGTTTCCGCTTGCTCGATTGCACTACATGAAGGTCAAGGAGGCGAGCTACACCACACTGCTCATGGCGACGGGCCTGACGTTTGGAACTATTTCTTCTCTCTACGGTCTGCAAAACGGGATCATCGACCAGAATCAGTACACAATTCTCGTTAGCGTGGTCATCTTGAGCGCGTTTGTGCCGACGCTAATCGCACAGAAATTTTTCCAGCCGACCGTCGAGATGATGCACGCGTGGGGACATCTGTATCGGAAGCGCATGCAGGTGCTAAGCGTTGAGGACGTCGGAGAAAATAGCGATGTGAAAAATGAGCGATGAGACAAAATCCGACGGATTTAGCGAGCATCACCAACGGCATGTGCGGACGACGTTTCAGTACATCGACAAGCTGCTCTCTGAAGCCGAGCACACGATGACGGACGCCGGTTCGCCCTCGCCATTTCGGAGGCATTCCGACGATACCACGCCAATCCAGCGAAAGGTTACGCACGATTACATCGTCCGAATTCGTGAAGCGATGCGGCGCGTGATGGAGGAACTAACCATTCCACCACCTGAGCCGCACTCTGGCGCGGTGTGGGCCGCAGCGATCAATCTGATGTATTGCTCGATCTCTCTCAACGAGCTCACCCCGGAACGCATGCGCGCCTACGGCCCGCTATCTTCTGAGGCTGCCGACAGATTGGACCGTATCCGCGCGGAATTGGACGGGCTCGTAGCCAAGCTGCGAACTTATTTAGGCCGGGGTGCCGGTGGCGATCTACAACAACGGGTTCAGCAACTGGGAAAAACGAGCGATGAGATACGATTGCTCAGCGAAATCGAGAGGATCGTCACCGCGCACGGCCTCGTAGAATTTCGAGGTACGCTCGGCATGCTGCTCGACCGAATGGAATCCTGCGCTTTCGAGGTCGGAGTCTTCGGTAGAGTGAGTTCCGGTAAGTCGTCACTGCTTAATTACATTTTGCAGACGGACGTCTTGCCGATTGGTGTCACGCCAGTCACGGCAATCCCAACGCGTATCAGCCACGGACCCGTTGCTGAAGCTGGAATCGAATTTGCCGAAGCGCAGCCGCGGATCGTTTCATCGTCGGAGCTGCCGGATTTCGCAACAGAACAGAAAAACCCGGGGAACAAGAAACATGTCACGCGTATCTTCGTTAAACTGCCGTCCGATCGTCTCGCCGAGGGTGTCACGTTCGTCGATACGCCTGGGCTTGGCTCGCTCGCGGTTGCGGGCGCGGAGGAAACGATCGCATATCTGCCGCGGTGCGATCTTGGCATCGTGTTGATCGACGCCAGTGCTGGTCTTACCCAGGATGATCTTGTTGTCGTGCAGGCGCTCTATCAAGCTGGTGCCAGCGCGATGGTCCTCATCAGCAAGGCCGACCTATTTAACGCCACCGAACGCGGACAAATGATTTCATACGTAAAAACGAACCTGCATGATCAGCTTCGCATTGAACCCCCCGTACACGCTGTCAGTGTGTTCGGTACGGAATCGGTATTGTGCGATCGCTGGTTTGAAACCGAACTACGGCCCGTTCTGACGCGATATCACGAACTCGGAATCATATCGCAAAAGCGCAAGATCGGTGCGCTGCGTGAGGCCGTCATCGGTGCTTTGCAGCGGAGGGTGCAGGCGAGTTCAGAAAAGGTTTCAGTTGATGGCGCCGGTTTGCCTAAAGAGGCGACGGAGGCATTGCGTGAAGGCGATCGCGTTTTGGAGCGCGCACAAGGCGAATCCTTTTTTCTAACGCGGAAAATCGCAAAGATGCAGCGCGTGATCATTGATGTCACTGCGGAACGCATTGCAACGGCATTGATTGAGTCAGGGAACGCGGATGTTAGCTTAATTTTTTCCGACACACTCAAGAGCCTTGTTGCCGAACCTGTCGCCGCTACTCTCCGGTCGATCGAGCAGACGCGCTCGGAGCTCGTAAAGGCGGTGGAGACCGCTGCATCAGCTTCCGAATGGACAATTGCTGATGAATTACCCAAGGCAGCCGGCATGCCAATGCTCGACGTGAACGAGATTTCCCAAAAGATGGCGATTGAAAAGCCGCGCGTGCTTTCGTTGTTTGGCAAGAGCGCAGTGGCGTCGCAGGTGCGACGAAAACTGGAGAGTGAATACGATCGGACATTGCTGGAATTCCTGAGCCTCTATGCAAACCGCCTGCGTCGCTGGATGGAGCAGAGCATTAATGCATTGCGTAACGCGTTTAATGAGTTTTCTGACATGCACCGTGCTCACTTTGAAGCCACGCCAGCTGCCGCGGATTTAACGGACATATCGGCTGTTGAAAACGATCTGCGGATTTTGCGTGAATGGGACGTCGCTGAGGCCGCTCCTGTGATCGGACGGTAAGGCAGGCGCATCGCTTGCCAGTTGGTTCGAGATTGGAAATTGCGCGCTATTCACGCTAGAAGTTAATCCTCATGGCGGAACAACGAGGGACCCAGACGATCACGTCTCCGAGCGATCAGCGGAAAAGCGTCCCGGTTGTTACAGTCGAAAGCTTTTACAATTCGCACGCTGAGAAGTTGCAGATGAAGCTGGAAGGGCCACGGGTTGGGTTCCATCGGAAAATTCGCGAGCCCACCATCAATCGGCCCGGGCTCGCGCTGTCGGGTTTTTACACCTACTTCGCCGAGAAGCGCGTGCAGGTGCTGGGTGCGGCTGAGCATTCCTATCTGAAAAGTTTGCCTTCAAAACTGCGTACCAGGCGATTTCGAAAATTATGTGAGCGCAAAATCCCCTGTCTGGTGATGTCGCGCGGGTTCCATCTTGCGCCGGAGTTGCTGTCTGTTACAGCCGAGGCAAAAATCGCGGTGTTTCGCACCCCGATGATTACCATGAAGTTCATTAATGCGGCGACGATCGCGCTGGAGATGGATTTTTCTCCCACTGTGACCGAATTCGGTAGCATGGTGGACATCCTTGGTGTGGGCGTCTTGATTCGAGGGGCGAGCGGAATTGGCAAAAGCGAATGCGTCCTGGGTCTGATTGAACGCGGCTACAGTCTCGTAGCCGATGATGTGACCCGAATCACTTCACTCGAAGGACGCGAGCTGATGGCAACAGCGCCCGAATTGACTCGCAATCATATGGAGGTGCGCGGTATTGGCATTATCGATGTGGCGAAGGTTTTCGGCATTGGCAGCATTCGAATCGAGAAGCGTCTCGATCTGGTGGTCACGCTAAAGGACTGGCACGACGTGGAAGAGGTCGACCGAATCGGGTTGGATCGGGAATTTTATGAAATCCTTGGCCTTCCGGTGCCACACGTGACCATTCCAGTAAGGCCCGGCCGCGACATGGCGCGGCTGATTGAAGTCGCGGCGATGGATGAAAAATTGAAGGGCTTGGGTCAGAACAGTGCACTCGATTTCAACGCCAGATTGCTCAGTTTGATGGAGCGCCCGCCTTCGGTCGCCGCGGCGAGCTCCGGCGTGGCAGGGAAGGGAGCTGTGTAATGGGCTTGTTGTATCGAAAAGCGGGTCGCGCAGAGCGTGCCCGGAAGATTGAAAAAGATCTCTCGATCCCTAATCGGCTGGGACTCCATGCGCGACCGGCGGCCATGTTCGTGAGGATTGCGAGTCGTTACCGCTCGGAAATCTGGGTATCGAAGGAAGGCGAAGAGGTAAATGGCAAAAGCATCATGGGCCTGATGATGCTCGCCGCTGGCCAGGGTTCAAAGCTGCACGTCCGTTGTGAAGGTCCCGACGCCGACAAGGCGATGGAAGAAATCGAAGCGTTGATCAAGGCGGGTTTTAACGAGGACTGATTCGTCCCATTTGTCTCATGCGACTCATGGGACCGATGCGACCCACGGGGAGGGCCACGCGGAACTCGCAATGTTTGACATCTGCTTTACTCTG